>Ga0181612_172501_pt1 | contig 23519 bp, 8 predicted proteins | sample HoacroProtozoa21_FD_119630 | JGI IMG/M metagenome (GOLD analysis project Ga0181612, IMG submission 119630) | Hoatzin crop microbial communities from Cojedes, Venezuel. Combined Assembly of Gp0051906, Gp0051904, Gp0051908
ATGTCCCTGCTCATGGCAGGTGGTTTGGAACCGGATGATCTTTAAGGTCCCTTCCAACCTTTACCATTCTACAATTCTATGATTCTAAAACAGAGGACATAAATCTAGATATATGTTGTACCACAAAGGAGCTGAATGAAGTAGGAAAGTCCTGCAAGAGTAAGTTCCTTAGCCCTTACAGTATTATTGAAATGACTATGTCCAGTAAGCTCTTAAATTTAGAAGTGAGTTTTGGATGGCAGATTAATGCTTGTGTTTATGTATTTACCTGTAGTACAAATGTATTGTGGGCAATATGTCACAGGCTTTGACTGAAGAAGTCACAGCAGCACTTAGGTATGTCTCCATCAGGTTCTATGTAAATGTCCCAAAACTCTAACTTAATCGTGCAAACTTTAAAAAATGTATACGTCACCCTTGAGTGAGCACACTTTTCTAAACAGAACTTAGATTAATTTGGCCATCTAAAACCACTTCATTGTAAATCCATGTCTTTTCAATTTATGGTTATGTGCAAATCAGATGGGAACACAAAACCTGGTTTGATAAATAACTTGCACAAGACGTTATGCCAGGAGATGTGCAAAAGCTGGCAGCTATGATGAAGATTTTATTAGCATGAATACGGGATAGTTGAAATAAATAGATGAATAGTGTAGGTTATTAATACAAACATGTGCTTAAATAAGCAAGATTTTTTTAAAAAATAATATGATTTTCCAGTTACAAAGTAATGATAAAATGTTTCAAACAGAGAACCAAAATTGCTAATTATGTTCAAAATCTTCACCCGGATTATAATGAAACTATCTTTCCAACGAGATGAGCTACAAGAATGAACTTGTTAAGAAGTTAAGGAACTCTGGGATGATGAAAATTTTCTGGTATGGCACTGCCTATGGTTAAAATAACATACACAGTTACATGGTGACAGAGTTCCATACTTTCAAACCTACTAGATAGGTTTAGATCAGATGAGCCAGAAGTACCTCTCAGTTAAGCGCTTCCAGCAATGTTCCCATAACGGGGTGAGATCTGTGAACACACTAGGACCTGCTTTCCACAAAAGGCAACCTTTTTTACATAGCCTAGGAGCTATGTCGTACTTCAGATGTACCTGATTTTGGTAACTGGAGACAAAGATCAGGGGTCTCATCAACGTATGCTCCCAATGACATATTTAAATGTAGGCCACTAACTTAGGCAACTTTAATAGATACAACAAGCCTGTAAATCAACTTTACAAGCTAGAATTCAGCTTGTAAAGTTTATAAACAGAAGGTTACCAATGGTTGTGAAGGTCAAAAAACAGATCATCTTTAGTCAGGAAAGAAGGCTCCCTGCCTTTGCTAAATACCTCTATAACCAGATTAATTCAGTTACAGTCAGCAAATAAAACCTAAAATGGTTAGACAATTTCAGATATCAGATATTTTTGAGATATCTCTATAATACTACAGTTCTGGCCTGCAGATTACTGGGTCTGTTCTGTGCAGCTTCATTCCATTCTGTTCTGGGATTTGGCAATTAAGGCTCTGCAGAGGCAACGTCTCAAGCCTTTCAGCCTTCTTCAGATAATCTGTAGCATTTCAGTTCAAATGCCTAGATTTAACAGTCAGAAGAACAGCCCATTCTATTTTAAGAAAGGAATAACTTCTTCCTTGATATCTTGAGGAGTGTTGCCATTAGATTACAGACTACAAAATGTGAGAAATCAGAAATCTGTGCATTCTGTATCAAAATCTTCAACTTGAGCACTGTTTTAATACTGATTTAGAGAGGGGGAGGAGAACTGAGAAGATAACACTGGCCACCAGCAGCCTACCGTGTTCCCAGAGCTACAACAGTTGGGTTTCTCCTATATATTGACCTTCTGACTTACCTTCTAACATCTGACACCTACTGACCTTTATCATCTTTATTACAGTTGTGAGCAGAATCTTTTTATTTTATTTTATTTTATATAGTGCCCTTAATAACAGATGTCTCAACTCGGGATGGAGGACTCTGCACTTGTGCTGCTGCTGCCATGTTGGCGATGGTACTAAGGTGATTCATCTGGCTCATTGCCATCGTGACAGATGCTGGAGGTAGGCTCACTGGAATTAACGGGTGGGGCATCATCATAAAAGGCAGTTCCAATCCTGGTGGGGGGAAAAAAAAAAGGGAAGTGGATTTGTGCATCCTTTTAAAACATTGTCTTTTTTATCTCCTGATTGATAAACAATATTCAAGTGATGGGTGTGACAAGATGGTTCACACTGCAGGACAAAGCAGCTATGTGTCAGTTCTCTTCTGGGATATGCATGGCTAAACCACTAGCAACCATGGAGGGCTTCTAGCCACAAGGAGTGGCTATTAGACCTCTTAGTTTGTTCACATCAGTGTAATGTATGATATCACTGCTAAGCAATGGATGTTTATTATCTTCTTTAATATCTGCTGTAAGGTGCCTTAGTAATGCATTATTATGCCACCGATGCACAGGTTAGCAGTTATTTTAAGTATCAATTTTATTGCATGCGTATTTGTTCTTTATTGTCTCCGCTTCCCCTGCTTAATACTTTAAAGGAAGTAGTCCAATATTCCCCACATCTTTGTTTTTTCATAGCCTATTTATATAAACACAAAATAAAGACAGGAACTGGAAAACTGCTGATGTTAGTGCTGAAAGATGTCAACCCGTACCATTTGGCAGAAGGTGGTTCTGTTGAAGAGGGTTGAGAGGATGGCTAACTGGAACTTTATGCTGTCCAGGCAAGCTGGGGTGGTTAACAGAGGCCTGTGATCCTTGGGTGGGGGGAGACTGAAGTTTTTCTTTATCCCAAGAACCATCACTGCTGCCTGTGGGGAATGAATACGTATTATTTGGATGAAGGAAGACTCCAAATTTGCAATGTCTGACTTTGCTAGCAAGGCCAGCAATCCAACCTTTTTTCGCAAGTGGCATTTATTTTTATATATTTTTAATATATGGGTTAAGGGAAGGACTTTTGGGGTTTTTTTTCCATCCTCTGAAAAAGATATGTAAGGATAACTTTTTAAAGTTAAGAGTCAGAACACAAACTTAAAAGTATTTTAGTTGTGCTCATTCACGTGAATTTTCTGTTTGATGTGTATTTTGCACATACTTTTGCTACTCTCAGCAAGTAAAACTATATATGGCATTTATTTTATACGAGAGAATATTTTTGCCTGCAAAATGTCTAAAAAAAGAATCTTGACTGTTATGCCAATTAAAACTTAAACTACATTTACATTCCTTCTTGTATTTGTAAATAAATAGACATCATAGGGAGTAACTAAAAACTTAAATTTATTGAGGGCACCAACATGCATGTATATGTGCTTGGCTGATGATTCTATTTTGTATATTCAATTTTTATCTCATATTATTAATTAAAATGTAAGGGATTATTAATAGATTCCTGCAGTCTTCTGGTCGTGGAATGGACTAACAGCAAGAAAGAATGTGGACAAGTAAGTGTTGAGACAAGCAGTAATTCATATGTTTGAGAAATACCCTTTTTCACTATTGCAGACCTCCTCATAAAAATACCCACAGAATTAAATGGAAAGATACAATTGAATGACAATACTAAAAATCATATAACATTATTAATTTGTACATTTCTGTATAACAAAAAGTTTTAAATCTTCCCATCTGGCGACTGACATCATTCATGGTGCACATTTACGTATAATGTTGAGATTGAGTATATGCATGCTTACACATACAAAGTAATCTATAATTTTTTTTTGTGTGAGTTTATCATAGACAATCAATAAACAATGTTTTAACATATTAATAAATATGTATATATGCATGCACTTTCAGCAGTATTAATATACACATCAGCAATATATGATTGCTTCCTTTTTCATACAAAGCACAATTTCACCCTCCTGACTTTGAAAGGTTCTCCTGTTTTCATGGGAATCTCTGCTGCTAAGGAGTTTAGGATAATATCAGCCAAGACCTATTGTCCATTTCTATTTAGCATTAGGGATTACAGTGAAGTGCATATTTCTGAATATTTTTCTATATACATCGTACGACTTATTGAACAACAGGGCCTCAAAAGCAACAGGACTAATACCACCACCTCCTTACTTCAGTAGAAACGGGATTAGCACATTAGTCTTGACATTTTTCACATCGTTTTCATGGAATGACAAAAGCATAAAAGTTGGTAGAATTCCAATTTAATTTCTCTAGATCTATTAAAAACCTGATTGTAAAAGCTGTACAACACAGTTTATAATGAAAAATACTCCATTATTGCCATGATTTTCTTTCCCTAGTTACTTCATGAAGACAGTTAAGGCTCAATATAAATTCTAACTCATTAGCTCAATACTGTCTCAGTCCCAGTGTAAATTGTTCAGAAGTACGTAATGAAAATTCAGTCCAAACTCTCCCGCAATCAAACAAAGCAATTTTATGAAACAATGAAAAGAATCAATTATATGAGAGATACTTTTATTATTTTACAAGAAATTGTCATAACCTTTATGAAGTGTACATAGTTGAGCTGGTTATTACATGATTTGAATCTCATCACCTCTGATAAGTGAATATGTTTTCTTGTACTTTGAGACCTCAGAGAGTCTCGAAACACAATGAACCTACTTTCAAACACATATGTTACTGAAGGAGCTAAATCTTAGCTGGAAAATGATTTTTTTTTTCCTTTTAGCTTTCTTTTCTCCAATTTATGGCTTTTTGCCACTGTGACATACACATTTCACTTATTTTGAACATTCTTCCATTAAAAAATATGACCCTGGAAATGAAAGTTAAACAGAAAAAGTGAGTTCATTAAATTTTAGCCAAAATCTAGGTGTTGATGTAGATTCAACAGAGGAAAACAGGTAGCTCTGTACGGTCATTCAGCCCATCTTGGAGGATGTGTCCATAAAATAATAAAGGTGTTTTTATAGTACTTAGGGCTTCATTAAAAAAACAACCACCAAAAATCTGTCTACACCATGTCAAATTCTAAGCAGGAGCAAGCCCAATCTTCATTTTTCCATCTGTTAGAAAAACGTTGAAGAGGGAACTTCTCTCTGGCAGATCCTGCAGTGGAGCCCCCACTGCTTGTCCATCTCACCCTAGTTTCACGCTGGATGTGGCACTGCCTGCCCTGCCGTGGCTGACGTGGAGGCAGAAAAGGCTCTCTATGCTGCCTGCTTTAGCATGAGTGCGACTGCGCTTCGATTCAGATGAAGTCAGCACTGCCTGGTGATCAGGTAATGGCCCAAATGAAATGAAGAGGGAAAGACCGCAAGAGACAAATGGAATGAATGGCCTCTGGGCATGCCTTCATCTGTACAGTAACTGCAGAAGAAGATTTTACAAATGGCTTAGACTTAGATGGCTTAAGTAAGATGAATCTGGGCCAGAATGTCTCGTTTTTGTAGCTGCAGACTCTCCTGTCTTCACCATCCACTGAAAATTTTTTTTGGACATTTATTTTTTGTTCTTTATTAAAAAAAAGAGATAGAAAAGGCTATGTTTCTAAAATGTATTTCAGACTTGGAGCAAAATTCTCTAGTTTACGTGTAAAGTTATAGTATTCTTACCAAGGTCACCATTTTACGAATCCTTTAAGCTCATTGTTTTGTACTTTCCCATCAAAACATGACAACATTCATATGTCACATATGTATATAGGAATACATGTAAAATATAAATATCTATCAGTAACTATACGAATATTTGTTAATATTATAAGTGAGGAAGATTTTGGCTTCTCTAGGGCTGGTGAATTCCCAGTAATATTTTCCCTATTTATTAGGAAGATCTTCTACAGTACAGTTAATTTCATGCTGCACGCTGATGTTCAATATGTAGATGGAGTCAATTCTGCTGTGACCCTTCCTAACCCGGTCACAGAATTTTGCACAGTCAGTCATAGATTGCCAATTATGGCACTGCTTATGTGGCTCAAAAATTAGTGCTTTCCTAAATCAGTACTCCCTCTGCCTCAAAATTACAGTCTCTGTTGTTTCAGAGTGATACCACACCTAATAACAAACTGGAAGAGAGAAGAGACAAGCTTCAGAAAGCGAAGTACTGAGGCTAACGTTTAGTCAGTGACAGATTCTTTAATACTTGTAGTCTGGCATCATCTGTCAAGATTTGTTTACAAGGAAAATGATTCATAGATAGAATCCAATCCATAACATTAGAAACCACTTTCAAGCTACAGGCTGTTGCGCTCCTGAACACTTTGAGTGGACAGACACCGATACAAATAGTCTTGGCCATTTGCTGTGTTTCTCTTACGTTAGTTAAGCAGAACAATTTTCCTCTTCGAGGAAACAGTTATTTTCATTAATGTCAAAGCAAAATAAGTGTTATTCCTTAGACAGTACTCACCGTCTGCACAACTAAGTGCAAGCTACCAGTTCTGTCACTTTTTACATTTGACTTTGATTTAATGCGTACAGTGGTTTCAAAGAGTATTAAAAATCTGTTGCCTTCTTCCTCTTCACTTGTTGCCCTGCTGGAGGCTTATGTTTTTGCAGTTCCATCAGTGGTTGTCAACTCTTTGTAATAGGATTAAAAGCTTGGACACCTGATATCCCTGGGTGCTGCAGTTCACCCTCATAAAAGCTGTTTGCTTTAAATAGAGAGAAAATCAGTTTTTAGTGGCATAATTAATTAAATTATGCAAAGTGTTCCAGATTCAGCATAACACTTTCTGAAGCAATTGGAAGCTCTGCGTTGCATTCAAACTGGATTTCAATTGATGCTGCACTAGGCTGACCATAGAGCACCATTTTCAAGGCTTTCAAGCACAAGGGATACAATTTTGAAATGCAAATGCTTCGTGTTGAGTGCTCAAACCCCGTACATGTGCACTTGAATAGGCAATTTGGTAGCCAGCTACGTATTTCATGTGCTACAACGCTAACAGGAGCACTCAAAAATTTGAAATTGAAGTTCCAAATGTAAGTGCATGTGCTTAAAAACTGGGCTAACGTTGTCTCACATTTACTCATCATGGACAACCTGACGGAACAAAAATGACAATACATTTTCATAATTTAAAGGGCAGACTACAGAATTCAGTGTTTTCCCCATCACCAACATTTCAGCACATATTGTCCATAATGTGAGTTACCTTCTCCCATAATCAGTGGTTACACAACAAACCGTCATTTGTACACTGAAGTGGGTCTGTAAAAGCCTGATGCCTGGATTATTTGTATTCATCAGCAGCACAATTAGGTAGCTAAGGATGGTAATAATAAATGAAAACAATTCTGGACTGGAAGGTAACGCAGCCAAAAAAAAGAAAACGAAGCAGAAAACTAGACTGTACAACATCAGCCTCGCAAACAAACTCTGATCTCAACGTACCAGATTCATTTTTACAATTGCATCTCTTATTTGCTTACTCCTTTTCCTTTCACATTCGGTCCCCATTAGGATTCAGCTCACCTAAACTGAGGTTCCCTCAATATGAGTTGAGCAGTTTAGTTCCTGTGATAGCCAACAGGGATCTAGCCAACAGGCTCTGGAGAACTGTTGAGCTCCCTCTCTGGGACAGGCCTATCTTCGGTCAGCTGAATCTGAATCTCCTGGTTCCAGGGACTACAGTCCAAACCCAACTCAATGCTCTAAACACACACCACCTCAGATGGTCAAAATAATCTGAGACACGTTTTAGGGGGTTGGTGAGTACCTCACAGCCCCTGCAGGAGACTCCGTGGCCATCTGAAGACGTAGATCAGGCAGGATACTCAAGGGTGTCTAAGGCAGTAACACGTACCTATACCTAGGCAATTAAACCAAATTGTTCTTAATTATAGGAGGATTTGAGAGATTAGAATTAGGCTATCTGCCAAGCCCTCGGGTCTTTCTCCTTTCTTTCCTACAGAAAACTTGGGTATTTTACGGCATCCCAGAGAACACTTCCAGCCTGTCTTTCGGCAAGCGAATCCCAGCCCTGGCTCAGGAACGGTTTCAGGTATTATCGCACACACAAGCAGTATCACATGTCAAAAACACAAAAGAGAGCCTGAGCTTCTACTAGCAACTCAAACCACTATTTTTTTTCTTTTTCATTTTGTGTGCTACTGATCTTCTTTCAGCCCCCTAATCTTGCTGTTATCTTCTGTTTGCTGAAACAATTTGTATCTCAGCAACAATTACCAAACAAAGCATCAGTATCAGCTGTGTTGGCTCATTTTTCTGAAGTGGACTATTCACTATCTAGGCTATTTATGTCCACTGGAAAATATGCATAATCAGTGTGCTAAAAGTCGGTGATCTTCGCATCCTGACAGTGAGGAAACCTCTTTATAAAACCGTCCACATAAAATCCTGCTGCTTTAGACCTCAAATTGCTATAAATTTGTGATTCCATTTTTGTATAATTCAGTCTCCTGAAAGCAGCTGTAGTATTTACCTGCAATGTTCGAGTGTTGTCAGACTGTATAAAGGGCAGACATCTACAGATGAAGGCACTTTTGTAAGACCTCTATGTTTACTGCTGTATCATGAAAAGCAAAAAAAAAACCTTTGCCACTATCTGTCTCACAGTATTGACACTTTACAAAAAAAAGTATCAGTACCTCTTCTGAGACCACAAAGTGATCATCAGAGCAAGTACTATGACATAGGAAAATAACAAGTTTCTCAAGACTTCTCTGGAATGCTTTGTATTCTACTCTGGATAATGATTTTTCTTTCTCTGCCTCCCCCCCCACCCCCCCCACCCCAGCCTTGCCTTGTTATTTTATGGTTATATAATCACGCTTATGCTCTTAAATAGACCATGAGCAATGCAGCCTGGTAATTGAAAGTTTTTATAATCTTCTCTAACATAGAGGGCTTAAGGGTCTGGTATTTGCAGTCCTGCTATTATCACAACGGCACATAAATAGGTATCATAGCAAATTCTGGGAAAAAAAAAAAAAAGACTATTCTTTGATATACATTTTCCCACAGAAATATATAAAGGAGAAGCCAAGAGAACCTTTGAAATCACATACGGTTTCTTTTTTGCAGACAACAGTATCAATCTGAAAAACAGGTTTTAGCCTCAATCATGTTGACTGATTCATTCACTATCTTAATTTTACTGCGTAGTTTTCTCTTGATAATGGCAGAGAAATTGTAACTGCACTTTGAACTATAAGCCAGATTTGTACCCACTTTACTCAGCCTTTCCATATTCATATTCTGATAAATAAAAACTGCAGTACAAACTGATAATTCCAGGACTTAAGATGGAATTCTACATGCTGAGTATCAGAGTATATGCTTAATCATGAACTAGAAAACAGTGAATTTATATCAAATAGTAAGTGAAAGAATTTTTTTTTACAGTGACAATGAATCCCATGCAATATATATGTTATATTTTATACAAATCCTTCCTTATTTCACCAAAAAAAGATTAACACAGGAAAAGCTTTTTTAAAATTCAATTTAATAAATAATGAAACCATCCAACTCAAGTGAAAGCTCAGCAACTCAGTTACAGGCTGTGTGACATTTACCTAAAAATAGCTTTTCAATTTGTCTCCTTTCACAAATACCTAACTTGTCCTCATTACATAGATAATATACAGTTTCTTTTTACGGTCATATGATGGTATGTGACAACAGTGCAATTTAGACATGCAAAAGTAAATATGTGACAACATCAAAAAAAAAAAATTAGATGCATTTGTATGCACTGTATCCAGGAAAATAATAACTGGACAACACTCTACTGTTAAGTACTCCTGGGCAAATATGTTAACTTCAGAGCTGAAAGCTAATGAGCTATCAGAAATCAACCAAAAACAGCAGAAAACTACATTTTCTTCATCTGTCTTCCAATACGATGAACACCACAAATTATTTAGTGAGCAATTCGATTATAGCTGTATGTGCTTATTTATAAAAAATCCCATTTAATAGATAATGAATACATTATTATATATTCTCATTGTATGTAATTGTGTATAGGAATATTTTCTGTACGCTTAAGGAACAGATGAGACAGAATATGCTTGGTTGAGTAGTATACAACTTTGTGTTTAGAACACTTTCTGGGAAACACATACTTAAGTTGTTTTAGCATAAGATCCCCCGTTGCTTTGCTTTACTTCATAAAGAAAGAAGTTGTCCTCATTCAATTTTTTGCTCCGTTAACCAGTATAAGAGGCTTCATTTTTAGTACAGTGGAAAGGAAAAACAGACCGGTCCAGAAACTTGTCCAAGGAGAAAGACGCAGGTTTGAGCTTCTCAACAATACAGCACTGTGATTCAGGCCTATGGGCAAGTGCCCAAGCTTTGCAGAAAAATTTGGATGGGACTTTGTGCTTAACATTTGATGCAGGCAATTCCTCAGTTGGTGTGGAGCATGATTTCTGAACCTTACTACCTCTAGTCTGAGCTTTACAGCATCTAATTCTATATTAGCAGTGCTCAAAACAAGAGAGGAAAAAAAAAAAAAAGCCAAAGAAAAACACCACATATGTTTGGTAACTTGTCTACCTCCCTTTCTTTATCTTCACTGAAGAACCATCATCTTGAGTGACCCAAAAAGTTTTAAAAAATAACAACCTAATTACTGTTCTTTTAACCAAAAAAGAAAAATCCTGCAGATTTCCAGAATACTAAGTACCACTGATAGTCCTGCAATATAATAAACTAACAGAAAAAAATAGTAGAAAATCCCCAGTAAATACACTGAAGTGCAAAAAGTATGCATAGATAAAGTGTGTAAGTGAGAAACCCAAGATTCCTACTGTCTTCTGTAACCAGAAAGATACATACCACTAGTATGAGCCTGTTTCAGCTGTGTTACCAATACGGAAAAATAAGAGATGCAAGATGGACTTGAAGCACTGAAATTAAGAGCAAGCAGACCTCTGTAAACTCATGTTCAGCCTATTCAGAAAAAAATGCACCAGGGATGAAAATGCAAAGCAGGGAGGTTGACATATTGCAGGTAATCGTGTTTATTGATGATTTAAAAAAAAAAATGCTGAACTAAACAGGAATATTTAAATTTCCAGCACAAATGCTGCACAAACTCTTAACAGTACCCTAAGCCTCTAAAAGGTTGCACACAGAGTACCTTCTTAAACATTATTCTTCAGACTTACACTCCTTGATTTTTTTTGTCATTTTCTTAGAAAACAAGGCTAAATTCTCAAAAAATCAGTCCTTGTGAATAAACAGATTAATATCCAGTCCTAAGCAACTTTGATAGCCAGGTCTCATAGCAATTACTTCCCTGTGAACTCTGGGAAAATAACCACAATTTGACTGCATGAAGCCCCACCAGCTGCAACAAGTTTCAGATGCTTTCTGGAGCCCATGGCTGTGCTTCCCACTCAGGGAAAACGAGATGTGTTTGCCCAGATCTTGGTTTGACGTGCAGTCTGGGGCTGGACGCACCTTGCCCTGGGAGCAGAGGTTTCCTCATCGATGCCGTGTCTCTTCTACACTAGAAAACTGCTGCAGGAAAGCCAGAAGACTACGTGAGCTCTGAGGCTTATAAAGCAATCACCTCCTCCTTTGAGAAGCAGGTGCTTACTGTAAGTTGTCTACACAGCTTTGATTTAGCTTTCTCGTGACCATTCTGATACAGTCTATAACTTTTAGCTCTTATAAAGTTTTCTAAATTTGCAGCGCGCAACAGTCTCACACCTCAAACAAATCCAGCGATGATGACGACAATAACAATTATTATATTATTATTGTTATTGTTGTTGTTATTATTATTATTATTATTAAAAATGACCTTTCCCTAGCTTTTAGATACTTAACTTTGTAACTTCAATGTTACCTGAACACGTATGTAGGTATCTGTGTGTACATCTCTACCTTTAAGTCGCACACACGCAAGCACACACACACATACAAACCACACACACATAAATTATACAACAAATGTTCAGCTAGAAATTTACTAAAAACTGTCCTGTTTTCATACCCTTTGATTTGTATATGGAGCATACATGTCAACCAGCTCAAAATGCAGTATGCTCAGCCTAGCAAACAAAATCATACCGTGAATCACGCTTCCTTGGTTGAGGTTTAACACATATATTATATCGTGTTCGCCACAGACTAAGAATTATTATTACAGCTCAGCTGTTAGCCAGTACTTCATTTTGCTACAATAACTTCATTGTGTACTTAAGCCTTTAGGGTTTTTTCTGTATTTCCATGTCCTGAGACAGATGACCATGCCTTTCTGTTACTTAAAGAAGGAAATCTTATCTAAGAGTTCATGGATCCTGAGTCATGTTTCTGGACTGTTGAAACTGTTCCTGCACATGATTTATTCTTTTCTCAGGATGACAATGACAAAAATGGCAACTATTATGACTAGTAGTAACAGTAGTAGTAATAGTATGTGATGCTTAAAGCAGGTGGACAGTCCTGGCCCCAAAGGGCTTAGAGTGTGCAAATACTGTAAGAAACAGTATGTAGACACAGGCAACAGACTACGAGGAACTTCACTCAGTAAGGGAGATCTATATATAAATGTGTATCTGTTCTAATTGCTTCTCACAATTGCTGCTGTTCATACAAAAAAGGATCATTTTCTTTTTCAGATTTAGCCTACCAATATTTTCCTCTTTGTTTACATATCAATGCACTACCCCTTCCACAACTGCTGGTTTTCTGACTGGAGCCTTACAAAACTGGAGCCTTACAAATCAAAGGTAAAATCCTAATGCAAACACAGCCAAAGGTATGACATTGGATTAAGAGGGTAAGAATAGGAAAGTGATGTATCTTCAACAGTAAATTTCTTGAATATTTTATTGGATTTTTGTGATGGGGGGGTAACTACTTTCTAATTAATTTCAGAATTTTTGTTTCACTTTTAAATTTGAAAGACATCACTAGGTTACTTAAAACAAAATACTTATTTTTCTTTACTTCTGAAGATGTCTGGACCACCATTACCAACAGCCATCTCTCGCAGCAAAATTTTCACCTGTTGTGGAAGAGACAAAGGAGCCAAGCCAGTGTTTGACACAAAAGCCTACTGTCATTAAATGGTAGCATGTTATGATAATTTATTCAATATTCAATAAAGTGTCTCTTTTTTATCTGTAATAGTTCTAGGACAAGAAAGTTCTCCTAAGCTATTATACCAAGATTTAGTACTCTGAACTTTACCAGCATGAATTTACAGTCATTCTAGTCATTCTAGTATCTTATATCAAACTAATTTGTGCAGAATGCACGCATCTTTTAATTGTACTTTAAACAATATGTCTTGCTGTGTCTTAGATAAAATTCCTAGCAAGGGATTTACATCCAGATCCATCTCACCTAGGAAAAACTGGGATGGTAGACTCCTTCAGCGGTCAGGAAAAGACATAAGCCTAGGTCTTCTTCTGTTTCCCAGCTCCACCAATCTTTCTTAATGACCAGTAATTCATCTGGTCAGAGATGAGGCGAGGTACATAACAGGAGTGACAATAGGTACATACATAGACAAAAAAGTACTTCTTCACCCTGCCTTGACTCAATTAGTAATAATATTCTTCAGGTCAGAACTGCTGACAAAGATAACCTCTGTTCCCAGGTCTCTTGCGTTCTGGGCAAGTTTCTTCGCTGGTGTATAACTGGTGGCCTGTGTTTGGTCCTCAGCACACCAAATGGATAAAGATGTTTTTCCATGTTATGTCTCTCAGACTTAAGTCACTCAGACTTCAGTCCTACAAACAAGGAGATGTTACCATGCATCAGCATTTTACATTGTCCAGTTCATTACCAGATACTTGTAGATCATCATTCATCCTAAGTTTCTCGTAACCACATAAAAACACCTCAACTGGTCATCTGGATTCCATTATGGTGGCCAGGCACTTGAAAGTTGCTTGAAATTGTTCTACCACACTGGAGCTGGCAGTGTGTTTTATTCCATACAACACAGCATTATGGAATATTATGGACTACAGAGAAGTCTGCGCTGCTAATACTTCACGTCAGATGAGATGGATATGGAAGCAAATCTTTGTCTCGTGTTTTCTTTAACGCTCAGTGCCAGGCATGTTGTTGACTGGGGAATTCTGAAAACCATTAGCTTCTACCATTAGCGTTTTCTTGGTGTAACACAAGGAACCATGTTGCTGTCTGCTCAAGAGCAGGGGAGCATGTTCTCTCATGTCTCTGTTGCACTACTGAGAATAGGTTTCCAGCTCTGCACCTTGACCTTTGGCAAGACAATATCAGACAAAGCAGAGTCCCAAATATATTTTAAGGGTTGCTGGGACAGTCTAATGTTCTAGGACTGGTATTCTGGGATTATCACGAATAAATCAAAAACAGCAGGCTATCGTAACCACTGTATCTGTCTACCTTCAGCACAACCCAACCTCCACTTTGTCCATCATGGCACAATGACAACCCACAGCATATTCTTCCGAAGTATTGGACTGTAAAAACATGTCATTTTCTTGTATACAGAACTCATCTGAGAATGCTCTCACTGAATGTCTTTTAAGTGCTTCTAAACAGGGCCTAAGAGTTCTCTTCCTCTGTCAGACACAATTCATATGCATGTGCAAAGAGAAAAATTTGTGCATAATGTGTTGTTAAACTTATTACTCTTGCATATAAGAAAATATAAATGAACTGGTCCTTTGCTTCTAAGTAAATAAAAGCAACAATGCTAATTGTGGATTGAAAAATAGACCTCAAACTGAAATATTAGACAATAGCCAGAAGTTTTCCTGATGCTCAAGGAAAAACGATACAAAAATTGTGCCTGCTTTTCTCAATTCTAAAAACCTTTTTATTCTGATTTAAGACTTCTGTTTCTTTAAAATGAACTGGAACATTTTTTCAAAAGCTTTGTTTTTGCAAACAATCTGTCTAGTACATAGCCAGTGTAGATTTCTGACAAAAATAAATATAATGACTACTGGTTTACAGTAAAAGCTGCATTTCTCACTTTAAATCACCAAGACATAAATATACAGACAAATCATTAACAGGCAACAATAATCCTAGAAATCAAATCGTAGAAATCAATTTTGGCCTAAAGGCCAGAATAAATTAGAGTGGTATTCCTAGAAATGGAATTATAAGCAGTACTACCTGACATTTGGCATAGAAATTTGGCATACAGCTTACATGCCCTGCAAAATGTAGAATACGTAATTCCACGCTTATACTCTGTAAGAGGAAAATATCTACACATCATTTATAAGTATCTTTCCCTTTAAAAGATTTAGACTGAAATCCAGTTTCCATTGAAGTCAACGAGACTTGACTAAGGCCCAAATTTCATTCTGGTTTCTTTGATGGACCAGTCTGAGCACAGCTGAATACAAAGACAGAAGTTCTAATTCAAAGTAGTGCTGAGGCATGTTAGTTCAAGGGATGTAGAAATGCTAACAATTGGCTAAAAACTTCACTATCTTGTGGTTCATCTATCAAGGGATAAAATATCATATTTGAATATGAGATATATCATAACAGAGTATTTGTCCTGTTCAGTGATTCACTAAAAAAAGGAAATTTAAAAATCAAGACTACCTTTAGTTACCACAGGGATTTCTGCGCAGTCTTCAGGATTGATACCGTGTTGAAGTATCAGTACAATTTTTCAGGTAGATTACTCTGAACATAATGCTTTGAAAAATTCAAAAAAGGAGAACAGGTAGTAAATGTCATTTCTTTCATAGCTACAAAATGCAAACTCCAAGTGTTTTAACCTAATGAATAAATGAGTTTGTCCTTTATGTATAAAATATAGTTTGTTTGTTGCACAAGTTTTTTAATAATAGATGAATTTTAGATTTGCTTCAACATATTCAATAAAGTGTGATTAATTTGGTTTTTCAAAAATGCAAACTAGACATTACTATATTACTCTGTAAAATGCACAGCTTGCAACATTATTGTCTCTGTGGGATCTTAAATTGAATTGTAAAATGTGTCTTATTTCCAGTTTGATTTATGTAAGAAATTTCAGTGGATAATGCTCTTTTTGAAGTTTCAGTGCTTTCTGCAAAGAAAAAATACATAACTAAAAATCATGACATAGCTTATTATAAATCACAGCAAAGTTTTATCCTTACATAATGTTCCACTTAAAAATCATATACTGATGCCACATACTATGTTCAATTCAGTGAATTAACTTTTTTTTGAAGTTTCATATTATGACAGATTATATAACGCATTTTTGACATGTTCTGTGATTTTATTGCGATATTCTAAGTAATTACCAAATCTCTTTTTCTCTAAAAAAGCTTTCCTGTGCCCTGAGAATTAATCTATGATACCATTTAACTTGGCTTTCTGAAGTAAATATCACTAGATTAAAAGCCAGCTGGTTCTGAATAATGGGATACTTGAATGAATGTATTAGTGTTTGAAAATGAGAGTACAAATCTTTTAAAAAGATTAATTTCCATAAGAAAGATAGCTCACAGATCTACAAAAGAATAAATTCAAAACATAATAAACTGGCAGAAAGAGAGGTAGATTAAAGTAAAAGCAGCAGCACCTTGTTATTGCAGCTGTTGTATAGCAGTGATTCTGTATCAATTACAACATTTGGTAGGTATGGGCAGCCTCTTCAAAGGTTTCAGTATAAAGCTTGAGCCTGGAATACACACTACACCCTATGTAATAACTTGAGTGATTAATTTTTTTTGTTAACAGGACAGAACTTTTGTTCCTAACAATTCAGTCTTCGGGAAGAGTTACAAAGATGCTTCTGACTTTAATGTGAAAAGCTAACATTAGTTTTGTTTTTTATTAAAGATTTGGATATGAATTTATCTTTATCATGAAAATAGCTTGGCGTTATCACTGCACACAAACGCTGACATCAGCATGTAAACTCACTTTTGTTGTCCTATGGACTTTATTTTCAATATCCTGTTTCAAAATATGTTTCCTTGAATGGGCCTAGCATTCTGTTCACACAATTACTTTGGACAAATATTAATGAAAACAAAGTTTGCTGATGCCACTAAGTACCGTGGGTTTGCATAAAATAAATTCTAAGGCTCAAAGAATTAAATCGCACTGGGACAAACTGTAAAGTATGTGGAGTTTGCTTGTTCGTTTTCTGATGATGGGATTAATCTAGATCTACATTATTTTTTTTCTCTGGTATGTGTGGAAGTCAGATTGATCTAACTAACCTAATCTAGTGACTTTGTCAAGAAAGGCAGTATCCTTGAAGGATGTTATAAAGCATTATATTAGTCAAATGAGGGGCATTACACCTCCCAGATCCAAAAAGCAAACTGTGAGACTGCTACAGTAAGAGCCATGCAGTGCTGAAAATGCTCGTACCAATATACTTGAGACAACAAAAATTCTAAGTTCCAAAACAATGTTATTTTCTTGCAAAACTGCTGGAGAGAAGGTTTAGCAGAACCCTGGAGACCTGTCTGTCTGGACCATACCAGCGCAGCAGCAAGACAGTAGCAAGTTTCTAAACAAGTCTAATGGGCATATGAAACGCAACTGCAGACAACTATCTTAGCCAGATTTTGACTGATTTTCAAGTGATGAGAACCAGGTATTCTAGTGTCACCTTAATGACAAATTTTAACTCCTTCCTCCAAAGCTTAGAAGCATTAAACCAAATGAAAATATTTGAGTACTGAAAGATATTCCTATTTCTCTCCTGATTTGTTCTCTGTGGAAGGTGAATTATTGCTGCTGTTGAAACCCAGAACAAAGAATAATGGCCTGAGGGCAGACTTGAAAGAAAGATATTTTAGATAAAAATTTCAGCTTAAAATTTTACAAAGTGATTACTGAAGACACAGCCTATACATAAGCTGTACATAGAACTGTGCATACATATATGCATATTCTTATATATAAAAAATAAGATCCAACATGATTTTTAAAAGCATCTGTACAGAAAAGTTACTAGGGCACTGCAATTTAAATAACATTTGTAACATAAAAGTTATAGAAACATTCAGAACTGGACTAAAGTACCTTGACCCGAACTTCTATTTTGTTACAGTATTTTTTTCAGTTCAATTCAGCCTATTTTGGTTTATATCTTGTCTTCTATTATACATTTACATATTTATAAGATATATATTACACATTTTTCAATATATGCATACTTTCCACATCACTAAAACAAAGCATTTCTAATTCCAGGGCTTTCAAATTAGCACATTCTAAAATTTCATTCATATTTCATATTTTGCAATTTTGTGAAACAACAGCAGATTCTGAAATGAATCTCTGAAACATTTCACATGGAATGGATATTCAAGTGTTCCTAACATGCAATGTGCTTACAGTGACTATAAATAGACAGCAATGCAGACTACAAGTGAACTGCGTACATTCAAAAGAATAGTTGCAGAATGGCAGTGGAAGCCGAAGTTTGGGACATTGCCACATGATCAAAGGCAACGGAGTTAATAATTAGTCCCTCACAGTCGAGCCAAAGTAAGTGGCGATGTTGTATGACAGATCCTGTTACCCTAAACTCCACCTATGCCAAGAGGACACTGCGTGGTCAGCAGAATGCCATAAGGAACAACTTATTAAGTCATGGTAACTCATGGATTTTAATTCACATGCCCATTCCTCTTCACAGGGATTGTTAGAGAAATATTACACTGAATGTGCAAACACATACGATACTTGTGTGTATTAAAAATGTCAACTCTACTGGGCTTTCTGTACTATACAGGCTGTTCTGCTCAGTTATTTTTCAAGGCACAGAAACGCTTGCTGCTCTGCTTGATAAAGGTAATGACAAACTTCAGTGAAAGAAGGACCAAGTCAAAAGACCAGAATTAGATCTGTGCAACAGCTGCGATGACTCATCTCGAAGATCAGACTTTCCTCCATTATTTCAATTTGCTAAGTCAAATAAACTGCCAGACTCCCTTGTACGCTTTGAGAACGCTGCAGACCTCCACACAGAAATCAGCTTTCAGTGATTAAGAATAATTTGAACTGAGTAAATGAAACTAAAAACAAATCAGGGAAGTATTTCAAGATTAAGGCAAATGTCTATTGCAATGCAACTGAAAGGAGTTTAGACATTACAAACAATTCATCTTAGAATTCAGTGACATTTACTATGAAAAGATGTTTCTTTTTAGTCCTTGTTAAAACTGGCTACAACATGTTTACAGCAATTTTCTGAAAGCAACTCCAGATTCCTTTTTAATCATACTGCTTCAGGAAAGCTGCTTTTAGTTAAAATATAAAAATCGTAGTTACAAGGTTTCTGCAAACATAACTGCCATTCCATTAAGGAAATGGCACAGCAAACAGTAAATAGTGGCCCCAAGGGAAATGTAAGTATTGATTTTATTACTATGTTGGTTGGATTGTATTTGCAATTGTCAACTCTAATTTTAGGCTGTGCATTAAGTATCCTTATAATAGCTTAAGGAAAAGAGCAAATATTAATTAGAACATATTGATAATGTTTTTATAAGTCTTAGATTTAGTGCTTACCAAGGATATATTTTGAAAAAATACAAACCTACTTCCTTCTTGTAAACGTAGCTAATAAATGAATAGGCAGAAACTATAATTACATGGATTATATGATATTTTTGCGCACCAAGGCATCTGCTGGATGCAATTACTTAAAATTAAAACCAAAATGAAGAGCAAAGATATTTATTACAGCTTGCGGTTATGTTACGGCAAATAAGGTTGAAGTCACTATTCAAATACAATATTATCAGGGCAGAGACTGATTCTGACTTTGATCCCAACAATTGCTTTTAGATAGTCAAACTCACCATTTACTTTCTGAGTACAGCAGTCTACTGTAGACAGAAATGGCAGAACGGGTTATATTTGCAGATACTACTAAAGGTAATTAATGACCTTTTTTTCTACTCTTTAACTACTTTAAAACAGTACTTACATAAAACCAAACTTACTATACGTTATCATTTATTTCTGATAACTTCCACATGTACTTATCTAGCAGAAAAGGCTCATGACTCACTTTGGTATTGAACTGCGAAAAGAAAATACTAGCAGACAGATACAGTTATCTAACAGAAAATAAAGATTTAACAGCTGCTTCTTCAAAGTTTCACAATCTTCATGTACGAAAAGATGTTAAGTATGTGGTGATGGTAATTTCAAACAATGCAAGACTGACTGGACAATTCACAGGAAAAGGATTTCCTACCCATATGTACTTTGCATTTCAGTTTACAGTGGGACTTGCACAAAAAGGACACTACCAGTGCCAGCTGATATAGCTGACACTTCACAAAAATACATTCCGGACAAATTTCTTGTTTAATGTGTTGCACTTCTAAAGGCAGCTAAAAAAAAATTGTTTATGCCATCTACAGTGTTGTCAACTCTTGCAATTCTATCACCAATCCTGATACCATTCATACATCTCAAAAATCCCTGCTACAAATATGTGATGATTTCAGCATCTCAGTTTAGAATAAAGAAAAGAAAATTCCCCTGCTCGCTCCAGCGGTGTGCCGCAACATCCCAAACAGGGCCAGGCGAGCATCCCCAGTTGGGGGACACCTCCCCAGCATGGCCATGCTGCCAGCCCTGCCGGGGACCTGGTGCTTCTGGGATGCAGCTGGACATCTGCCCTGGGCTTAGCACCATCACAGCTAAACACCCTGTGGACTAAGGTTTACACTGTTGTGAAGCTTTATCCTAAAGTTTAAGTAAGCAGCAGATTACAAGCACGGTAGTGTCAAAACATTAACTTTCAGACTAATGGCCTGCAACTGTTCTGCACCTACCCCAGAGTCCTTCCTCTTTTTTCTACAAGTATGCTGGCTGCAGAAATAATTAAGGGATTTGGAAAGGATTCTCCTGTTCACTGACAAATGACAGAGGAACGGAAGACCTTGCTGAATTTTTTCCTGCCCTTGCTTCATGGGATGCAGAAAGGGCACATCCGAGGCTCAGTGGGCTCTTCTCTCACAGCAAGAGAGCGCCATGCTCAAAAGACACCACCAGCACTCTGCTCTCCACCAAAGCACGGCCTCTCGCAGAGCTGGTCTGGGAGCTGGGCAAGCAGAAGCTCTCCGTACGCATCCTCTGCGTATTATGCAACCTAACACCCTCTGCAGAAGCCTGCAGGTGAATAAATTGAAGTATGTTATGTTTGGCATGTATCGATACACACAGATGTACAAAAGTTCAAGGACCACATTTGTTATGCATGTATTTATACCGTCTTTCCTCCCAGGGGACATCAAGATCTTAATCAAAAGTCTAAGTAACACTTGGGTGGTGCCGAGTGAATTGTTTGTGGGTCACTTGATAAAAGTAACTTCTATTATTCATACTGATTACTAAAATCTGTGGCTATTAATTTTACTGAGCTGTTATTAGTATTATGCAGCTCTATCTTTGCTACCAAACATTTAAAGTAAACATAAAAAATATACAAATAAAACATTAAACCTAAATTACAGGCTTTAATTTATAAGCATGTACATTTCTCTGACACAGTATAGAAGGGCTTCAGCAATGTGAGTACAGAATGTCCATAAGAAAAATAAAATGCAGACTTCTGAATTCTGGAAATCTGAGTGCAATGAGCCCTGGTTACACTATTTTACATAGGATATTTGGCACAGGATTTTACACTTCAAGCAAATGCAATGTTCTTAATATAATAGTTTTGGAATATACATATAACTCATACTTCCTAGCCAGGCACTGGAATATAGCTGAAATAGTTTATTTCAATATTACTTTGATACTGCTTTTTAAAATAACACAGTTCTTTAAATGATGACATGATTATTTGAAACCCTCCGTAAAGAAATTTTGTTTCTGTTATTATTGTCTAACAAGACCACCACATTGCATCATTTAACAGGCTTGATAAGGCAGGCAACAGAAAGAAAAAACATCTCTTTTTGATTACAAACCTCTTTGCGCATTAAGCAAGCAAAACCGTGTAACTTTGTGCTTCCCCTGAAGTGTTTAAGCAATAGTAACTGTATAGTGTTCCTCAAAAGAAAATTCACTCTGCCTGTTTCAGTTATGCCAGATGTCATTACCCATATTTATTCTTGTTAAAAAGTTGAATTATAGTGGGAGAATCTATAGTCCCTTTTTTTATTTCAGAACTGCATAGAGTCATTTTAAGGGAGATTATTTTTTATTTACTATAGCAAGAGGAAAGGTAAGCGAATTCCACTCCTACCTGAAGCCAAGAAAAAAGCAAACAAACAAAAAGCAAGAAACCTGCATTACATTTTACTGAAGCAGCATAAACAAAGTCATTGCCAATGTTAAACAGGGCAAATGCTTTATTTTTTAAATAGAAATAAAACTGTTTACTCTCAGAGAAATCTCTGCTGTGGTGATGGGGAATGCATTGTCACTAAAAGCTTCTAATCTTCCCCTTGTAGACCCTGCCAAAAGATCAGGGGTGATCTGCTCCCCAGAGCCACACACAGAAATCTACACTCTACCTCTGCTAATACACCTTTTTGCCAGTACAAGATAGCACTGATGAGACTGCTAGTTTTCTCCCAGGGAAACTGGGATGTATTCTTGCAAAGAGCTGAAATTAAAGGGAGTTGTTAATTTAAGTGAGGAGGTTAAAGCATTCCAAAAAACATACTGCTCGACTCACAGGAATCTGCAACGCCTTACATAAATAGCTCTAGCTGGTGACCATTTTCTACAGCTAAACAAGCTGCTTCGAAAAATGGTTCATGCTGAGTCTTAGAACCACTAGTAAATTAAACAACATCAAAAATGGAGGGAAAAAAAAGTTTACTACTTGATTAACACAAGACCCTAGAAGGAAATTTAAAAATAATATCAACCAAAGTCTCTTCTGTATGGAGGAAAAAAATTCTGTATGTTATAATACGAAACTCTAATTTTATTTCAGCACATAAACAGAATACTCTGAAGAGTGATGTACGTGAATGTGCATGAGTCGGAAGGTTTGAAAACCTTCCGAAAGCAACTCTGAATTTCTCTTTTGTGAATCGCTTTATCGTATCACAGATGGCAGCCCAGGAGGGGAAATGAGTTCTACAGACTCACCACCCACCGGTAGGGGAAGGGAGGGAGCAGACACTGAGGCCAGTTTTGACCCTACCCCCTAGTATACCAGACAGAATCGCTTCAAGTCACAATTTCCTTCTTACGCTGCTCCCAGGGCAGCATGCAATTATGTACTGCGACTGGCTTAGGGCAGCCTGGGTCCACAATTAGTCCCTTGACCTTGCTGAGACTAACAGTGTGAGTAAGGTGAGCATGACATATCTCTCTCTCAAAATTCTCAATTATTTAATGCAACTAATGTGACAGTAATTTCCCTGCATCTTTAAAAAAAAAAAAAATTCCTCGCCATCGTAAAAAGAGACTTGCCTATAAACTCAACTAAAAGGTCAAAATGATAGTTTTAATTCAAAGTTTCCATAGCTTTCTCAATAAAATGAGAATGAATATAGATTGTCTCTTTACTTCTGCTTTCCACTAAAAAGCATAGGACTTTCTTCTACTTTCTGTAATAGGTTTATTAGTTATAACTCTATTACAACAATACTCA
>Ga0181612_118034_pt1 | contig 23516 bp, 12 predicted proteins | sample HoacroProtozoa21_FD_119630 | JGI IMG/M metagenome (GOLD analysis project Ga0181612, IMG submission 119630) | Hoatzin crop microbial communities from Cojedes, Venezuel. Combined Assembly of Gp0051906, Gp0051904, Gp0051908
AAATTGCAACTTTCGTTTGTACCCCTTACAGCCGAGTTTGTTCTGTGCCTTGCCACATTCCCCTTTTTCCCTGTTATTCTCTTTCATTGCTAGAAATCATTAGTATTCGCCATTGTTACACATGTCTCCCAGAAAAACATAACACACCCCATCTTTCTTCCCCTTCTTGCCTTCTCTTACACCTTTGCCTGGCCTGTTCTCGCCTGCCAGCTGTGGTGTTCAGCAGGGCACAGCAAAACGTCCTGTTCCCCATCTTGAAAGATGGCTACCGAGAGCTCAGTTTCATTTGCTCTTTGCTAGCACTTTCTCCATATGCACCCACTCCTCGCTGTTCTGGCTGCGTATTATTTATCCATTACTTAGTCCTAACAACATGCTTGGTGCTTTATAAGCCAGAAAATGAAGACTGTCTTGTCTCAAGGAAGTTTTTGTACAGGACAGACAGATGAAACAGCCTTTCTGTTGTTCCCATCTTTATGGATGAGCTGGACTCTGTCCTTCCATTTTTTGGCAATAATTTATAAGAGGTGGTTTTTTTTCTGAACCTGAAATGTCCAGTGCCTCTCTGAAGATCCTGCTACAAGTGTTGTCAGTGTGCTTGGTCTCCTGTAAAGCGTCATGCGGGCCGTGCCCAAGTAATAGTAATCACCTTGACCTAAGCTGCTGCTGGTATCTTTTGCTGCCCATAGGGTATTGCTGGTGTCAGGGGCTGGGCTACAAATGGTCTTCTGCTCGCCTTGGAAAAATGTAGCCTTGGTGCCTGTGCTCTATGAATAATAATAATAAGAAACAATCCTAGAGTTTGATTACAACAAATAAATTCCATAACACCCTCTGCACTATATCTGTTGTGGTGCCAGAGAGCATAACATAAAATGACTGAGAACAACAGCAATTCAAAATAACAGCACACAATAGTGTAATTGGACCCTAAGCACATAAAAATAATGGTTTAAAAGAAAGGGAAAAAAAAAAGGCAAAAATGGAATCATGGACTGGCATTAGGGACAGTGTCATGAAACTGCAGTAAGATGCATGAGCCTAGTAGAAAGAAAAAGAAAAGGGGGTGGGGGCTGAGTTCCTTATGAATCAGTACAACTGTGCTTTGTTCTGCATGAGTGTTTTAATAGAGCAAGTGTAATATAAGGATCAGGTGGGCTCGTGGGAATGGAACAAAAGGTTTTGTAAAATTAAAGCAAAATAATTATAGCTCTAGGTGTAGAGTGAGCACACTCCAGCAGTTGATAGCAGGAACCTGCTCAGAGTGGAGAAGGGAGGGGGGAGGAAGATACAGTTGGAAATGTTTTTTTTGGTTTGTTTTTTTAATATATGCATGCATACACATGCACATACATACACGTGCATACATAATAGAAACAGATTTGTATATGTACGTTAACAAAGACTTTACAGTGACAGTTGTACACAACTTTAGAAGTGACTAATGTACCCACACACACAAATGCATTAAAATGAAAATTTAAGCAATAGTCTCAAATGAATTAATTAACAAGAACAACAAAAAAATCATGGCAGAACATTGTTTTTCTAATGGAGTAGAGGACTAAAATAGAGACCATCCTATGACCTGGGGTTTAAAGATGTTCTTGCTGTAAAAGCCCAGTGAGGAATATATACAGCGTGCCCAGTACATGAATAAACCAAGCTCGAAGTTCCAGAAGTCAATGTGATCAGCTGGGGGTCACAAGAAAGCTGTCAGCAATGTATTGTGTTGCAGAATCGCCCACATTTGGGCAAAGCACTCTGCTGTGCTCTCTTGCAGAAAAAGCTGTTTCCTACCTGAATTTAAGAGTAGTTTTAGCAGCAAGATGCAAGCTGGATTGATCACAAGGTGGCCTCCCTGTATCTAGTTGTGTGCTTTTTCTTGCCTTTACCATCCACATATATATGTACCAAACCATGCAAAGATGCTGTGTCAAAGTCAAAAAAAAAAAAAAAAAAAAACAAACAAAAAAAAACATACCAAAACGAGCTCCCGCCCCAACATGCATTTTCTCTCTAAGTTGATGAATGTACTCAAAGATGTAACTAAAGAGGAGATGCCCAGGATCCAGGAATGGAGAAAGATTGTACTCAGGTGTGCATCCTTCTCTTCCTACAAATGTCATGTTCAAAATGTTCAGATTCTACTCCTGTTTTGGACAGTGACTTCCAAAAATGGTATTTTCATTTGTAGATATATTGAAAGAGAAAAACCGAGTGAATTCTGTCGCTAGTCCCATTAACTCCCCATGGCACCTGTGGGTTAGGATGGGTTTCCTTCCGCTTATGCACTGCTGTATGGAATGTTGTAAGGAATATGAGCAACTACCTGTGATAAATTGGACCTCAAGTGATAAGCTGGTTTTGTTACAGGACTCAAATTATTTCCCTCCCATGGTGGACAGTTTCAGATGGACAGGATGGTCACCACCTCATCGCTGTGCACGATACAGGCAGCCTGTGGAAAGGAGGTTCAGCAGAGCCCCCAAACCATAGTTGCAGGCAGAGCTACTACAGATGGCTGGCACGCCAGATAAGACTTTGGCGAGGGAGGGGTGCGATTAGCCTGCCTCCCACCACATTTCCCCTTTTTCTGTAGTCAGATTTCCCTTATTCAGAGTTTGTTCAGGGTAATTGTTCACAGACAATATATTTTTGTGTTCGCGGTGCAATCAGAGGCTGTTCTCACTTGAAGCAGAGCACATCTCTTAGGTAGTGCTTTCTGCCAGAATGTGGAGGCTGAGATCAGAGTGAAGCTTTATGAGCTCCATTTGGTGCTTTTTACTTCCGTCTTGTTTCTCTCTCTGCAGGGGATGTGAAACTAGATTTGTCCTGTTTCCACAGCAGGGTTTTGGTTTATTTTGTTTTTCCAAAGCATTTCATTTGGTGGCGCAAATCCAGAGGAGAGTGTGTTGCAGAGATGGATTTGAATGTCAGACAGAAAGAGTTGTGTTTAATAAACTCTTTGTTGTAAATTATAGAAAGTAGGGAGCACAAGGCCGCTGTGTAATACAAACATTCTGTGGTTAAATTATCGCCTTAAGTGTTTACCTCTTAGCGTAAAGAGCAATGAGACAAGGTAACTTTGCTGAAAAGGCTGCTTATGGGGTCTGAAGCTCAAGACTGAAATTCTTTAGTTTTGGGTACTCCTCTCAAAATCCTTCCACCTTCCATCTGCCTTTGTCTTTCACCTTAGAGGTAGCTGCCTAACAGAACTGAGTGATAGTGTAGGACTAATTACACACACACTCCCCCACCCTCATCCCCCCCCCAAAAAAAGAAAAAAAACCACCCCAAAACCAGTCCTCCTAAAAAAGAAACAAAAAGAAAGCAGTTTTATAGGCTTTTAGGAATAAAAAAAGATGCCTTGTTAATATGATGCAGTACTTGAAGATGATAGCCCAACATGCAAACAGTTGAACGTGTAGCTCCCCTTACGTATGCTACTACTGCTTGTCTCCTGTGCTCACCAGCTTTTGAAAACTCCTTTCCGTCTGTATCATACCACGAGTTAGGTATCTGTGTTGATCTCATTTCAAAGGGATTTGTCACCATGAGCCTATTATGAAATTAAAGGTCAGTTAACAGGTCAGGCATTCGTCAGGGTAAGCACTGCAGGCTGGAAAGGGAGAGGTCAAGAGTATCTCGTCACATCCCAAGTCTTCAGATGTGCCTCGTGAGCAGTGCGTTTTGCTGTTTAGGAACAGAGATGCTGTAAAGCTTCAGAGTTGAGCTCTCATTCACAGCAAGACACAATATGCCAGTATCTGTCACATTCCAAGTCCTTGCAATGCTATGGAAGTCAGAGAATTCAAGTCCCAGATTCTTGGCTTCTTTAGAGAATGACTTATTTTCTTCCTTGCCATTCCCGTAAATCCAACATACATACATGCACACACATACTCGTATAGACACACTGATGTTTTCCCAAAGCACAAAATTCAAAAAAAGGAACAAAAGCATGTGTGTTTTTTTCCTTGTCCTTTCATTTTCTTACAAAAAAGGAACTGCATAAGTAGTTTATATTCCAGCTTTATTTTCTTCCATTCACTCTTTGCTGGGAGCACGTCTAAAGAGTTAAGACAAGAACAGCCCTGTTTTATATCTATATATTATTATACATATGTATTATATATTATTTAAGTAATAAAACCTGTTTGAAATTATATTTAAAATAAAAGGTAGTATTTCCACTTTTGCTGAGAAGGAACTGCTGCGACACTGCTCACATTTTGCTGCTTTCCCTCCATCTAGTTCGGAATTTGATGAGCAATAACATACAGGCATCAGGAAAGACTGCTGTCCTCCCTTTGCTCTTTTGTCCGATTCTCCTTTTCCTAGTCTGTAGGAGACTGAATCTAGTCTGGCTGGAGAATTTGCACCCTGATTTTCTCATAAGGCAGATGAAGTTTTTTAGATAACAGTAGGGACAATTTCTGGTCTCATTGAAGTCATTGGCAGTTCTCCAGATGATTTGTTATGAGATTTGGCCTTGAGAAAAAGGATCAGTCACACTCATCTCCTTTTTATTCTGAACTAGAATGACCCACATCACTACCCAGTGATGGCTGCCTAGGATACTAGCATTGAATTTTTGGAAAATGATCAAAAGTTCAAATATATGCAAGAATGCATGAAACCCACTGTCTAAGAGACCAGAGAGAATGCAGTTGGCCACAGCAAGATTCGTGATTAAATAGAACCAAATAAAACTGGAAGCTTGTTATGAAAGACCATGTATGTCTATTTTATTATTGTTCTATAATATATCATGTTAGGATGAGGCCCAGAACAGTGTTCTCAGACCTAAACTTCTGTATATATCTTTCTGCATTCTCTAAAAATTTTTGGTTGCAGAGCACTATAAATGGTGCAAAACAAAGTCTGTTTTCCAAGTTCCCTACAGTGAACAACTTAAGAGCATTTAGTTTTAGGTGGTATTAGGACTTCATATCCACAGAGAACAGATTCTGCCCCTTTGATGTCTGGATATAAAAAGCACTGTTTCCCAGTGGCTACAGAAGATCACTGGGCCCCAGAGAAGTGCTAGGGAGATGCGGAATGAGGACCTCGCAGCTCCAGTCTGTTCCCAGCATTGCTGCTTACTCCTCGTATAACTGGAAAAGAACTATTACTGATCTCCAGTAATCCCTGTTTCTGAAATTAATTTAAGCGTACTTATCTGACTTAACAACATCCATTAAGGAAGGAGAAAAATAATGTCGACAAAATAGTCGTACTCTGTAACCTAACTTCTTTAATGTTTTCATGTGTGCACATAGTCCACAAAGTAAACTCACAGGCATGTGATTTTGTATGTCTGTATCTCATGCAGTGCCCATTCCTATGGGAAAGGAGTTGATCAAAAATCATACTCAAATCCAACAGTTTTCCCTGTCTTTTGGAGGGAAGGAGAGGTCAAAGAGAATATAAGATTTCATGACAATACAGTTGCATCTGCAGCTGAAAGCGTTTCACTAACATGTTGCTATCCAGAGTTATCCCTTTCAACATTTCTTGTAGGAGGTGATTTTTCCAGTTGGTTTGACTTTGCTGTCAAAAAAGTCAAGTTGATTTTTTTTTTTCTTTCCTCTGATTAAGTGAATAACATGTTAAGAGTAATTAAGCCAAAGAGAGTTTGAAATCTGGGTTTTCTTTTTTCTGAATTCCTAACCTGGTAAACAAACTGCTTGTATCCATCTTTACAGAGATAACTTCAAACCACTGTGCTGAAAGTATATTGTAAAAACACCAGTTCTCACTTCACAGACAAAAACACTTTGATGACCTTCAAACCTTGTGTGTTAAATTCGCAAGTAAAAATTGTGGTTTTCATTATTCTCGTTACCTCAGGGTTAATTCAGGGCTAAGGTTTCCTGTGAAGATCAAACAAGAGGTTTTTTTTTTCTGTCTTGCACATCCTCGCTTATGCCCAGATTATGCCCTCTGTGAAAACACAAAACCGCAGACTTTGTGGCCTTGAAGCTGGAGGGAGGATTGCTTGGTGTTTTTAAAGACTCTGATCAGCAGACCAAGAGAGATTCGGCTGCTTGTCTCCTCTCTGGCTTGGTAACCTTGGAAAAGTCAATAACGTGTTTGTGCCTACGTTCCCCAGCTGTAAAAGGAAGGGGAATGCTATTTCCCGGCTGTGCAGGTCCTTCAAAGATAAACCTGCTCTCTGAAACTGATACTGAGCCCCGGAAAACACATGTGTGGGTCGGGCTCCCAGCCTGCGCCCCAAGCGGCGTGTGTTTCTCCCGGCACACGGTCCCAAGGATGCACCAGGAAACCAGCCCCGCTTTAAGGCACTCGTGGCAGGCATCTCTGCTCCCTCTAAGCCCACCTTGTCAGCAGCTGCTTCGGGAAACCTCCGCGTCCCCCTCCCTGTTGAGCAGGGCTGTTGGCATGGAGGAGGCTTCTGTGTGCTCCCCTCACCCTTGCAGGATGCAGTGAGTGAACTTGCCCTAGTCTGGCTCGCTACTTTGGAGTTTTTGATCCCCTTTACAGGGTTAAAGTGGGGGTTTCGGAGCTGCAATGTAGCCATTCTTCTGAGATTTGTTATCTGCAAATGCAAGCATTCCCGATACGCTTCTTTTTTAAATGTTTTGCTGCAGCCGTGTTCACATAGGCTGATCATATGTGCCCCAGATACAAACAGGAAGACAAAGTTTCCAGTTCCATCTGCTGCAGTCTAGAACTATTTTATCTGCCGTTCACTGGGGGGAAACAATTCTGATTTAAATGGCACGTAAGCTGTGCGTTATTAGAGTGATAGGATAAGGTATTACCTTTTTTTTCTGGTAGGTTTTTAAATCTGAGCTGCAAATAAGTGCGCTGCGTGTCTGTTAAGTGGAGACGTATAAAACAAAAAAAAATTAGTTGGGACATACTAAAGGCTGGAACTGTGCGTGAATAATGTCTCCTTAGCACCTGGGCTGTTTGTTAAAATCCCTTCCAAGTGATGCTTCCACCAGCTCTTCTCCAGCCACGTTCAGCAGAGGCAGGCAGGAAACCCCATCAAAAACAGCCAAGCAAACGCAACTCCCTCATAACCACCACTGTTTGGAAATGAACAGTTGATGAATGCAACCTCTTCACTGATGCCCTAAATTCCTTTGTCACTTAGTAACAGCCTGTGCAAACTACGCCTCCGCGCCTGACCTAAGTTATATCATATTGTCATTTTGTGGGATAATCTATTGTTGAATGTGTACAGAAAATGGATTATAAGATTTATTGAGTGAAAAAAATTACTTTAGCGTAGAGAGCAAAATAAAAAAGAAGTTCGCGTGCCATGCTTGGACCAAGAGACGTGTCACTGCGTACCTCCGTATCTTCCTACCGCTGCTAATGGGAAATAGCGATAATGTTTATCTCCTCCAAGAGCCCTATCCGGACAAGTGCTGGGCTCCAGTGGGCCGTGGCGCCTGCCAGGAGACAGATTTGCAGCAGAGAGCTTTCCATAGCAAGCTGTTCCTTACAAACCACCTAGTCAATCTTCCTTAGGGCACGGCTGCCTTGGGTCAGGTTTTGGGGCATGGTCACACCTTGATGAATTAGTGTTAGCGGTATGAATAGAATTAGCTCATGTTTGTGTAGCTGTTACTGACCAGAAGCTGGTCAGTTGATTTCAGTAGGAATTTACCTGGAGCAGCTGAATTTTGACTGTTCCGGACCAGCTGAATCCTTTTTGTTAGTTAATTAATTTAATTAAATGTGGGCTTAATTTTCTTTTTTTTTTTTTTTTTTCTCTTTTCCTCAAAATTAACCTGTTCTTTATTGTTTGGAGTTCTACTTTCTTTATTTGTAAGTAGCTAAATATGTTCAGCCACAGCTAGAAGGTAGTAGATAATGCTGAGAGTTAAGTAAATGGGGAGATGGGACGGAGATGTTAGTACCAGCAGCCTTTGTGACACAGAAAAAAGCACTGAGATGTTTTGAGAGAGACTTTTCTTGCTAGACACCACCGCAGAATGCCTGCCCAGCTTTGGAAAATGAAAATACCTTTGCAAGTGAAAGCAAATAAGTGCAGCAAGCAGGGAGAAAACAAAAGTGAAGATAAAAAGTTCGAGTGACCTGTTTTCCCGTCAGTTGGATTTGGGCAGGATTCCTACCAAAGTGCGCCGGTGAAGACACAGGGCCGTGTCCAGCCGTGCTGCTAGAGCCCTGTGCGCGCTCGCTGCCTGGGCCACGCAGAGACGAGAGACAGCTACGCGTGGCTGTCGTCCCTCCGGGGACGAACGTGAAGGAAGGAAGCAGATCACAGTGTATGAAGTCTGAGAAGTGACAGCGTTTTGCACTGAAGGCAGCTGCACGAGGTAACCTGAGGACAATGTCTGGCTCTGCTGGCTGATTGCTTGGAGCATTGGAAACAAAAATGCAGTTAATGGGGGCACCTCGTAAGCAAACCAGATACCCCTTTTACCATGCAGTCCCTGTTGAGAAGAGTATAATTTTACATTAATTACACTGGATAAGTAAGAATTTGTTATGTTCTGACTTTATCCAGTAAATTCCCTTTTAACCCAGTTGTCCCGATTAAGTGTGTCAGCTTTTCTTTCAAAAGCTCTGCTGTGCAAAGACAAATTAGTATATTAATGCGAAAGTACGTAATTTAAGACAACAAAAATTAGGAAGCCCCCATCCATTTTTTCAGAAAGAATTATTTATTGCAGAATATTACAACAAACCCTGCTTGCTTACAGTTGTTTGTAAAAATTAAATTTATTTTTGTTCATAATGTTTATTTTTCACCACTAAGCCTTAACAAAAGAACTATACTTGTCACTTTCATTTTCTTTAACGTACTTAAATTTTGTTTAAAGTTGATTTAAAGTTTGATTTTAGTTTTCTTGCCTAAATACGGAAAATTTGACCTGAAAGTACCTCCTAAGACTGATCTACTCTTCTCTGCCCTCTTCTTAAATTATACACAACATATACTAGACAATAGTCGGATTTAATTCTGAAATGCTTTGTTTGTGTCAGTTTAAGTCAAAGCCTAAGGGAAAACAATTTGTTTATCTTACATACAATTAGTGTGTGACTCTGTTTAAGTGAAGTTCAGTATATTTCCAAAGACTTTCCCTCGCAAATGGCCATTGGAGAACAGGTCCACTGCTGTCTGCTTGAAACCTATGATAACTCTGTGCTTTACATCAAAGGATACAGGACGGGCCCTACCCAGACATTTGGAAGTTCTCTTCTTTTGAAGGCACTTGTATAGCTAGGTAGATTAGCCAACAAGTGTATTTTTTGTGTGCTGTTGTTTTGGAGAGTTCTGTCTTGTGTGGAAGAGATGGTTGGTACCCTTACAAAGTTCACAGATCTCATTCTGTCATGTGGCTGTTTGACAAGGTGATGTTGGGAGGAAGGTTAAAAAATTTCTAACATGAGCTAACAATCAGTTTGGGCACATGGCACTGTAAAATATGTGTGTACAAGAATCCCAAAGATGACTGGGTTGTTCAAGTGTGTTTCGAAGTTGTCTGCTTTTTAGCAGCTGATATATAGGTTATAGGTAACATAAATGCGTTTTATTAGGGATGTTTGATGCCTCTGATGCTGTTTGTGCTCAGAACATTGTATTTTAGGAGATGTATTTGTATGTGAAGAATTATTATTACATTTTATCATCATGTGGTTTAAATTTGTGGAAATTCCATGTTTTTCTACAATGTCACTGCATCATATGAAATGCGCACAGTCCTTCTAAACACAGCAAAGTGTCCATGAGGTGATGTTAATTTTCAATTTTGGACCTACAAGTTGTTTTCACTTATATAAGAAGTAGCCAAACCCAAGAGAAGGCTTTGGGGAGACCTTGTAGCAGCCTTCCAGTACCTAAAGGGGGCGTATAAGAAAGCTGGAGAGGGACTTTTTACAAGGGCATGTAGTGACAGGACAAGGGCTAATGGCTTTGAACTGAAAGAGGGGAGATTTACAGTAGATAAAAGAAATAAATTCTTTACTATGAGGGCGTTGAAGCACCGGAGCAGGTTGCCCAGAGAAGCTGTGGATGTCCCCTCCCTGGAAGTGTTCAAGGCCAGGTTGGATGGGGCTTTGAGCAGCCTGGTCTAGTGGAAGGTGTCTCTGCTCACTGCAGGGGGGGTTCGAACTGGGTGATCTGTAAGGTCCCTTCCAACCCAGACCATTCCATGATTCTGACAGTTGATGCATTTCTATCCTAAAATGGATTTAAATGGGTTCTTTATTCTACCATTCAATCTCAGGTGGGCCATTTTTTTGTTCTACTCCCTATAAGGGTGTTCCTGTTTTGTATTTCAGAACCTAGATTTTCATTTAGCAATTAATGTGGGTGATTCAAGTCACTCCTTCTGTATTTTACTAATTTTTGCCAAATATAGTATTTCTCTGCCTACTGTTGATTGAGCAGAATGGAACTTGCCTACACAAAATTTCTTAGGAAATACAATTTGCACATCCAGATTTCTAACTACACCCACTCTCCCCATTATTGCAAGGTGTTAATCTAGTTGTGTGATGCTGCCTGCACAGATGCTTACATACGTACCCTCTTTAAAAACAGGTTATGTGCCTAAATCCTTACGAGAGAGCTGGGATACTGAATTTTGCTAGGTCTGTGTGCTTACTGAATATTTAGCCCTTGTGGTTACTGCGACAGAATTCTTGTCACGGCTTTTCCATGTTTTCAGAAGGTGCTTTTAGTAAGTAGTTCAAGCCTAAGTAACAACTGAGTTCTTTTGCAGCAAAAGCAGCTACTAATTTTAAAAGTAATTTTAAATTTACACATATCCATTTTAACCGTACTTTTGGTTTGAGCAGTTCACTTCCAGAAACCTACCCCGGAGAAAATGTTTTTAATCAGGTTAAAATGGAGGCAAGATAGAAAAAAAATCTTTGCTGTGGCTTGACTGCAGCAGTGCTAATGAGCTCTGCTCTAATACATGAAGGAACATATGGCCCCCATCTGAATACAAACTGGACACAAAGCAGTAATTCAGCTGAGATGTCCTGAATATTGTAAACTGGGTGAATGTGGTTGAAGGTGTTTATAAACGGTGGCTGAATCCCACACACTGACTCACTGCCTTCTAATGTTCGGGGCTCAAGGTGCTATTTGTAAGAGTATAGAAAATGACCAGTAGAGGGAATTCTTAATTAATGCTAACAAAATAGCAAACTCAAGTGTTATGTTATGAAGAAAAGACTTCTTGTGCTCATGACGCAGCAAGAGACGGATTATGGAGAGGGCAAGTTAGGAGAAGTAAAATCACAGGACAAGCAAATTGAGTATTTACTGGCAAATAATTGCTCTCTTAAGCTGTGGCTCTCTTCCTAAATTCTTGGGATTCCTGAGCACTAGAACCATTTTCAAAAAATGCATCGTTACAGAGTAGATGTAAAAAAAAACTCTCAAAGGCTGATGGTACAGACTTGTGCAGGTAAGAATGTGTGTATTACTGCATATATTTCTTCTGAAGCTTTAGATTGTCCATCGTTTGCAGGACTGCTACTTTTGTTTTGTTTCCGAGAGAGCTGATGTTTTGGTTTCACAGCTATATTTCATTTAAAAGTTGAGGAAGTGGAGATAGTCTTCTACGCTGTAGTGTATGCTTTTCTATCAGCACATGTATCGATGTACAAGAAAACAAAACAAGCTTGTGGGAAAAGTGTACTGCACAGTTTTATTTAGTTTAAATGGGTTCCGGCTTTTATAGAGGTGCCTCTAATTAAAAAGTGACACATCAGCTTAATGTGGGGCAGGAACATATTGCCCCTATGTGCTTGTGTTGCTAGGCAGACTAATTTCACTGGAGGAATGCTAGTGAGATGCAGCAGGGAAGGAACTTTTTCTAAGCAACAACTAGGGACTGCCTGCGTCCCTAGGGCTTTCCTAGGTGGGGCTCCCCAGGGTAATGAGGTGTCTGGGATCACACTCTGCTCCTGTGTAGTTTGTCTGCCTGTCTCCTATTCCTTTCCTTTTTGAATTTGGCCACTTTCAGCCACGTTAGAATGTTGAAAGTCCCCAAAATCCCTAAGCTTCCACATGTTTTTTGGAAGTAGGCACCTGTTTAAAGGGGAGAAGCGCTTTTAATGACCTCGCTGAGGGACAAGCTGCCTCACAATTATACCCACAATTACACATCAGAGGCCAAACATGGATAGAAGTCCATAAGAAAGGAGGCTCCTTTGGATCTCTGTGAGCTGGCTCAAATTCACAGAGAATTTTTTTTTTATTATTCCACATGCAAACTTGATTTTCTAGTAGTAAAAAAGTCTGTTAGGGTGTAGAGATGTATAGGTGGTTAAGAATACTCTGCCTTAAATTATGACTCTTATTCACATCTTGATCATCAGAACAGTAACATTACCATTTTTTATCAAACCTACAAAATGTTATTCTTCATTTCTGCTCCTCATTTCATCATGTGCATTGAAATGAATGGTGAAAACAATCTCACTTTTCACAAGTAAATGCAAGTAGCATGTAGCAGTGAAGAGCAAAAAGGTTCTTTTGATTTTGTAGGGATTTGCTTTTGGTTGTACAGACCCTGTCAGGTGGGACATCCAAGCTGAATACTTCATTGATGGGTACTTATGCATTGCAGACGCCCCTCTAGAAAGCCGCACAGTAAGCATCACGGAACGCGGTATCAGGTCCTTCAGAACAAGTGCTAAGTTCCCAGTAAAGAGTAATGATGATTTAACCACAGGGGTAGTTTCTCTGTAACAGGTATCAAATTGAAGTCGGCTTATGTCTTTAAACATGAGCAGTTTTCAGTCATCATACTTTATTGTACCATAATTGTGGATATTCTGTTTATTCAGTACTATACTAATTGTTTCTATAATTATAATATATTTATCATTATTATAATGGTTTTTATTATTGTTATTATTATTATGGCAATAATTAGTCCTTTTTAAACTCATGAAATCTTAGCCCTGTGATGTCTTGGGTACAGAGTACTGCAAGTTAATTATATGGTAAGTGGGTGAAAAATAATAATCCCTTTATTGGTTTTAATGTTCTGCCTTTCAGTTTTGATGACTGTCCTCTCTTTTCTTGGGAGGTCAGATTTATTTTATTTTCTCTGTGCAGTTACATTTATATCACTTCCTCTACATACAGCCTGTTTCATTTTCTCTGTCAGTTTGAAGCTTTCTAAACTTTTTGCATATGGAAAGCTCTTGAGGGCTTTAATGAGTCTTTTTACTCTCTGAACCCTTTTTTGTTTCTTCTCTGTCCGATTTGAGACAGGGTGATCAGGATTGACGGCAGAGTCCGAAGACATGGCATAACACAAACTAACATAACCACGTGATAGTGTTCGCAGAAGTATTTCCTTTGGACCCCCTGTCCGTATAAGGCACGGAGCAATCCCACCAAATCCCTTACTTTCCTTTTTCAGAGCTGGGTGCCGTGAGCTTATCATGCATTGAGCAATGGAAGCAATGCAAATGATTTCCTTATTTCTGGTAATGGGAAAGGCTAACTACAAAATCCTAGGGCAAGATTTTCTGAAGTCGAAAGAGATCTATGGGAGAAGGATCCTTGTACCTTGTGTGCAGCAAACTGGAAGGATTCCATAAGATGGCAATGGCTGACATGGAAAGGAAGTACAGCTTGTTCTGTGGCTTCTAGACCATCTGTAAGTGACTTGCAAGAGATGAGAGGGTGCCAAACAAAAGCACAATTGTGATAAAATGGAACTATGAATCAGTCATTGGTCTACTCTTACTGGAAAAAACAGGCAAAGCCCGGGACTGTTCCTCGGGTGGCACTAGGATACTTCATTCTTTTGAAAGATGCATGTTTCAGGCACTAATTCAAGACCAGAAGTCACATTAAAATGTCTGGAAAAAGCTTTTGTCAGTTTAGATTGTCAAACTTTATCTTTTTATTTCTGCAGATATATAGAGGCATGTTATAGAAATATGTAATACGAAGTTCCCGGATCCAAGTAGACCATATCGAGTTGACTTTTGTTGGAAGCAAGTGAGTTTTATTCCCATTCCTTTCCTCTCGCTTCACCCACCTTCTCCCTTCTTTTGCCTCCTCCTCTTGCCCCTCCCTGCCTTCTATCAGGAATTTTCTTCCTTTCTTCCTTAGTAAAAATTCTGCCTGGCCTGGTACATTTTTCTAGTGTAAATGATCACTTTCAGCATTAAGGTGATAAAACATACTTTATGCTTTCTTGGTTGCCCAAGAGATAACAAATAGATTTTGAAAAGCAGATGGTTGACTAGAGAGCCCTGAGGTATCGCAGAGCTAACAGGTGCAGCTCACTACTCAGATTCTGCAATGCAAAGAAATCCTGTTTCCTAGACAAACCAGGAAAAAAAGGGAGAAACAGTGAAAAGATGGGCTTCATGAATCGAAATACATGTATTTTAAAATTGTATTTATGGTAGGAGATGCAGGGATGGTGTTTGTACGTTGAAAGTAGCTATCCGTTGCTACGAACAAGGCAAGCTTCGTGGCTAAAGCAGAGTGATGGTAGATAAAGAGCTGTACTGAATTCTGCTCTGGCCATTGACTAGCTGAGTAATTTGCACAACTTTTTTTATGTCTGTTTCCCACGCAAAACCAAGATAGTAGTGGAGGAATAACTAATGTATCCTTCTGCAGGTCGTTGTGAACCCTGCATGGGAAAAGCTAGGGAAGGAAAAGTCTACTAGTGTTGAAACACTAGATACTGAGGCATCTCAAAACGTGTTTCTGAAATATGTAAAATAAATTGTTCAATACCTCACGCAAAACAGCACACGTAGGTCATTAGCAAAGAAAGAAAAATCCTGCCATTACCTCCTTCTAGTCATATCTGTCCTATCTTACAGGTTTAATATGGCGTAGTCAAAGTATGTAGCCAGTCTTCCAGTGGTTGAGGAACTATGTCTGCGCTTTTTCAGTTCCACATGTCTTGATAGAGGTTAGCTTCTCTGAGCTGTTGATAACTTCAGATGCCATTTATTCAGGGTTTTGTTCACACTACTGTAAATCCCAATTCAGAATGAAAATGGTTGGAGCATATAAATGCTTTGTTATTAATAAAGTCATTAAGCCCTTATTTTGTGATCCTAAGCTTGAGCCGTCCAGCAGAAATCCCTGGTATGTGCTTACTGAATCAGGGCCACAGTGCAGGGCTGGGAGCACTTGATTATCGTAGGTGTCTTCAGCATGTTTAGTCTTGGGAAATCAGAGGACTATGAAGTGGTGTAACCTTTCTCTAGAGTTCAGAAGAGTTATCCTTGCAGAAGCAAATAATTTATACAAGGCAACAAAATGACTTTCTTGCATTGTCAGAGGTAGAAAAAACAGAGACCCTAACTTGTAGCCTTCTAATTTGAGTACTGGAGAATAGGGTCTTTTATTTCAGGGTAAAATAAAGGTAAAGGAAACCAAGAAGATGACTAATCAGAATTTTAGCTAGTAGTGAGAAATTAGGAAAGGGCAAATAATGAACATGGCTTTTACTGCCCGAGCATTAAATATTAAAGTCTTTAAATTTTAGATTGCAAGGAAGATGTTTCAGTGTGTTTAGTCCTGTCAGAAAACAAATTCACAATAACCACAATCACATTTTAAAATCAATGAGTACCTGAACAAGGAGGTATTAGAGATCAATAATCTTGTGCAAAAGTTTTTCTAGGAGTTATGGAAACTGGTACATCATACTCTCAATTTTTCTGTAAAGACATTTTTCCATTAGTCATCAGATTGGAGTGTATAAAAATGGGAAAAACAAATCATAAGAGCTATAAAGCATTTTGAAAAGTTAAAATGAAAAAGATGAATAGGGTGGAAAAATTTTTGAGCAGTTGGGAGAAAAGAAAGTGGGGACATTTGTTTTCTACTTTTGTTTAAAAGATGGGGTCTTGGTGGAGACTTAAGCAGGGAGAATACTGTAGCTTTGTGAATGTATGATACCGTTAGAGGAAAGAGTGCTCTCCTGTTCTAGTTTTCAGACAAATTGCCTGAGTGGTCCTGGTCCTTCGGTTCCACACAATTACCAACTGAGCTGAAGGAGCTCTCCCTATAGCTGTGAGTTATAATGAGGCTTTAGCATTTCTTTGCACATTACTGCTAGAATATGACCTCTCTCACTAGAAGGCTCACCTTTTCATTATAAAGGTGTTACTTCTTTTCTGCATATTTAAAGCATTGCTCAGGTTACTATACAATCCCTTCGCTATGAAGCAGTAGAAAATTCAAACCAACAGACATTCCAGAGAGCTTTTTTAACCTGGGGTGTGAAAGGTGGTCAGTGATGGAGGTTTCAATATACCAGGGCAGGAGCTTTGAAGGGGGAGCAAAAGAATGGATACATTTAGGATTGTACTCGGAATATTGTATAAAAGATGCAGGAAACACAGAGAAATGCCACAAACACATGCACATAGGGAGATGTTAGAGAAGGAATGAGAGCTGCTGTCCAGATCTGTGATGACATCTGAAATGTAGATAGATGTAAGGCAGTGGTAGCATCCTTTTATGAAGACATTTGTTTCTTCCATGATGATTTTCCCCCTCACACCAGTTCACATACTCTCTTGTGACACAGAATTGATATGACCTCATGAAATTCCAACAAGAGTGGAAATCAGACAAAATGGATGTTTCTACAAAGGGAAAATTACCCAATTCTCTTAGAAGTCAAGGACATGGTGATGTGAATCAGTCCGCAGAAAATGATGCTTGAACTGAGATGGATAAAAGGTAGTCAGGCACAGAAGCTGGAAGAGCTGTGAGGAGGTGGTACTGCATGGCAGATTTACCTGGGACTTTTCTGCTGATAGGAGGACAAATTTAGCAGGAGGAATGCTTTCTACGGTCAAGTAGTGTAGCTCAAAGCAGCATTGGCTTTATGTGTGTGAATGATAGACAGTGGTGAAACAGAGTACAGCAGAATCCTAAACCAAGCGATTGTGATTAGGCAAATTATAGAGGGATTTATGCTCTCTGCAGCTATAGCTCAGATCATTTGGCTATGCTTTTTCCTTTTCTTGCCCTTTTCCCAATTTATTTTGTATTATGTAGCATGCCTATAGTTGCGTTCTCTGTTGTTTCTCTCCTGACATGTTTAATCCCACAACACAGTCTAGTCTTGATGTTTTCCTTCTCTTTCAAAGAGTCCCAAGAGAGAGAAGCAAGGAAGGTAGATGTATTTGACTTTGGAAAATGAGCTGATGCCAGTTGCAAAGGAAATAAAATATATCACAGGGGTCTGCTGCAGGGCGAGGAGTTGAAAATATTGCTCGTTTGTGACAAAAAATTGCCTTGAAGACTGCTTCAACTTGATCAGTCTGAAACTCATGTCTAGCTGTTTCCATTACAAAGGCTTTTATGTTCCTGTTTCTTTTGGAAAAGGACTTCATCTATTTTGAAATAAATCCAAGGCTCCCCAAATGTACTATTTGCTTTCAGGCCGAGCACGTGAGAGCTGTGCCTTGGGGTCACATTGTAGAGGGATTAGGAGAACGTACGTTGTTCAGGTCGTGAGCCAGGATAGCCACAGAGTCCGCGTGTGACCAAGCCCCGTGGCCGTGGCGGCAGAGGAGCTGCAGTGTCAGGCTGATACTGCGTGCGTTACTTCTGCAAGGACTTTGAATGCAGGGATGTTTGGGCAGCCCCATCATGCTGCGGTACGGGGCCATGGCTCCTCCCCAGCCCTGGGTGATGGGTGCAGGGTGCCGAGCGCACCGGAGGATGAGCTGTCAGGCTGTGCCTGGCACAAGGGATCGCAGGATGGGGAGAAGCTAAAGCAGTCCCCTGCGCAGGTCGTGCTGTGCTGCGGTGGATCACTGCAGGGCTGGAATCGGGTGGAGGAATCGCAGCCCGAACAAGTGAAACCCCATAGATCTTTATTTTGCATGGGGCTCGTCTGGTTTGCATGTAAGAGGCAGGACTGTAGGGCCTGTATTAAGCATGAAGGCAGAATAGTATTCATACGATGCCTGCTTGCTTTCAGGTCTGTAACTCAGTGCTAATCATTCCTTCAGAGGATCTCAGCCTGGGTATGTTGATCGGAGTTGATCATTACAGAGCCTTAGTACATTAATTCAAGTTCTCAGCAAACAGTGACTCAATATCCTCCCCAAACTCCCTGTGGCTTCCTGTCCTGAAGACGTAGCATTCTGGCATGCTTTTTCTTTCCCTACTCCTGAGATATCCCTAATCTCTTTGAGCTTCAGTTCCCATCTTTTGGTTTGCAACAGGGAACTTTTCCAGTGCACTGCTGTGGAGCTCGTTCCTAACTGATCATTTTGATACTAATAGTTTAAACTAGTGTTAAAATACTGCTACAATCCTGATACATAGAAGGAAAGAAAATATATGCACCCTCTGTAAAGGGACGATGCAGTCTTTAAATTAGTGCCGGCCATCCCTGGTGATATCCCTGGTGCTAGGTTTTGAAGTTCAAGGAGTTATTTTATTTTTGTTTTTCTTTCTTTAGCATGTTTCTCTATTTGCATCAGCTGCTGATGCTTTTACCTTAAATTTTTTTGTTTAGAAATCTTACAGGGTTTTTTGAAATTTCTATTCCACCAATTCAGCTTTTGAAAGAAATTCTAAAAAATTTTAAAAAAGACAAAGCAACTCTCATTAGCGCAAGTGAGCTACTGCCAGCTGGTAGTTTCTTTGTACTGTAACTAGGTGTTGTATTTCACATGGGCTAACCATCGTGGCCTGCAACGACTCTGGGTATCAGTCCGTGAATCCAGAAAAACATGAGTAGAGGTGACAGGGGTGTTCACTCTGGTAAGTTGCTGATATGAGAAGATGCCTCATTTCTAGGAGACCCCTCTCCTCGTCTGTTGTTAGCTTGAAACCATCTGGTTTTAAGCAAGCTAGGCAGAAGGGCATAGGCTGCAAGGAGACCAAATTCCTCCTACAGGTTTTTGAAAACCAGAAGTGAGGCGGAAATTACTCCTAGCCTGCGAGGGAGCCTGCAGTGTGCACTCCAGAGAGCCGTGTGAGGGCTGTCCTGTCAGCTGGGCCAGTCAGCTCTCCCACACTGGCCTGGGGGTTAGCACCAGTGCTGGGTGCCCGGCCATTCGGTGTGGAGGAGGGAGCTGGAGCTGTGAGTGTTCCCAGAGGGAAGAGCAAAAGAGTGTGGGAGGAAGAAGTGGTAGAGTGGGAGAGGGCAGTCACAGCTGGAAAAGCCAGGGATGTTATGGCTGGGATGCCGAAGAGGGGAGAACTCAAATCCAAAGGAAGCCAAGCCTCACTGATGTTGTTACTGTGGGATGGCTTGCTTAATTCAGATACCCTCTTGTCTGTCACCATACTGAGAGGTATTTTAACAAAGAAGCATCACTTTGTGATGAAAGGCTGGAACTGGGGGGGAAAAAGACACAAGTTCTGGTCTTCAGATAATATGTGTGAACTTGAAAAACTTATTATAACGTCTGTGTCTCAAATTCTTTATCTCTGAGAGAAGAATAAAAATACATATGTGCTTCAGAGGGGAGCTGAGATACTTCATCCATTTGGAAATGATTTTTCTCCTTTAGGAGACAGCTGCTTTACCTTTTCTATGAAAAGTTGTAAATGTTTCAGAAACAATTAATGAAGCTTCCTGACATCCTCTTGGGTGAGGAAATATGATTGCTGTGGGAAAACTGAGGCAAAAATCTGTCATGTGAATATTTTATTTTAATAGTTAATGAACAGGGAAAAAGAAAGTATTACCGCAAAACACATGAGCAAGATTGTGGAAAACTTTGGCAAAGAAAGGTATTGAGATAAATTCTTCCTTGACTGACACCTCTTGAAGGTCAAAGTGTCTACCCAGTGTATAAGGCAGGATTAAATTTGGCTCATGGTGTAAATATAATCAGAAGGCTTGCCGCTTAGTATACTTAATTTCAAAATGCACATAGTGTGTAAGGCAGGCTTGTAGAGTAGAAAATAAATACTCTGTAAATACTTTGGCAAGTGATCACATGAAAAGATAAAATTCCTTTGGTTTTCGATCAGCAATAGTACCATTACTTTTTATGTGAAAACCTCAGGTTTTTTTGATAAACAATACCTAATGCCCAGACAGCATGCCTCTTCAGTTGAAGGCAAAAGATCTTGATCAAAATACGCCACACCATCTCGGAGCGTTGGTATTGTGTAGAATTAACATTTCCTATTTAAGCATTTGGAAATTGAGACACAGAGAAATGAAGCAGGCCACACAGCTAATAAAGTGGCAGTTGAGGAAGAAAAAAACCAGATTCCCTGACCTTTTCCTCGCTGTCTAATCGGAGGATCCATAGTCCTGCACAGGAAGCATGCCCGTGTCCTTACAGTTCAAGCTGATTTTTGTCTTGCAGGCTATGTGTTACCTCAGGTGATCCAATTGTTTTGACTCTCTCCTCCCAAGATCCAGGTAATCCTAGGTAGCGTCACTTCTCTGCTAGGGCAAGCCTCCCTCTTTGTTTAATCTCTAGTAGATTTTAGACTGAACACATACCAAGCAACATTTTGAACTGCATTCTCATCATGTTACTGGCAGATTGTAATCATATGGATATATATGTACCAGTGTGCATTGAATAGGTAACTGCAATATCTCTGGCAATCACTTGCTCCTATTAGACTTCTGTACCTTCTGTATTGTAGTTCAGTATGTAACTACATCTCTTAGTCAAGCACTTTATAAAGGAAGGAAAAAAGAGAAGTTTCAGCTGGTAGGAAATGAAAAATTTATGGTGACAAAAGACAGGACCACCCGTAAGCATCAGATACATACTGACACTAAATGATTATTTTAGATTTCTGGGGTTTTTTTTAGGGAAAACGTCTCACAAGTCAGCAATGACTTTATTTTATGTGCACAGAAGTCAATGTGGGGTTTACCGTACACTTAAGAGGAAATAGACCAGTACTGCATATTGTGAAAATCTCAGCCCTAAATAAAACCGGGTTCATATGAAAAAAGTCAAACAAATAAAAAAAACCCCAACAACTACTGAATAACTCATACCCACCTTTGCTTTTGTGTTCCTGAATCAGGTAAGGGAAGACAATGAACAGAAGTGGGCATTATTTCATATCCAGGGAGAGCTGGTGCTTTCCAGCACACTAGCCTTATTTCAAAATTGCTGAGTTTTTTAATTATTTTGCAGCCCAGCTCATCTGTGAATCCAGAGGGTTTTCCTCTGGCCTCTTAAAATCCAGAAAGTTGTTGAGTATACTAGACAAGAACGCTTTTCTCTTTCTGCTTGCTTATGCCATTCCTAGCTGGTAACACAAATAGAAATAAAAAGCTACTTCTGTTAGGTTCTTCTGGGAGAGGAGGGTAGGTGAGGAGAGCACTCTCTAGCCTTTTGAGGTCAGAAATCACAGGCTGATTCCCCAGCAGTGTCACAGGTTTGGGACTGCTGTGTTCCTCTCCCTGGACAAGGGCAATGCTCTCCAGTTCCCAAGTTGTCTAGATGCCTGATCCCTGATTATGTGTGGGGGTTAGTTATGACACCTAAGAGTTATCCTGGTTTTACTGTGTTTCTGTGGTTTGAAGTATGTTAAATGGCTGTAGTTTCCTCTGTCACTCAAAATCTGAATGGTCCCTTATTTTGTAAACGAGGGGAAATTCACTTCCCGATGGTGTTCATGACAGATATATGTGAACTGTAAACTCCCGTTATGGCCATATTGGAGTCTGGATTCTCTAATAACTGTACCAAAAGCAGGCTTAAGGTGGAGAAGATATGGCTACCAACTGGTCTTTACTTGTAAGAAATAGACATTTGCATTCTTTGTATCCCTGAACTGTAAATCAGAAGGGACAATCCTCATTCTGAATGCCATGCTTATTCTCAGCATGATGTGTGTGGTGAAGAAGGTATTGAAAGAAAGCATTAGGGCTAGGATAACATCAAAGAAAATGCTTCAATTTTTATTCTCCCTTCCATGGTGGATTAATTAAAACAGAATGAATACCAGCTGATTTGAAAATAAAAGCAAATGTATGTAGACTATGGTAGTTTATTCTGAAAATCAAAGTAAACTCTTCCCTGCCATGAACCATAGCTCCAATGACGTAATGTTCTAATGATGTAATCAGCTGCCTTGCTTTCTTTGACGTACCTTCTCAACTTCACTGGCCAGCCCATATGATTGCTTTGAGATTTTTGACACCCTGTGTCACTTGATAGGCTTTCAGAGCTAAAACAGGTTACTCTGCTAGACCTAGTGTCTGCTGACACTACATTGTGCTTGGCACAGGATATAAAGGGATGTTACTTTATTGTACCAACCCTCTCACTGGGCTTTGGAAGAAAAAGTTCGAACGTGTCCTCACTGAGTGCTCCACACATGATGGTGGCTATAGGAAAAATCAGAAGTAGGAACTTTTCAGGCAGACGGAGTCTAAGTAGACAACCTCAGTCTATGCCCTCCTTTGAATTAGAAGTTGCATGGCACAGTATCCTTGTTATCCAAAATAATATCTTTTTTTTTTTTTCATAGCTTTGTGCTTAATTTTATTTTACAATGACTACACCCTGTAGGACAGCATCCTGTCCAGCACGCAAACACTGCTGCTTAGTACAGTCCTGTGCTCCACCAAACCATTCCCGCAGTCCAGACAGGGCTGCCTGCTGCCTCAGGACACACCAGGACAGTCATAGTATTGAATTTCATTCATCTGGAACTATGAGATGCTTTTACTATTTGACAAAAATAAATCCAGAGAGTAACTAAATGAGTTCTCAAGCAGCAGTCAAGGTAAAATATGTGTGCGTGAATGGAGCGTAAGAGTCAAATCCCAAATATGTAATGTGGAAGCCAATTGTAATCAACAGCTTACTTTTCATGTCTTCAGTGAGGAAACGTTAATTGTTTTCCCAGCTTTATGAGGCAAGGTACCTCATAATGCGTTTTTCCCCATGCATTGTGAGGCAAGGTGGACTGCTGGTTGACGCAGGCGTTGTGCTGCTGACTTCCTCCCTAGTCTTGGGACAGTCAGTGATCTGTTTGGGTTTTGTGCGCTAAGAAGAGCGGTACAGGATTCTGCCATAAACAGCTTGTGAAAATTTTTTATGTATTAGGGGACCAAACACATTGATCTGAGTAATACATTTTTCTGAACAAGTGCATCAGTATCTGATACACTTTTATTAACGCCTTTGTGCACTCTACTCCTTTTCTTTCTCAAAGACAATGTGCATACATACAGATAAAACTACATTTTCAACTTTTATTTCAGTGCATGAACATGGGAACAAAGGAGGGACATCCGGTTGTACAAATCTACTAAATATGTTCTCCGTTATTTGTGCCAAAATTAGTTTTTTGGACCCTACTGATTAGAACAAGACACATAGCTATTACCAAGGATATCAGCTGTAGGAACGGATCACTCTCTCAGCTTTATACCACATATCCCATTCTTTTGTCAGCTCACATTATAAATAAATAACAAAGCAATTTGACACATGCCCATTGATTAAAAATAAAAGTTGTCAGAGTGAGAGGAGAAAGACAAAAATATGAATTATTAATAACAATATTAAGCAATGCAAAAAAGATG
>Ga0181612_158787_pt1 | contig 23515 bp, 13 predicted proteins | sample HoacroProtozoa21_FD_119630 | JGI IMG/M metagenome (GOLD analysis project Ga0181612, IMG submission 119630) | Hoatzin crop microbial communities from Cojedes, Venezuel. Combined Assembly of Gp0051906, Gp0051904, Gp0051908
GCTATTCCATGAAGTCATGGCAATCGGCATTGCCTCATATTTTGGTAAGCTCTCAGCTCCCCCCCCAAGGGAACACCAGCTAGGTTTTGTATTCTGCACCCCCCCACTGGGATTCATGTACGGGAGAGGGAGAGAGGAGGGGGATCGTATTGCTGACTCGGAGCCAAAACTACGGAGGGCTTGCTTTGTTCTCAGTCAGATCACTCCGTACGAGGCAGTATGCCAGCGTCTGAAGTTCTGGCTACCCTGCCTGCGTTTAGAGAGATTAGTTTTATTTTAGGAACAGCGCTCTCAAATCTGTGCATAATCACATAAACATGATGCCAGCTAGACCTGCCAGAACTGACCGTACATCACAGACATCCTTCCAAAAGTATCCTGTGTGATACATCTGAAAGTGTCTTCTGATCCAGTCTGCCTTTCAGTTCGACTCGTCCTTCTTCCAGTAAGATTTTAGCACAGTGGTGAGCTAATTAATACTGCCCTCCGTGTAGTTATTCAGAATATTTACCATACTTTTTTTTTCTTGCAGTAGTATCTTCCTATAAATTTATGACAGCAATTATACCTATTCTTCCTTTTTAAGAAACTAGTTTTTCTTCTATTACTCCTTAGCAAAACATTAAGATGGTTGGCATTGAATTATTTAAACTCTCCCAGAAGTATATTTAGTGCTATTGCAACTAGGGGGAGAAAAAGGCCTCTAGAAACCACTCCAAGGTCACCTTGGTTGGACTGCAGTATACAAAATACAGAGGTGGCTAAAAATCACCAGCAGCACCAGCAGACCTTCAGAAACAGCTAGAATTGCCCTGGCTCCCGACGCGTGACACACAAAGCTCTCCCCTATTCCCCAAGTTTCCTGTCTTTTCACCTTTAAAAGTGCATTTTGGAAACTGATAATGATCGTTGCGATGCATTCTGAACACGAAGGGAAAATAAACCGTGTGCCTTCGTATTTTCCAGGTCTCCTCGCAACCCGAGATACTGGTAGCACACGAAATTCAGCGAGCTGATGCTCAGCCCACGGCGGGACAGGCCGATTCATCACACGTGGAGAGCTTCTAATCCCACCACGCTGCCGCAATGCCTCGCCGAGGACCGATTCCTCACAAAACACACCTGACGCTGGACGCTGCCTGGGTCTGGGTTTTAGATCAACGTGTCTAACACAACAGCTGCTGACTGCGTAGCCGCAAAGATACCGCCACCAGCTCTGCTGAGTATCTCTGACTCCAGCACAATGAGTTGCAACGAAATACAAGTTGTGCAAATGAGGAATCTCTACGACACCGATGCTGCACAGACTACGGAAGAGACAAATCGCTGAATTTTCTGCGCTCTAACTACAATGCCGAGAAATACTTGTGGTGACAGAGCTCTCGTCACAGACATTCTTCTACGGTGGTTGTACGATTGCACCTTTTGTCCAAATGCTGAATTCGCTTAAGTGTGGGTGAGAGTATACATTTTTAAAAATACAGACAAATCTTAAAATAATACATCATCAGGTCACTATGTTACTGATCTTCACTTTTAGCGGAGTTTAAAATTTCCCCGAAGAGAGGGAAGAGTCTGTCCAGTATTTTCCTTTATTCTTGAATATTCACATTTGCACATATGACAAGATACTCATTTGCAAGAGCCCGGATTCCCATCGTGTCCTCAGGTCCCATTCCACTTTTAAAATAGGCAGTGATAAAAATACTGAAAGATGCAGTACCACATTCCGCCTGACAAAAATGCAAGTGACTGTATGCCGACTAGCCACAGGTTACTGAGGGTCATCTCCCGAGAAATGGCTTTTGTTTGACCCTCCAGTGGGGGAAAAGCTCCTGAAAGAGAAAATAAAACACATTTAACACTTCTGCAGCAGGGACTATAGCCTTAATGCTCGAGTCTTTACCACCTCTGTTTGTCCCAGCGACAGCGCCCACAAACGATCAATTGGTTACTTCTGTACTACGCTGTTAAACTTTCAAAAGATTCTCCAGCATTGTCAGTTATCTTTAAGAAAATTGAAAAAAAAACCCAAACCCAAAACTTATTTATGAAGAACAATTTTCATTTCATTGGGATATAAACTTTGGGCATGAACTTCAAAGCATTCCTTAAAAGCAGCTCTCCTCACTGTACTCAGCCTTTGCAGGGAGATAACTACGTTTTCTGTGTTATTTTTGAGGTTTTATTAACACCTGTATGATCAAATTGAACGGATTCCATATTAAACTTCACAACTGCTTGGTAATGATTTTGTATACTGCGAAGAAGCAACACACGTACATTCTCAAGGTTCCTCTTGAAAATATAAATATACACACGCACACACTTTTTTCCTAAACAATAGTTTCCACGTGTTGTTTGAGCCGTCGGCGGCCAGTCAGTCACACCGATGGCAGGAGCGTTGTGATCTGCCACACAGCTTTGCAGAACGATCTCACTGAGGTGCCTGTTTAGATGAGGACGACTGGCAAAGCTACAGCTGACAATTTAAAAAAAAGTCATTTTTCCCCATTCTGATTTCTCTTGACTTGCAACACTGCATTAAATGCATCTGAGTAGTCTGAATACATCAGAGCTTTATGATCATAAGCAAACTGTTTGCATACATTTACATCAGCATATTAAATAATTTGCGTTACATTTTACTGAGATGCACAGTGCCTGGATGATATGATCCACTTTTGTTGTTGTTAATCCTGAACAGTGGGTATAAAAATTCTAAATATACCAGAGAAGACGATGTACTTGCTGCAGCATTCTGGAGTCACGACGACTCACAGAAGAACAAGAGACGAATGATTCAAAGAGCAAAGATATAGCAGTGTCAATTTTTAATCTTAGGAACCACACAATTTGGGCAATTAGATACCATCAGCAACTTATCTCTGTGCTTCAGATTTGCAATCACTGGAGGAACTGCAATCAAGCATTTAAGACAAAGCTTTTCTTCCTGTATGAATGCTCTTAAATTAAAGGAAAAAAAAACCATCTACCCCCCCCAAGAAAACCCTTGATGAGTCCCATCCTCCTCTCCCCGAGATGTATTTTCACACATGGGCAGGTATGCCACACCATTTATTGCCCAGTAACTCTGACTGCTGAACTTCTGTTTGTCCACCTTATGCCACATTTGTTCCCTCATGGCCCATTTGTTTTTCTGCACCCAGACTGACCTTTGGTTTAAATAACTTTCCTTTTTCCTCGGCACATACAGCAACTGCCTCGTCCCCCTCTCCCCAGCCAGCCTGTATCCTACAGAGAACATGATCCTTTACTTTGCCAGCTGAGACAAGCCAAGCATTTTTAGCTGTCCTTCACAGAAATGACTCCTCCTCCCCCTTAGTCATCTCAGCACATATTACCAGTCCCTCTTCCTGGCTCAATTCGTACGTCTCAAACGGGGACAATGTACACAGAATTGCCAGGCGAGGTTTCAGATTTGGTACAATGAAAAGTATTTCCGGAGCACAGGTGAAAACGCCTCTCATCGCTTACTCTTTTAGTTACATCACACCAGCTGGCTTACGATCAGAGTGAATGAAGAGCATGATGCCTTCAGGATACAATTACTCGTTTCCAACTCGTAAGCTCCTAGTTTATAGGGGGTTTATTTCAATTAGCCTTCAAGTGCTTTTGTTCTGCTAAATGTCATCTCATTCGCGTTACCGCAGTGTTCGAGGTTATCCTGCTAAAGACTTTACAGAAATCATGAACCTGCCAGTACAAGCTTTCCACTAGCTGCTAAAATAGGAGTCTTTGTGTTGCTTATACGTACAGATATTAACTGTAAACAATCTTAATTTTATAAATGAAATGTGTAAAAAGCACCTGTAAGAAAGGATGGGACAGTTTTGTATTCAAATTTTAGGCAGATACTTCTTTTGTTTAATTTTAAGAGGTCTAATATTATAGGTTTTCCCCAGATCCATTACAATTCGGAACACTTAGGCATAAAGTGCCTAAAGGCGTTTTAGGCCTTTGTTTCTTCCTCTTCCCAAATAAAAATATGCCAAAAGAATGCAATCCTGCCAAAGACATCATCAATTCAAACTTTTAAAGTTTCACGTAGCATTAAACATTGCTCCAGCTTTATGAACTGAGAGGAGTTCCCAAGCAGTGCACATTTAAAAAACCCATCTGCTGCAACAGCCCCAAGTCTTGGAACCACCCCGACCCGAGAGAACGTAACACACCAACACAAAGGTCGCCCTTGAGCAGCTCCAGGGGTTCCCCTCGCATGGGGCCTCAGGACTCCTCCAAGGAGTTTCCAGAAACTGTAACAGCACTTTTGCAGTCAGCCAAGAAAAACAATGCTAGCAAGGTCTCAACCGGCATAAATAGTAGTAACTTTAAATTATGCTAATTGACACCTAATAAGGTCCTATGTCATAGCATTTACATCTTATTAATGCCTACTGATTACATGGGCAAATTATAACCAATTATCCTATTTTGGAAGCGCATTTCAGTGAATAAATCTGATTACATTCATTATACTCTCTGAAATTGTGGTCTAGATTTTTTGGGGTATAACTTGTTTTAATGGTATTGATGAAATAATGTCTCAGTAACAAGAATTCCTTAAGTCCTACTGACTACACCTGTAGTTTTAAACAGATTCACAAACTTATTTGTCTAATCAAGTCCAGTCTATGCATCTGGATGCAATTTATATAGCAGGGTCTGACTTTTGCCATCAATGATGGATGAGTGACAGCAGTATTTCATAAAGCAAAACACAACTCCGGGTTGTTAAAGAATTCTATTAATCTTTTTAAGGCCTACAGCTGATAAATTAAGCACTCAAAACCGAATTAAAGCAGTCTTTGCAATAAATTATGGAACAGAAGTAGCTTTGTTTAACATAGTCACTCTGGAATATTCAACTCCGTTAATTCACCAGAATGAGTATTTTTCCCCCTCAACAACTGTGATACTTGCTAATGAAGAGATTATTTTTCTTCAGAGACAAGTTGCATTATTTCATCTGGAGTCTTCCTACTCAGCCTATGTTTGATAAATTTCCTTTCATACACATCTAAATAAAACTCTGTTTTTTCCTCTCTGGATTTTCTTTTTCTTTTTTTTATTATGATGAATTCCTCTGTTTTGTATTCCAAACATCCCCATGCTGGAGAGCAGATGACATACTGCAGTGTCAACAACTGGATGGAAAAAAAGAGCCCTGAGGAAACATCTCTCCAACTATAGTTTCATAATATTTCCCTGATATTTTAAATTACACGTTTGGCAGTATCCCTTCAGTAATGTTCTCAATGCCCTAAATTTATTGAGGTTCCCCTGATCCACTAACACTGCAGGTACATTACGATGGAAGCGATTCTCGGTACCCTGCAGCAAGGAGGGCAGGGCTGACAGCCCCAGGCTGCAGAGACTTCATGCCATGCAGTTCTGACAGATCCTCCCAACCACAGCATCCTTCTCCTCAGCGTAAGGGGAAACAGAAGCGGACTATGGTTTTGGATTAGATCCGCAGACTACTCGGATCAGCTTCCTCTAACAGTGCAAGTACCAGAGGAACACGCTGAACAGCCGCACTAAGCAGATGAAATAACCTGCCTCACGTTAGAGTCTTATTTAATCCCTTTTAGTCAAGAACTTGCTCCTTTTAAACCCTGAAGGTTTTATATCCCCTCCAAACTTCACATAAGCTCTGAATACTTTTACTTTGCATGTAAATGTTCACTGCCTCTTTGCATCCTGCTGAATTATTCCACTCAATGAAATGCCATGGCAGCAAGTTTCACAGCTGAACTGTATGTTATTGCAGACAAAAAAAAGAGGATTTCCTTAGATCTGTTTTGAATGTGCCAGCTTCCAAACACCACCCTGTTCTAACCGGGGTGATTTACCTTTCCTAGATCATTTTTCATCAAACTTTTTTGCCGCATAAATAGTAGTAATAATTATATCTGCTGCATTCATGTGAAGAACGTACATGCGTTCTCAAACCATTGTGAGCTCCTTGTAAGAAAAGACATTAACAAAGCACAATTCTTTGCTGGATACCATCCTACCTGTTTCATAGAAATGCGTCAACAGATCCTCCTTTTCAATGAATCGTTGATACAGCCAGTGTGTAAGCGCTTCAGGCTCCGCAGGTACATCTTTAACTGGAAAAATTCTACCAAAGAAATAAACATAAATGAAACCCAGGAAATCCGTTCTCTACGTGTAGGACAAAACTCTTCCCTTCTGCCCCAGCCCGCCCCAAAACACAGTGAACGAGCGTTTGGTACGAATCTAACTGCACGGTCCATTGCCTCTCTGATTCAGAGATCACATAGCTATTAAGGATACAAAACTGGAATATTCCAGGTTACCAGTCAGATGCACACAGAAGACGTGGGCATTATTAACGTCTATCAAATGCTGCAGTGCAGCATTTGATAAAAGCTACTAAGTTGCTGGGGTTTTTTAAAATAGAACACCACCACGCTGTGTTGCTATCCTTAAAGAAAAACCCCCAAAACAGCACCAAACCGAGAACCAATGAAGTTCGTGCATTGGAAGGAAGAAATAGAAGACCGAGAAGGTTCATCCAGTTTTGAAGAAACAGTTCTTCAACAGGCAGAAGCTACGCAACGCCATCACTAAGGACCAATAGCTCTTCTGTATCGCAGCAAATGAGTCCTCTGTGCTTTTCAAAGGATGGCAGCATCTTTGTCTGAAGTTTCTAAAGCAGGTTTTACTCTGAAAACTGACTATGTATGTATGTGTACTCAGATATTGCTACTCCGTTTTAAAAACTCCAGTGGAAGAATTACCAATGTTTTGGTACTTCTGCACTTAATACTAGGTCTACTTAGAAAAATAAAATATCCAGTGCAGAACTGACTGAGATATATACACTCAGAAACCCCCAAATAACCCACCATACCTCACTGGATTTTTTTCAAAATAGAGTTTCAAGTCTTACAGTAATTGTGAAATCTCCTCAGTAGACCCTAAGTGCCTTCTGATATATACAAGAGCTTAGACATCCACTGTGTTTCACTGAGAGGCCAACGCAGGAACGATGCATGTCTCAGGCTAGCATGAAAGATTCATACTCTGAAATGTAGGAGCTTTATTGTAGGTTCCTCTTCTCAGGTGAGCTCCCACTTACCCTGTCATCTACACCATGCTTCTGTTGTCACCAGTGGATTTTCAGTTTCTTTTTAAACACTGTCTTGACTGATTGTACTGAACAGAACTTGAAGTAACACCACAATCCTGCGGGAAGTGTCTGAACAGATACGGGAACACCAGACTATGGAAATAAGACACTTCTGAAGAATGCTTTTGTTGCTGTTACTGTTTTCAACATCTTTGCTTGCTTTGTTGCCAAGTCATCTGTACCTCCTCCTTTCAGTTTCATGCACAGAAAAATAAGCTGTAAGTGGAGGAGAGAAGCAGCAAAGCATTGCTCTAAGAAGTGAATTAAAAACAATGGTGCCTCGGTATGCAGAGGTAACTTCTATATAAGGTATTGAACAACTTTATTTACCAGCTATGGCATCAACACCAACTGAGGTGTCTCCATAGCCTTTGTGGCAATTCTGCCTACATCTCTCTCACACTGCAGGGTTCTCTGTGCTCAAGTAAAGCCAGTCTCAGTAACCAGCAATTAGCAGTTGTTATCTTAGGTAAAATACAGCTTGAAGAAAAGTCTTTGGCCAAAGACAAACACCATGAAATAGCTGGCAGTCCAGTAAACAGCTCCAGTCCTCAGCATGCATATTAAGAACGATGAGAAAGACAGGTGACAAAGAACTATTTTATCTTGAAGCCCAGACGTTGTACAACAGATTAAAATTAAACCACGCAGAGGCAAGAAAAAAGAAACACCCACAGAGAAAGGACAATTTTTGTTGAGGGTATAATGCTAACACAGACTTACTCTGTCCCCAAACACAACCGAGTTGCCAAGCACTATTTTTACTCTCTTCTGCCTGTCTGCTATGAAGAGATAAAAGGACTCAGCAACTGAATACTGTGTTTCACGGTATATTTCTGAAGGACAGATGCTTGCTTATGCAAGCCTGAAGATGGTTCAGAACTAACAGAACGTGTGTGGGGGCTCGGGACAGAAGTCTAGGATCACCTGGCTTCACACCGTTTCCACTGTAAGCTGCAGATACTCTTCACCTCCACCTCTCAGCTACCCAATGGGTAACAACTCTACAGCTCAATATCCTAGTTCAGCCTTCTATTTTTCCAAGAATGTACCTATTAGTGTGAAAATATTATTGCAAGAGCTTACAAGATACTCGCTAGAAACAATTTATGAGCTGGTACTTCAATGGAGTAGCAAAGTAGCACAAGTGATGCCAATATGGTGAGAGACCAACAGAACACAGCACACCACTCTCCTGCTTGAATCCACCCAGGCTCTTGTATGAATTGACACAGTACCAAAATACTTAAATCTCGGATACAAACTCCGCTTCTTAGAAGTTTAAGAAGTAATCACTGTTACACCCAGTTTGAATGAACGTTAGTGTAGAGTGGAGAACAACTGGTGTTCCAATAATGCTACACTGGCTGTCACAATCTAGCAATAGTAAGTTCTAGTGTATTTAGAAGTATTGTCAAACATATTTTTAGATTATCCACAGTTATTTTTACAAGTGGAACACTTATTAATGACTGAGCTAAATTAGAGGCAAAAAGTTAAAAAAAAAAAAAAAAAAAATCCTTAAACACTGGAAGAAGCCCTTCCTGTACCGGATAAGGTGAAGCTATACTAAACACACTGCCACTATCATCGTTCTCTGCCCATCAGAGGACTCCTTTACATCTGTGTTCTAAAAAGAACACCCTCTTTAAGGAGACTGGCTTCAGGAAAGGTAACTGAGAAAGTCTGGTGTTACAAAACTCTCTACACAGATGATCCAGAACACCGGCTGAAATCCACTGCTCTAACTGGAGCAGGGTCATCCCCACCCATGGGCTGCGAGGTCTGCCAGGCCTAGTGTTAGAAGCGGCAGAAAATAATTGCTTCTTTTCAATGAGACACGTAAACAGTTGTCAATGCAGTCACAGTATAGGCATCATTTTGGCTTTACCCCACCTTTGGGTATCCAGCACCAGGAATGCCACTAAGAACGAACAGTTTGCTGATGTCCTTAGGAAAATAAAGTGTTATCACCACACAGAACTGTCCTGACAAGGAACAAGGTCACCATGTAATATCTGAAGCTTCTAGATTCTCTTGGGCACTTGAATCTTCCTAGCTTTTGGACAAAACTAACCTCACATTGCATGAAAATAAGAGCATCTTTGTTCCTGGTGTGGCAAACAAGGAGTTTAATAGCCCTGGATAAGATAACTTGACCAGAAAATTCAAGCGTAATGGAAATACCTCCTTTTATTTCTCATCAGGGGAACAGCTGCTTTGCTACCGCTGGGTGAGGTGGGAAGGGGCTAAATTTGAGGAAAAGCAGTGCCACCACAGGCTGCACCTGAGAAGTCAACAGGGGCGGTGGCAGTAAAGGCGTACTCCAATGGGAGTCTGCAGCGCAGTCTTGGTAATTAAGCAACATCTTCTAGCTGGAAGTTACCTATCTGCAGCTGCGAGGGGACAACGGCTGCGGGACGCTCCACGTAGCTGACTGAGGGACGGCAGCTTTCTCAAACCACTACACAGATATGTTTCTATGCCCCAAAGAGAACATATTAGCATACATGACAGTCCAGGAAAGAAGAAAGGATTTTAAAAAAAGGAGATGTAACTGCCAAAGACATGTTGGCATACATAAGAAATCCTGCAAGACTTGCCTACTGACAGGCCATTTCTCAAAGTATACCAAATAATTTTCAGAAACACAGCATTTTCAGAAACATTGGATCTCTTTTAAATGGTCTTTATTAGAGAAACAATCTCTGATTCTGTTTTAAAATTCATTAAGTTCATAGATACCACCTTTAAGTACTAATTGCCTTTCATCATCTGTCCTACCCTGAATTAAAGTTCTTTATTACTCTTTCTAAATCATAGTATTATTTGCTGTTTCAATGACTCTTTAAATAAACTCAGCATGATGGAGGTTGTTGGTAGGTCTCAGGCATGAACAAAAATAACTTACTTGCGTAAAAAAGCGTATTAAAATACATTGCCAAACTGGATGCCCTTCACAGACATTTCTGCAAAACTCATTCAGCAACCACAATGTATTCCATCTTATTTATAGCTAGGAGTCTTGTTGATTTCAATAAATCTGTATCAATGTAGACACAAAAAAAGAACTTCCTCAGTAGCTGGAAGCTTGTTTCAACAGCAGCACAGTACAAAAACTGGTATGAGAAGAAAGGTGACATAGTACTCATCCGCATTACGGCACACAGAGAGCTGAGTTAGCTGGAAACAGCATGGTACTTCCACGCAGCATAAACGCGGCCACCCTCTGCGGCAGAGGCGGCTACAGCTGGCTCCGACTTGGGGCCTCCACCCCACAGTCGCTGTCACACAGTGCAAACACAGGAGATGGTCTTGGCAAGGGCACAACCCAGCAGGAAGCTAATGCATAAAATGCCAACGCCGCGCCATTCTTGATCAGGGGGAAGCTAAGCATCAAACAAACTTCATACCCACAGTTTGTTCCCAATTTTTAACTCGTGGGTTTTGACAACAGAACTGCAGCACATGGGAAATCTTACTATTAGAGAAACTCGGAGTCCAGCTGAGAAACACCAAGTCAGTTAGACCAAAGAAGTGGCTGGGGGGAGAAGAAAAGAAACAATCCCAAAACTCAGCTCACTGTGGGGAAACGGCTGGAGCTGAGAATGGTAGCCGGTATGCACTCTTGCTACAGAGACACCAAACCGCTCGGCCTACTTCTGCCAAGTGCAACTGCGGTAAATTTGGATGTATGGTCAAGGCACATCACAAAATGACCTAAGCGTAAAGTTAAACCAGCCTGAGCAGGCCAGCCTTTCCAACAGTCTTTAAAAGGCAGGTCTCACAATGATGCCTCTAGTTAGAGATGCCTTGCACCTTCCAGCCCTTTTTTTATTTTTTGGTGCTTACTGCTTCAATAGAGGAGTTGAAATTTTCCCCCAGAATTCCCATGCCATTTGACCCGGAAGAAGTTAATTAGGTATTTTCCTTGAATATCATGTTTCAGCGAGCAAACCCAGTTTTTCAACACTTTCCAATGAGCTTTCAGACAAGTCTGTCAAGGTCAAAAAATTATTCAACAGTTAAAAGGACAAGTTCTCACACCTTTGTGTTTTGAAGAAACTGAAATTTGATAATTGTCCTTCTAGGGAAGTGTCTTTTGACATCCCAAGGAAAATCAGGCCACAGCTCAGGCTTATGAACTTCTGAAAAACACGTCATTTGTACAGAAAGTTTGAAAAGCAAGCTTCAGGTCATTATCAAAATTGAGCTTTCAAACTAAAAAAGATTACTGGATTAAACTGAACCTTCTCTGCCATTTCCATCAGCTAGAGAAGCATCTAAAAATGAAAACACAAGGCTGCTTGCTGTGTCCTCTACCCTCCTCTGTTGCTCCATAAGCAGGACGAAAAAGAAATAATCCTGCAGTAGAAGGACAGGCTGTGAGAAAAGGAAAACACGAGATGTGAAAGATCGTAAGGCAGAAAGAGACAGGCTGTGACCAAGAGGAGCGGCAGAAAGGTCTGACTGACCGACCAGAACAAAAGAGGTTCTGCAGCCTCCTCTGCTCCCGTTCAAGTAGCACAGAAAATGTCGCTTTTTTCCCATGCTGCTGTCATGCACCAGCTCCTCCCTGTGGAGTACTCTAGAAGGGGAAAAGCGTGTTTAAGCCCCAGTTCTCCTTTCATACAGTAGACACAGCATCTGGGCAAGCCTATTTTTTACTTTTTCCAAAGGGGTGCTTTTTTTTGTAATATTTTTATTTTGCTATAACTCAGTTAAAAGAAATGACAGATGAGAAACACTGAAAAACAGAAACATCTCTGACATTTTCCATCTTTGAAAGACATTTCTGACTTTTCCATCTTTTTAAACATGAAGTCCACTTTACCTTGGGTTTTCCCTTGCTAGCCGAGTTTGTTTCAGAGTTAAACAAACGTACCACCTTAACAAGGACGTCTCAGCGCTCAGTAGAGCACAGGCCTTTTCAACCATCAGTCACTGATTTAATCCTTTCTTACGCTCTTAAGGACAAAGAGTAGTTAATACCCAATTGTTCTCAAAATTAAGAATTACTGAGAAACCACCTCGGATTTGTGACGTGTAGAATAAGCGCTGGCATTCCTGGCTGACAACCCCAGATCCACTAATGGCTCCGTTCCAGCAATGTTTTGGTCTCCACGTGGAAGATGAACTTAAAGAAGGAGTTTAGGTTTCCTGGTCAAGCCGTACAGCTATACAGGTCTGGTGTATCGACCTCCGCCCCATGGCTTGACCAGCTCTCAGGGAGCAACACTGCACAGAAACCTCCCAGGATACTTTTCAGCACATTAAAAGGTAGCTCGGCATTTTCAAACAGAAGTGTCAGGGACGAAAGGAAGGAGGTTGACAAGGCAAAGATTAGCTACCCGGTCACAAAGTTCAGCTGTTCGTAGCATGCGCTGTTTAACCAGCATAAAGGGGTCTGGTGTTTCCCAGAACTGCTCCTGATCAAGATCTGACACAGAAACAGGCTTGAGACATCACTGTATTTTCAGACAAGTGAGGACACTACCAAGGCAGCACACATGCAAAGATCCTGAGAGACAGTTTTCCATTGACCATACCTATAATTTCAAAAATAAGCTCTAAGAAATTGATGTCAGCCCACTGGGCTTCAATTATTTGGCTTCTCGATCCTGGAGAAGGTTCAATAAAGTGACAGCAGAGCCATAAGGTTTTCTTTAACACCACAAACCCTCTGGGAGACAACGGGTGTTCCCTACTCTTCCCTGTCCACCACCTCTAGGTTCCCAGCCACATACTCCATCTTCACAGGTTGTCAGTGGTACCAACAGCTCTGTACAAATCATCAATACATGATTTAAAGTTGTCAAAACCCTAAAGGTGCCCACCACATTATGGCATTCTGCCAAATAAATAACGCCTAATGATTAAAGTCAGGTCATCTGGGGGGAAAAAAAACCAAACCAAAACAGTTGCTGTAATGCCCTGAAGGGAATCCAACTGGAAAATTTCTGTATAAGCAATAGAAAAGGATGATGCAACACAAGTGAATTCATGTACACATGCTGTTCTGTTGCTCTCTGCTAATCCTGCCACGGATAAGTATATCCTTTACACCAAACAGAAAAATACTTTTAAAGCCACACAAAAATATCTAAAAATAAATTTTATTGTCAAACACATTGAAGGTGAAAATTCACCTTATTCATTCCAAACTACAGCTCTAATTCCAGGTACATTAAAAGGCCTTAGCATATCATAGCTAGATGATATGCCAAATCTGGAAAAAAGGATACAAAAGGGATATGATATTTTTTGGTACAGAATTATTCTGGGCAGTCAAAGCAAAGAGTTGCAGAAGGACCTGACAACAGTTGCACGTGAAATTAAATACTAATAAATGCAAGGCAATGAACACTGGGGAAGGAAAAAGCACCAGCAGCTACGCATACACTGCCACAGGCTCTACGATTAGCTGTTGTTACTCTGGTAAGCAATCCTCAAATCACCATGGGGAACTCAGGATGTCAGTCAACTCACAAACTAGTTATAGCAGAACCAGAAAAGGCGTGGACAAAAGTAACAAGTTAACCAGGGAAAGGCTTTTGTGTAAGGAGACAGCAAACAGATGAAGACTCATCGGACTGGGAGGGGAACAGGGACAGCTAAGGCAGGGTATAAGAAAGCTCATACGAGAGCTTTTGAGGTATAAGGGGGTCACTGCGGAATTATTCCTCCACTACCAGCAGGACACGGCAAACAGGGTGCTCCCACTGAAGGCATCAGGTGGAGAACTTACTAACATAGGCAAAACGGAAGGGGTCCCAGCTGCCACTCTCAAGAACAGTTACACGTTGCGTCATGGGAAATCGTAGAAATCTAAACATTAGCAGGCTAAAAATGGTATTAGACAAGTTCATGAAGGCCAGGTCCACCAGCACCTACCAGAAGAGAGATCCAGGCGCAATGCGTGCACAGAGCATGTTACAGCCACCGCGTGTTTATGCGCAGAGGGATCACCTGTGGGCTTCCACCCTGTGCCTTTGCTGCTACCGCCCGCTGTCAGAGCCAGGGTACTCTGCTAAACGCATCTTTAAGAATTGCTGCCGTGCATCCAGCTAAAGCTCTTACAGTCCACAGGACACGTGCCTAAACTTGACATACCAGTTTAAGAATTACCAGGACTGGAAAGTTAGCCAACACTCCAGTTAAAACCAAGACACTCAGTTGTCATTTGAGAGGTATTACATCCAGCTCTCAAACTTCAGAGACATGCCGCTACATTAGTTTCCATTTGGGGCATACTTCAAATGTTTTTACAGGGTCAGCAGTAACAACTAGAGGTTCTTTACAAAACAAACAAACAAACAAACAAACAGAGAGGCTTTCCCCCATCTACTAAACCACTAAACCAGTGATTAAGACCCTCTGGAAGAAAACAACAAACCTACACCCAACAATAAACAAAATTTTAGGGTTTTTTTTCTTAGAATTTTAGTACTACAAGAACTGTAACATTCAAGTTCAATGCAAGGAAGGTTAAATCATATTTATGCTTGTGCTCAAAAATAGGTTTTGAATGTACATATTTAGAAGCAGGAAGTTAATTCAACTTAAGATAACCTCTTCTCTTTTTTAAAGGAAGTATTTTTGGAAATACTCTTTAGTAAAATTCTAAACACATTCACTTTGCAATCATCCCAGAGATCTGAGTACTAAGGTGACCTGAATAAAGCACAATAGATACTATGATATCTTACATAAATTAAGGTGTAAGTATGTTCACCTTTGGAAAAACTTGAAGGCAGATTTCCATAAAAACCACAGACAGATTTAAACATGGCTGTGGAAAGGAGCTCCGGTGAGCAGCCTAGACTCTGCACCACAAAACACTGACACAGCAGCGATGCTGAAGAAGGTCATTCCCAGCTAAACTGCCACCCAGGGGATCCACACAAGGACATCTGAAAGCTTAGTGTAAAGTCTAAAAGCTCCCCATATCAGTAAAAGGGAATTAATACAAAATAATGCAATTTTGGGATAAAACGTGATCAACTTCTTTGTCACGGGAAGAGTGCTACAATATTTCTGGAGATTTCAGACTTGCAACTAGCTGCAAACAAAAAGCAAAACGCAGCTTCTCTCTCCACCAGTTTAGGTCACCAGACAGAGAACTGCTGAGAAGAAAAGTTTTAACAGTATCCCATCCCAGGTGTCAATGAGATTTACTACTATTTTCAGAGTGTTGCTCTGCTCAACTAGTAAGAGTATGCTTTGAGTGAACAAGCTGGCAGTTCTTTGTCAGAAAGTTAAACACAATATGTAATAATCTCTTAGGAACTCTATTATTTAATAACACAGTGATTCTTAATTTGTTGTCAAAAACAAACAAACAAACAAATCAAGTTGGGTTTACCAGCACCTTAAGATTAAAGCGGAAAAGATGACCCAGCCATCAGCATATTCCCCATAAGTATATTCAGCCACAGGACATTAGTCAAAAACTGTGCTAAGATATGGAGCGGTCACTGACCTTTTCAAAAGAAAATCGTGTTGTGTTTAGATAGTATGAGTTGCCCACCTATGTGAGATGCACATAAAAAAGGCATTGCTATTGATTTGCCATATCCTGAAACATGACATTACTAATTTGTGAATACTCGGGTTTTTTTAATATTTTAGTTCAATGTAAGAGTAAAACATTTATTTCCTACCTGTAATGTACATGTGTAACCATTGGTTGTCGGTAGCCAAGAATCCAAGTTTGGATGTCTAAAAGTTCGCCTTTGGGATATGCAATGGTTGTATCTATCACCCACTGGAGGCCTTTTGATTTGCTCTCTACGAACAAAAAGAAATGCGGTATTCAGAGTAATCAGAAAGTGCATGTCACTTCTTTGATAGTTATTCCATTTTATATTACTTCATGAGGTATGAGGCACAAATACAATAAGACAGCCAAAAATCAAATCCAGATGTCATTACAGAGCACAGAAATATTCTTACAAATTTCAGCTAGGCCAAGATTTTACTTTCATGGTTATTTCTGTGGTTCTTACATATTGTAGTACATAGAATAGAACAAGTTCACTCACAGAGTATGAGTACAGTCATATAACGTGGGCCCAAATGTTAGGTACTTCCCCCCATTCATGAAAATGAAAACTTCAAAAATAAAAATCTAACTTTCTTTGTCTGCACTTTAAGCACATTTAGAACTAGACCTTCTTAAAAGCTCACGGTTGCAGCTCACTGATGAGGCAACAGCCACACAGATCTCTCAAAGGCTCTTAAAAACCCGAGTTATGGGATAAAGAGGAAATACATCACTTTGTGTATTAAAGACAAGCAAGCAATGAATAGAAGATGGTCAGTTTTCACAATAGAGAGGAGACTGCATCCACAAGGTCCCAGAAAGACTGATATGCTGCTCAGCATATTTAGAAACTGAAAACAGGATCAAAGGAGGAGAAAATATTTGCTATGAATATTATTCAGGAGAGTCAAATTTACATCTGAACACAGGTTACTACCAGCAATAGTCAAGGTCAGGTATCAACCTGACCTCTCTGGCATGTCTTCAATTCACTGGTTTGCAAAGAGGCAAAGCAGCATATCTGGAAAGCAAACCAGGAAGGAGGGGCACGTTGCCAAGCTGGCACTTCAAGTTTTGCTTGTCAATTTTATATCTGTTCTGTGGGAGCAGGAGCTGCCTTGTATCTGAGGTCATGTTATGTTCGGACTAGTATACTAACATGCTTTCTTAATGCTTAACACACTAGTATAGTAATATGCTTACATCATACCCTGCAATATCTTAAAGCATTTAAAAAGCTATTAAAACCAGCCACCTGTTCACAGAAGCATGTAAGAGGTGTCAGGTCTTAGTACAAAGTACAAGACTCTTCAAGCCTGCAGCTGAGATAGCTATGAAAGAAATATGATAGATGTTGACAAAAACACTGTTGGCATGAAGAACATGCACAGGGATAGACTGTTCACCAACTTTCTCAATACAAGAATAGACATTTTCAAAATTAAGCCATGAGGAAAAGTCTTCAAAGCACACAGAGAGAAATGATTCTTCATGCAGAGGTGAATAAAATCATGGGGAACCCCTTACCAAAGGACGTCAAGGATGCCCAGCGTTGGGTTCAAGAGGGAACTGGACAAGTACATGGAAGAAATCTGTTGGAGGGTTAATTAAACAGGCAGAAACTCCCATCTAGCTTGGAAAACCTACCACACCGGAAACAGTCAGTAGCTAGGAGAGCGTGCGGGAGAAGTATGATGCATGTTTGCTATGTTCACACTCTTCCTCTGATATCCACTTGGAGTCATGGACAAGATGTTGGCCTAAACAGATGTTTCGTCTCACCCAGAATCGCTGCTCAAACTGTACAGAAGAGCTATCACACGCATGAAGAAATCTGCGACACACAGTCTGAGGTGCACTCTGAAAGCCACAGTTATTAACACCAACTAGAACATACATGCAAGGACTCTCCTGCAAGTTTCTACCTGCATTTAATTTCATTTAATTTGCATTTAGTTTAATTAAGTGTGAGAAGACAATTACAGCCACGCTATCGCATATATCTATCGATTATTTTAATAAGAGCTAGTGTTTTCATGGTGTCTACTCAACAATGGAGTTGTACTGCTTCTTTACAAATGCACATACACTACCTGAATAAGAATAGACAGTATTTCCTAATACTTAGGTTACAAGTTATCAGTAGCATGCAGTGTGCCATTCCAAAATGTGACCAAGTGCATGCTATGCAGGCCAAGCTGAAACATCCAGTGTCACCTTCTGGAAATACAGTATTTTAAAACTCTGACAGATACGTGAAATGAGAACACGAGGTCCCATTAGAGGCTTCAGGCTTGCCAGCATCATGACAGAGCGCTGGTCAAGTCTCTCTTAAGAAAAGCCCTAAGTACACGGTCCTTCATTTTAAAAGTACCAATGTATTAGAGAAAAGCCGATATGAAATTAATAGTAAATCCACAGATGTACTCATTTAGAAATGGATTTCGGAACAAAGCCACTCGATTTATTATTTTCCCACAAGTAAAGGAAGAACGGATAAAGACAAGTAAATTGTCTAAGTGAGTAAGCAACAAAGGTCATTAATTGCAATTAAAAAGTGCCAGATGAATATGGGCCCATTATCTTATTATTTACAGTAAAATGTTTTAAAATCTTTTATTAAATATTTAGCTAGTATTTCAAACTGTTCTTTTGGTGGATAATGGTTCAATCTTAATTACGGAAGACTCCTGCAGTCCTCTTCTGTGCTGATTTCCTACCTTCTGCTTTTGTGGAGCAGAGCTGTTGCATGGATTCCTCAGACCAGCGCCTTCCAGGGCAGGGTTGGGAGAAAAACCTGCCTCTGACAGCCTGTCAGGAACCCCGCATTAGAAAATAAATAAATAATAATTTCTGAAGGTAGTGTCAGCCTCCACAGACCCTCCTTTAGAGCAAAGAGGTCTTAGCACAGCTACCTCCGCACTCAATTACCAAGACGTGCTAGCAAATCACATGTACATTTCTGCATGCTCTGCTTTAAAATAAGCCTTACATAATCATCCAAGATCTCACACTGCCAAAAAAACCTAAGTCACCAAGGATTTCAGAAATTAATTTTGAAATAAATCTTGCTGTCCTTTTTGGCAGGTTATACTGTGTTGTGCCCTTCTTGCTAGCATATTTCTTTTAAAGCCATGAAGCTCTACCAGATCCTGAAACTGAAAAAGAAACAGACAACTGCACACAACACAAAAGGGTAGGACTTTCGTATCTCTGAGGATGCTGCTTTCAGGCCTAAGCAGATCTTTGCAGAAGAATAAACCCTATTATTTTGTAAATGGAGCATAGTAACAGGAACTTAGAACAGAAAGATTGTTGCATTAGTTATAATATGGTGTGAATCTCATGTCTGGCATTTGAAGCTGAAAAAAAGGGAGTTGCGTATACCTGTTCAAGAACTGCTCTTGCCAAGTTTGGCTTGGCCAACATAGCCACAGATGTTTCTAACAGCCAAACACTTTTGAACTTTCTACCTACCACTAAAAGACACCCTCATCTTTAATTTCTAGTACCTGCTGAAAGATTGAGCAGCCTGCCTGCCAGAGACTTCAGCAGAAGAAATTGCTGCAGAGGCCAAATTTAAGCTGATCTTTCCAAGTATTAAGTTTTTCTTCTCTGGTCTCAGTCTGCTTGCCACTTCCAGCATAGGTGGAGGACTTTGATTTCTCAAACTGCCTCAAAATATTAGCAGTCTGATTCTTTTTAAATACTACATAAATGTTCAAAACAGGCCTGCAGGCATCTGTCCTACACAGTTGCATCCAAACCACGCAGTAATAATGTACCTTAGTATGAATGGTACATACTTGCCTTATGAGTGCTAAGACAAGACTGAACAATCACATGCAACAGTAGCTTTCCGGCCTAGACAAAAAAAACAAACAACACAAACCACCAAAATAAAATTTAAACAGTCTCCTAACTTGTTGTTTGTTTTGTTCTTTCTAAATCACCAGCAGAGGCAAATCTTCGTAACTATTTTCTTCCTTGTTTTTGTTCCAGCTATGGATTCACAGTAATTTGCTTCACTAGATATGAAGCAACTTACTATTGCTGAATGTCTTGTCTTCAGCCTCTGTGGTCCTCTCACAGCAGATACCTGACTCTCTACAATCACAAATTTAGTGGGGTTCCCTCTAGGTCCTCCCTGCAGTTACTCTCAACCAATGCTAAAATCTGGATTTGACTGTGCGCAGGACTCTCCAAACCTGCCAGCAGACCGTCACTGAGAAAAAGAGGAATTTATAAAGCCAGGTTTCAGCAGGAAACCTCGCCTCCAGCCCAGCTCTGGGTGGTGCAATACTGCCAGATTGCATCCGGAGTGGAAAAGAATGCACCAGTCAGGCGTGAACCCGAGGACTGCAGATTCCACTTGAAAAAGAAAATATTTATCAGCATTCACTAGTATTCAGGTGTGGTTTCCTGAACACTTGCATGACTACAAACGCAGCCAAAAGCGGCTGGTACCTCCCCCTGCACAGTAATACGTTCTTGTAACCTGCTGCTTGTCCTCTACTTCTATGATCAACTGGACCACTGCCCTTAAAATTTAGTCTTTTCCCAAAGATCAGCTCTCACACTGAACATCTTACTCTTGATCCCAAGATGTCTCCGCAACAAATCACCTGGAACAAAATAAGAAGCCCCTTTTCCAGGATATCAAAAAGCCTTCCCACATATTATTCAAGTCACATTCCTCATATAACAGTAAATCAAAAAGTTTGATTAAAAAAAAAAAAAATCGATTATAAAGTCCAGTGTCGAGCCCTCCAGAAGGGAAAATTTAATTCCTCTGAGAACTGAATGTATTGTGCTACATTTGAAAACAGAAAGATAAGGTTTCAGTATGGCTCTAATCAAGCTCATAGCAACCTCTTATCAGACAAAAAATTGCTGCATGGTAAAATAAAGCAGAATTTAAAAAAAACATAGTCGACCAAGGTTGATCAAACATAAGGTCTGGAATGCTGATCTTCAGTGAACAATTGCTCCAAACTCCTTTGAATTGCCAGCTGTTCAGCACTTAAAACATTTTGCTAGTTCTAAAACTCAGAAGATCAATTCTTATTAACTGAAGAAACACTGTACTTGCAATTATGTTAGAGACTAAGTTTTCTGTTAAAAAATTAGACAAACAAAGCCACAAAAGATGCCACACATGCACAGACTGGTCCCTATAAGGTTAAGGTGATGATAGCTATGCATGAAGTATTTCTGTTCTGCACTAAAACCTTCTCCTGGAGCACAGGGACCAGCACCACTTAACTACATTGTTTGTACCTCCCAGCTTCAAAAGCAGTCAAGCCATCAAGTGATAGTACTACCTCTCCTATACGTTTTGCCATCCTCCTATTTATTTAGGAATAAAATTATACAATTTTGTTAAAATTGAACAAGTGTTTCAAAAGACAGTAAACGCAGCAATTGTTTTAGTCATTTAGTTTATTATTTACTAGCAATAAGTTCAATTTCACTTCGATGAAGGCTAGTACTTGGCTAGACTTTAAATAGTGAAAGAAGGCTTGGAAAACTGTTAGGAGGAAATTAAGAAAATAGAGGCTGCTTGCCTTGGCAATGCAACCAACATAGAACTGATTGGTTTAAGTACCAGAATAATCAAATAGTATTGATTATTTAGCTCAGTAACATTTGTTCTTCCTGTCACTTTACAGAGGAAGAATCAGGTAATAAACTGTGGGAAATTAATAACTAGTACAAAAATAAAGTGCAAAGTGGATTGTATATTAAGAATACTAATTAAGGCTAATGAAATTTTGGGGAGGCTACTGAACCTCACACTTCACAACACAAACCCACCTTTACCAAAGGGATGACAGAAATCAGACCTTACAGAAGAAGGATAGAGGATGTAGCATTTAGCTGTTGCACAATTCTGGAACTACTATTTGAAGGCTCTAACTCCAGTGATACTTGACCTACAAAAGCAAAAGCCCCAGATAGTGGGCTGGGGAGCCAGGGCGTGACATGATGAAACAACTGCATGCAACATGATTTGTACCAAATTAGGGTGCAGTGTAGCAATATATCACAAATGATCCATCTTTTATTACAGTTGCTTTTGTCGTCTTTTCTCCTTTTATCCAGTATTATACACCATTCCAGCTGAGAAAGCAGAATGGTATAAAATCTACAATGGTATAAAAGCTATAAGGATAACTTTAAATTAAGTACTAATAAAATGACAGCACTCGAGATGTGTATCATGACTCAACATAACGCAGCTACCCAGGGAACTCAACAGGAAAGGGACATAATTTTTTACAAGGAGGAGTTACTCTTAATCCATAAACCAATAAAACTGGGGGATGGAAGGGGGGAGGTGAACCCCCGTCATTATCAGTGAAGCTTGGTGGTAACAAAAAGATTGAGAGAATGATAAATAATGAAGAGGAAAGCTTATTATAGTAGGTTGAATAATTTGGTAACCAGGACACCAGGAACATTGTTAAATAAGACAGTATAGTGCACAAGAAGAAGCAGTGCAGAGGAAAAATGTTTTCAGTGAACGATGAAGTTTAAGTGCAACACTGCTGACACACAAGCCACTTCCCAAGCAAAGGAATACAGTAATCACGTACCAAACGTTTATACCCAATCTCTATGCAAGACAGTGGTGAAACCTTTACTGCATATACTTTTATCCACAAGAGCGAAGCGGTCTTTACCTTTTATCACAGCGTCTCTACCTGCTGGAGTTCCATTTTCTTGCGGCGCTACAAGCGTTTTCAGAATTACTTGTGTTGCCCCAATTCTTGGCAGGGTGACATGTTCAAGAAACGGCAAATTGTTTTTCTTGGCAAACGCCTGGCTTGTTTCTCTCCTTTTCCTAAGAAAGCCACCCTCTGGAAATAAAACAATCCATTTCCGATTGCGGCTCCTGTAATATTTTTCTAGATGCTCCTTGAGCAACAGAAGCTGCTGGTCACGGTGTGCTCTTCCCTGTAAGGATAAAGCATTACATAAGTAAAATGAATGCTTAAAAGAGAGAAGATTAAGACAGACAATTATCACATTTCTGTGATTTACCTGTCTTCTCAGAGATACAAATAAGCCCCTAACACAACACAAAACAACGTTCCCAGAGTACCCACTGGTGGCCAAGTTCATGCGACTTTACAGAAAGGCTGAAAAAAAGCCCTTGAAATTGAGGATGAAGCTCCCAATTTGATGACTTCTCTGCAAGAGAGACATCCAGATTGTAAACAGGAATACCATGTAACAGGAGGATGGATTTACAGAATTCCTTAGTTGTTACTGCATCCCAAGTTGAATTTGCTAAACCAAAATGTGCAAGGACAATCTAGGGGTCAAGCTATGATTTGGAGGTCCACATATCATCAATAATTGCTGCAACCCAGACAGTATCTTTGCGTACGTATCTTCCATGCACCTCTCCCCACATCCCGTATTAGAATAGCAGAGGTACCAGAAGACACAGATGGATGTCAAGACCAGGCTTGAGTTCGGTTACCACAACAGAAACACAGATTTCTCTCAAACCTGTGCCGCTTGCATGCTTAGTCTCAACTGAAATCAGCACACTGATGGAAACAATTTTTTCTTCCTCTAGGAGAAACTGTTGAGTAAGAGTGATTCTATTTGTGTGAACTCAAAGAAAGCCTACAACAATAAAAATAAGATGCCTGAAGGACCAAGGGGAGGAGGGAAAGAAAGAAAAAAAAAAAAAAAAAAAACCCAAACACCATTCCTCCATCACTTCTCCCTCTTTTATCAATTGCAACAATTTTTTCCCTTAAATAGACAGC
>Ga0181612_140274_pt1 | contig 23512 bp, 18 predicted proteins | sample HoacroProtozoa21_FD_119630 | JGI IMG/M metagenome (GOLD analysis project Ga0181612, IMG submission 119630) | Hoatzin crop microbial communities from Cojedes, Venezuel. Combined Assembly of Gp0051906, Gp0051904, Gp0051908
CCGCGCCCCCCCGGCCTGCGCCCCTCCCTTCCTGCTGCGGGCCCCGGCGGGGGCCCCACAGTGTCCTGTGTGCTGCCGGGCTCCTCCGGCTCCGCAGCCACTCGTCTCTGCCTCACCAGCCATTCCCGACCAAAGCCTGGAGCTCGGCTCTTGCCTCCTCAGCCCCGCATCCCAGCCGTCCCTGCCTGGCAGCTTTCAAACCAGCTCCTTTGTGCTCAGTCCCATGTCGCCCCTCACACAGAGGCTGGATTTCTTCTAAATGTCTGCAGTGTGACCTGATTATTTTTCCTGCCCTTCGTCGCCCTCCTTTTTAATAGTGTCTACGGAAAAGCTGGCAGAGTTCAGTTGTATCAGTCATGCTGACTGATAGCGCTGCCTCTTCTCTTGGGATTCCTCCTCTTTTCTGTCCATCCAGCATTCATTTCAGATTTAGCTATCAGCCCTCTAAAGACGGGATATTGCCTTTGTTCTGTGTTTGTACCGCATGGAGCATAGGGGAGTCCCCAGCTGTGACCAAGGTTCCCAGTGCCACAGTGATAAAAGTGAATAGATCACTAATGAGAAAAGGCAGCTGCTGCCATCTGAAAAGATTCGGTTTTGGTGCTGGTTTCAGTGAAATCAGGATGGGATCTAAGACTCTGCTTCTATTGCCACTCCCTGTAGGGGTTTACATTAAAATAAAGACACAAACTTTAGACTGCATTGAAAATCATGAAAATTGGAGCGGTGTTGCTATTTAATGCTGTTAGGCTGTGTTACTCTGATGTTAAGGCAGACATGTGAGCTTGCAGATTTTTAATGTAAAATTACTGGGTTTCTGGCAGTAGCTGCATTTCTTTAGAGCCTTGGGTAGGAGGGTGAGCCTTCGCACAGCGTGGGATCATCCAGAGCCGCGGTGGAGGTGCTGGGAAGGAGCTCAGTGAGGAGCACTGCAGTCAACATGCGGTTCCTCTCTAAGGGCCTCTCAGTTCTTTTCCTCGCAGCACCAGAAGGCATCTGGATACTCTGATGTTGTTATGACTGATTGAAGTACTGCTTTGTGGACTTTAAAATATTCCCATGGCTATTATTAAAGATATCACAAAAGAATTCACTGAGGTCAAACTTGACAAGTTTCATGCCAAAATGCAAATTTCTTGATGTTTCACATATATCAAGCTATCTTGCTACTGCAGTTTTCTTTGACGCTGGTAATGTGCTGCATTTTCAGTTTCTTCCAAAGCATGCTTTTCTGTCCTCCCACCCCACGCTTTTATCTTCTCAGATAGGTCCGTCTGCAGGTTCACATCACAGATCTGTAGCTTATGTTGCCAAGGTCTGCTTTGAGTCCTTTACTGCGACAGAATTTGAATTCGTAGATTGTAGCAGTGACTTGGATATCCAGCTTACCCCATGTCCAAAAGATGGTCAGGTGTTCTGTTAGTTCCAGGTTGTCCAGCACAGGCTGCCATCACACAATAGCAGCTTTCTTCTCCAGCTCCTTGCTGTTTAAATTGTATATTATTATCTGGTTCCCATAGCCAAAAGGCTGAATCACTTGGTGTTAGCTGTTGAAATGTGAAGAAAGCAAAGCAAAAAATTAAAAAGGCAGTGTTATCTAGTATGAGTTGCTTGTATTAAGTCTGGAGACAGTAGGCAAGGATCGGCATCCACTGTTACGTGCTGTGTACTCATCACAAAAGGTCTCTGCCCCTAAAGACCTTATGAGTATAACCCTAGGCAAAAAGTGCTGCGTGTTTTTCTTGACATTTTTCAGAGGCAAATCAGTCATCCTATGAAGAGTTACTGTGCAGATCCGAGGCCTGAATGTGATCTTTGTTATGCTATCTAACAAGAATGTCAGTCTGAAGTACAGTCCTCAAAGCAACCTTAACTGTGAAGTCACTTCTAATTTCTCTGCAGTCCATTCCCATTAGATTTAGTTTAATTTTTTTTTTTTTAAATCTAGGAAATAATTTGTCTTCTAGTCCTTTTGAAATGATTCCACATAATTCCACTATGGTTCTTTCATCTCTTTGCAAAATCTGGGATGGCTCCTATCTGGCTCTGGAAGTACTGTCTTCAGACGTCCTCGTTAATTGATTCCTTACTCTGGCACAACGGAGGAAAAGATGCTCCTCGCTCCCTGGGGAAATACGAGCCTGTGCGCATCTGTCCCGTCTCCCTTTGTGCTTAGCTAGGCAAAGAATTGCTCATGTTTTGTGTTCTTTAGCGCTGCCTGCTTATCGCCCTGCTCTGAGTATTTCATAGCAGCCGGTCTCTTTCTTATAATCTAAAGATTTTGTTATTATAGAGGGAGATTTTCTTCCATTATCTGCCTTATTTTCAAAAGCTCTCTGATCCTTTTACTCCTGTATGGTAAAACTCGTCTGCCGAGGTGTGTCTGAAGTGTTAGCTCCTTAGTGAGGATGTACCAAGTGCGCAAAATGGCACTGGGGACGGATCTTGCCTGCTGAATTTTAGGTACATTGGGCTCCTCTGCAACCTGCAGCTTCCAGTTTTTCCACTTTCCCGCCTGGACAAACGCAACTAATGCCTTGTCCCAAAGGTACCTCTTCCTTTTCCTTCTTGGATTACTTGTCTTCTCCTTACGCTCTACTTCATGTTGCTTGAACCTGTTTCTGCCTTCACGTGGGTGGAGTTAGAATGATATAAAATCTCTAAAAGACATAAAATGGTTGGTCTCACCTGCCTGACGCAAGCGTGCTGCCGCATGAGCTAATCTGCCTGCTTGCACAGCTCTTGCACCACAGGTTCAAACACCAGGTTTTGCCAGTTCAAGTCTCATTTTTGTCTTAGTTTCCAAGGCATTTCCCTGGCCTGGATCTAGTTACCTTAGGGATTAATTGATCCATCATGATTTTGACCTCCTGCACCATCCACTCCCCATGAAATGATGGGGCTGTCATGCCTGAAGCAAGAACGTTGTGTGTGACAGACAGCTTTCTTTGTGACTTGGCTGGGATCACAGGCTTCGCTTCTAAAAGACACTAGAATGGCAAGAATCTCAGCACAATATAGGACCCATTTTTTTTTAATCTGCTGTCTTAATCACAACCCTATTAGTACAAGGTTTTATTATTCGCTGGGATTTGATTTTATTCATGGGATCGGAGAGGAAGCTTTTTATTCCTTTATTTTATCATCTTTTGATGTGTCGTAAAGCAATCTGAGATCACAGCGTATAGAAAATATAACAGTAATTGCAAGCAAAGCGGGGAAAAGGCAATAAACTCCCTGAATGCATGTTTGTCTCCCCTTTGCTGCTGTTATAGGAACTGTGAGGGTAGGTAGAGTACATCCATCTTCCTTTTTTAACATGAAAACAGCAGATGGGGCACATGGCTGTTTCTGAAGGCTGTAGTGTGTGCAGCAGCGAGGATTGGCAGGGTTATTGTGTGTAAAGCCAGTGGGGGCTTTATCTTTGCTCAGAAATAGGGGTTTGCTTCACATTTCCATTTTGATTAGCAATAATGATACAAAGGCAAATTTTCTGTGCGAGGAAGAGCTGCTAATAAAGTGACCTTTCAAAATTAAGTAGCTCATTGAAGTGCCATACCACAATAAGAGCATACAAGGCTGGTCCCAGCTGCGGCAGGCAGGGAAGCCGGGCGGGAATCCGGAGAAACGTGGAACGGGAAGCCTGAAGTGGATGAACAGCACATGGTGGTGGCACAGTAGTGGTAGCAAAGAGCAACGGCCAGGTGCTCTTTCCAGCTCTGGAGGGGCCGATCTACGCGCTTTGTCCCTGAAAGGATCGGAAAGTGTGAAAGGCAGGGGCAGAGAGTGTTTCTAGTGAGGTTTCTGGGCATGGGGTTGTGCAGTGAAGGGCTTTGGCTGTTGTCCTGCCAGCATCATAACATGGTTGTGCTTGGATGCTGTTGGGAATGTGTTTGCATGGCTTTACTCATGGTGAACGCAGGGTAGATTTGGGGCTATTTTGTGGATTCCTCTTGGATACAGGTGGAGACCACTCAATACCACGCTGGTCCTAATTCAAAACCCCGGTTTCTATGTAGGAATTATTTGCCGTTAAACTCCAGCTACGCAGCTTTTGGCAAGAGACATGAATCAATTTGTCCAGCTTTTCTTTCCTGTTTTGTCTCTGTGTGAAGGCTGATGCCCAGTGTGTGCCAAGGGGGCCTTTCAGGCCCAATAATGCGCCCTTGTGTCTCGTAGCATGCGTGGAATTTGCATAGGCTGTGCTGGGACAGGCAGGTTTCTTTTGTTGCTGGAAACAAGGAGCAAGTTCTTTTCCCTGTCTCTGCTTCCTAATGCCTCTCCAAAAGCTCTCAGCACTCATGTAAGAAATTTACTTTTTTCTATTTATTTTTGCGTTATATGTTGTTAAACTTTGTGTGACTTGTAACGCTGGCTGTGCAGAGAAGTCATGTCAGTCAGTTCTAGTTGACAAAACTGTTTAATTTTCTTTCTCTGAGTCTAGATATATCTAATTGTCAGAGGGAGCAGATAATCTGTGATGCTTGATGTAACTGCTGCAAAGTATTTGCATATCTTCTCTGTGGGGAAACAAAACTGCTAGTGAGTGAATAACAGCGCACGGATCATTGCGGGCAGGGTCACTGGGCCTATACACTCGCTATTAACCCTTCTCAGGGTCTGTATTGCCACAGAATGAGTTGTCATGGGTTTCAGGCAAAGGGCTTGCTCCGCATTACGGGCAGAGCTGGCACTTGTTTGTGCATTGTGGCCCTGTGCAATGCAATGTGAATATGATCAGATCGATTGGCAGTTGCGTTTTGGCAGCTGATACTGAGTTGTTACATTTCAGTCCTGATTTATTGCAGATAACAAACTGCTGAAAAACAGTCTGGGAGGTACTTGGAAAAATATGGCCCCCATTTGGAGGCAGCAGCCTGCTTGCTAGGCCACTCTGAGCCGTGCAGCTGGGAGCCTTTAAGAGCTTTCTAAAATTTTAGATGACCTGGCAGATTGCCTTGCAGTCTGCCTTGCAGACCTTCCTCCTCTGCATCCTCTGGAAGGGGTCTTTGACATCTGTGGAAAGCAGTGGCAAGGGGAGAGGGTTTCATACGGATTCTCATGATGCAAGTGTCGCTGAAAGCCTGGTTTCCTCTGATTTCAGCAAGTTCCTTTCTCCTTGTGGAGCCCGAGTCCCGGCTTTTATTCTCTTATTCTGGTCACACGTCCGGAAAGTCATGCCAAGATGGTCTTTCAGGTCAAAGATGTACAGCAGTAGCTCAGATAGCTGCTGGGGTCACAGATACCTCATGGAGATGGGCTGGAGTTCAGGTGACATGCCAGAATGTGCTTTGATGTCCTCCCCTTCGTTAGCTACCGTTGATTTACATCAGAACAACAAGTTGCTCAGATCTCTGACCTAGCAGCTGAAGTGCTCTTGCTGCTTGAACCGATGGATGTAAGGTCCAGTGGGCTGCAATTGCTTTGGGTGGCAGGCGTGCTGAGCAGAGAGCACAAGTGCCCAGCGTGGTCTGAACACGGTGACGTGGCCTCCACCCCTCATCAGAGAGGAGAGGAAGGTCAAGGTGCTCCAGCCCTCTGTGGGAAGGTCTGCTTTGGAGGGAAAGCCGTTGGTGGCCTGGGGGTGGTCAGCAGGGGACGTGCATCCCCCCGGGTGCCACACCACCACGAAGTGACTGACGCAAGCCCTGGTGCATGAGCACAGCATTTCTGTTACCTGTGCACGCAGCAGCTGCTGTCAGAAATGGGATTCAGGGAGAGCTCACCACCGAGGAGGGATGTTGAAACAGTGGAAAGTATTATCTAAGGGCCCAAGAATGATTAGAGGATTGGGGAATGTCACGCAGTGAAAGCGTGCAGTGTGTGCATGCTGGGTGGGTAGGCAGCCTCCACCCAGAGCCCTGGGAGAGCGGGCACACCAACTCGCAGGGCCGGGCCAGTGCTTCGTGGCAGAGCATGACATCGGGCAGTAGCTTGTGGCTGAAGAATAATGACACTAATCCTGATATTTAAGTAAAAGACAGCCGGGAGAAGGAAGCTAGGCAACTCTAGCCTATGGGCTCGACTTCAGAAGCATGCAAAGTGTTTGAAGCAGTGGTGGGAAAATGGTAATGGAAGACATAGAGGTAGGTGGAAATTGGGATAAGCTTGAAGTGTGAGCATTAAGAGCGCCGATTAACCTGAAATCTCTTTGATAACTCTTTATTTTGATTTTAGACATGGTAAACATAGCTTACCTAGCCTCTGGTAGGGCTAAGTAGCTGTTATAGATAACCCTTAGCAGAGCAGTGTCTGAGATGCATCCCTTTTCCCATGCCACGTGAGAAGCTGTGGAATGGAGAAGATAGGCGTCAGTGGAGAATAGGGAGGTATGAGAAAGGACAAGCCTGAAGAAGAGGCAAGAGAGCCAGAAAGAGATGTACTACGAGGGAGGTTACTAAGGGGTCCTCAAGGCTGATCTCGCGTGGCTTATGCTAATACTGATGAGTTCTCACTCGCTCCAGACGGAGTGCATGGCTGGGCAGTCATCGTAGCTGGCAGAGAGCAGTAACCAGGAGCTGCCATCTTGTCACCTGGGAGCATTTGACCACATTCCTAGCAGAACTGCGGGTGGGTGTTGTTGCATGCTTATGCTCTTAAAAACAAAGTCCCAGGACATGGGAACTTTCTATTTGTTGATAGGAAGGTAGGGATAATGGAACGGCAAAGTGAACTGATGAGTATAAGCTGGCCATGAGAAAATATAGGTTGGGATTTAGACTTTCAGCCTGCTGGGAGTGAATTTCTGGTGAGGAAGGGAGACAGAACCAAACGTATTTATGACTGAGCGTGATAAGTTAATGTAAAATATTGGGTGTCCTACCGGCCTGAGCTAGTAGGATGTAGATACAGTGAAAGCTGTAGTTGGGTGTTGCCATATGTTGCATATGTTACCATCACGCTATGGAGTGCTGGTCTTGGGCTGTGTTGTACAAACAGGCCAGAAACGTCTATGCTCCAAAGGGAAATGTAACTGCGCTGTGCTGAACGCTCACCAACGACAGACAGTGCTGTTGGTGTAGACTGGTAGCTCCTGTGTCGGCAGATGTCTCCTTCAGGGCAGACCAGCTGGCTGTGGAAAACAAAGCAATGAGGATTCACTGTATTTTTTTTTCTCCTTCCCTTTTTTCCAGTGATGCCATCTGCAATTTTGTCATTTGCAATGACTCCCTCCGCAGCCAGCCAATCATCTTCAATCCTGACTTCTTTGTGGAAAAGCTGCGCCATGAAAAGCCAGAGGTGTTCACAGAGCTGGTTGTCAGCAACATTACCAGGCTCATTGACCTGCCTGGGGCAGAGCTGGCGCAGCTGATGGGAGAGGAGGACCCGAAGCTGCCTGGGGCAAACAGCTCAGCCTCTGGGTTTTTTCGTTCTCTCATGTCTCTGAAGCGCAAGGGTGAGTATGGCGTGATGTCTGGTGCCCACCTTTGGGGTGATGCCAACTGCTGTCTGTTACACACAGTTTACAAAATGTTCGGTGTAGGCCTGTTGTTTTGAGCGTTTGTGTTGAATGCTTTGTACTGTAGGTTTGTAATCTCTGGGGATGCCAGCTCTAGAAAGGAGCAAAACAGAGGGCAGGATGTTCATCCAGGAAATGCCCTGCCGCTCCTAGAGTACCCTTCTTGTGGGGGCTATGGCTGTGGTTTGCTTGTGTCAGGTTGGCCTCGGTGGGTCTGCTGCTTGCTGTGCTCAGTGCAGCGCAAACCACGTAGAGACAGCTTTGGTCCCTGAGTGTCTCTGGTCGGGCTCTGTGGATAAGCGCTGAGCTGGAGAGGGATGCCTGAACAAGCTGCAGGTTCTCCCAATATACACCAAGGTGTCTTTGTCTCTCTCCTTGTTTGTGTCCATGGTAGTCCATGCTCTGTTTTCCTTAGCTCATTAGCTTTCCTCATAAGTGATGGAGTATCAGTAAAGCCTGAGAGCTTCAGGTTTCATGAAGAATGTTAATGCCCAGGTTTTCCAGGCCACTGACTGCACTTAGTGCCCACTGTGTCCTACAGTAGCTGTCCCAGCTCTCTGGAAGGTCTTGTCTATGCAGCTCAGAAATCTATAAGCATGTCCCATGCGAATGCCAGTGCCAGTCTGATCCACATCCAATCCAGTGGGTCAGTGACAAAGCTCTGCAGACTGACTCTGCTCAAGCTCAGATTCAACCCCAGGAGAAGATGTATTTCTCTTTCTCTTTGAGACAAGCATTCAGCTGGAGTTTTCTTCTGGTAAACTACAACTCTTCTCTTTCAAGTTCAGCTGTCTTAGTTATCAAGCATTAGCCCCAGGCCCCTTCTCAGAAGTCCGAGATTTGCTTTTGAGCACTGTTATGTTCAGATCCTGTCCTCTTCGGTGGCTGGCATTTACCACTCTGTTTTGTTGTAACTAAAAAGGTGTTCTGGGTGTGTGTGCCTTCTCCCACCTCTGTCCACGTTCAAGGGGAGCCTGGTTCTCCTGATAAAATTCAGTTAAACACTTCACTCATCTAGACAGAAACTGCCTCCATCTGGGCACCTCTCGCATCCCTCGTCAGCTCCGGTTTCCTAGCTAGACTGGCTGTCTGCTGGCAGAGAAGCTGTGGGTAGCTTCCTTCAGATGTTGGCAGCCTGAGGTTGAACACTTCTAATTAGTCTTCCCCTTCCTCTGAGCAATTCTGCTGTTGTGAGTACCTCTGAGAAGGGAGCTATCACTATGTCCGAGCATAGCTTTTTTTCCTCTTCAACCTTAGTTTCTCTATGTGTTTCTGATTCTACCAAACCTATGCCTCCACTGTGTTTCATAAGAACAAGCTCTTAAGCCCCATTGCTCAGGCTGGATTTTCTGGTGCTGACTTCGGCCCTCCACGCCTGGCTGGCCCTGTGGGAACCCTGGTAGATACACTCACCCTGGGCTGGACAGCACTGCGGGGAAAAATCAAGTACTGCAAATCAAGTCCTTTAGCATCCTTAGGTGAGAATTATTCCATATTGCCATGATTTACCTTCCTGCTCCATAATAACAGGTCTTCATGCTGTCTTGAAACTGCAGTTACGCTGTGCTCGTACCTGTTGTTGCTGTGGCCTCTGTTCCCAGAGAGTAACAGGACACCTTAAACTCTGTCGCTTGCCACTTGACAAACAGAAAAAAGTGAGTAACCAAGCTGAAAGTGCTTTCTTAGTGTATGTGGAAACTTCTATGTTCTTGTCAAAACCTCCTAGCTGGGGCTTGTGAGCCTTCTCTAGCTTGATGGGGTTTTTTTTTAGATTAGCTGTACTCTGCTGGAGCACTGCTCTTATCTGCCACTAGCTATCTTTGCTAAGAGCTCCGTCTTCCCCCATTCAGACGTCTCCATGCCCGTGTGTCTCACTACAGCTAGCAGATGTTTCCAAGACTGCTGGCTGCACTCCCAGGCTGCAGTGGCAGTGGCTCCCTGCATTGACAAGCACTGTCTGTGAACTCCTTGGCCAAACTCTGAGAAAAAGTAGTTTGTGCCTACAGAGAAAATCAGTTTTGTGTACTCCGTGTTTCATCTTGGAGCCTTCATTTGTTTTTCTTCATGTTATAGAACAGCTAGAACAAACAGGTTTTATTTCTTCAAAGCCAGAGGCCAAGGACCATAAAGCTCGGAGCTGATCAAGCTACAAATACTTACAACTGCTTTGAGCGTTAGGAAACTCAATCTCATGCTGCTGCTTAGTTTCAGAAGCAATCGTACAATAACATCTAAGCCTCGTAACTCAGCATCCATTCTCCAGATACTTCTTTCAAGTTTCTTTGAGAACCAAATTCTCATTCAGATATCAACTTCTGACTTCAAAAGTAAATCGAATTTGTGAGGCCCTGCATGTCTCAAGAAGATGTATTTTCCTCTTCCCTTTGTGGCCACTATTGATTCTATCTGTTGAATGTCTAATGAGTTTAGTTTTCTTCAAGGACAGGAATCTTTTGCCAACTGTTCTCTTCCTTTGCACTCAAGCCTTTCAGATCTTACATGTGGATCAAGAGGTCACATTGCCCTCCCTTCTCCCGCAAGACTGAAGCATGTGGTTTATCAGAGGGAGGTCAGAAACTTCTTGATTTAACAGGAGGCTGGAGTTCCTGGTGGCTTACCGTGTATTTCAGAAGTCCTGGAAGAAAGTGGAACATTCTTCAGGTGGAATAAATTTAGTTGTACAGGAAGGCTGCTAGAGAAGTGCACAGGGTTAAACAGGTCTTTCCCACATGCTGTGAGCATCAACACCACAGAACAGTAAGATCTGTAGTACAACAGACCAAAAGCTAGGAAAATCAAAATGTGCTGCGGGGCTGGGGGGGAGGGCGGAGGCAAGAGAAAGCTTGTGGGGGAGATAACTTTTATCAGACCAGACAACGCACTGCTTGGATTGCTGGGCTATCAGCTGTAACAATAAAGAGGGAAATCTTCAGCCACAGACAGAATCACAGAATGTTCGGGGTTGGAAGGGACCTCTGTGGGTCATCTAGTCCAACCCCCCTGCTTTTCCAGGCAGGTCTTGAATATCTCCAGAGAGGGAGACTCCACAACCTCCCTGGGCAGCCTGTTCCAGTGTTCCATCACCCTCAGAGTGAAGAAGTTCTTCCTTATGTTCAGCTGGAACTTCCTCTGCTTCAATGGGTGCAAATGCCCAGCTTGCCCTCAGAGCTGGCCCATGCTCCAGGCAGTCTGCTCATGGAGAAGGGAGGAATACTTTTTTCTTAAATCTGTTGGCACTTTGAAGCCTAAGTGCAAGGGCAGGACAAACCAGCTCTGTACCTGGTTCCAGCTCTCAGTCCCAATCAGCATGTTGCCGTATGGTCTGTCCAGCATCTTGTCTCTAGCTGTAGTCAAAACCTGCATGCATCTGAGGGAAGACGTGGTGCTCAGGGCTCTGGTTGCTGCTGGTGAAGCTCCTGGGAGTTGCCTCAGCTTTCTGAGACATAGAGCTTGCTGGCTATATGTATCTGATGGAAAAAGCCACTTGCCAGCAAGACTCCCTTTATTAGAAAATACTGTCCTGCTGGATAACCACTCTCTTACCTCGGAATTCCCTCTCTGGATAAGAAGAATTTTCTGCATTGGTTCAAAAAGTGCCTTTCAGTTAAATGGGCTTCTCATCTAATGTTTCCTTCCATGCAAGGATCTCCTTCCCTTCAGCTCAGGTGCTTCTGTCTTCTTTTGGGGCTGTAGCCTGTGCTGAACGGAGTTCTGAAGCTGGCAGCTCATGCCTGATCTGCAACAGTCCCATGAGATGCCAGCAAGCTCCAGGAGTGAGAGGAGCTGTAAGTGCTGCATATGGAGAAGGGCCCAACTCATTGCTTCACTACTCTTCTGTTTTTCTAGCTCTTGCTTGTTCAGCTTTCTGATACTTCATGCTTTACTGTACTCAGGCCAAGGCAGCAGACATGGAAGACAGCTTCACTGGAATTAAGGAATTCCAGGGATTACCCATCCCTGGGTCATCCCTGCTCTCCCCACTAGTGCTGGTTTCCCTCTCCCATAGTCTCATAGCTATACGTCTTCTTTCTGCTCCGCTCCATGTCAAGCCACAGCAAGCATCAATCTGGACATTCCGTCCCAAATGTGGAGTGTGCTATTGTGGCAGGCGCCTGGGCAGTCCAGGCAGTCACATCTGCCCTTCCCACTTTGCTGTTTCCATAAGGTCCAGGCTTGAAGGTATACGCCCTTTGAAACTGAAACATCTCTTCTGGTGTTTTCTTTTCAAGGAGCTGGAGAATGTTTGCTTTAGCTGATAAAAACTCTAATTAAGCTGAGGTAAGATGCAGGATGATGAAGCCCTTGTAAGTACGGCACGGTGAGATGAAGTGACTTACTTGGGAGTGCTTGTGATATATCACATCTGTGGGGGTCCTTGTGACCTTCACCCTTAGCCTTTTGGGACACTGGTCTTTGCATGCTGAGATCCTGTTCTTTGGGGACCAGTCATCTCTGTGGCTGTCGGGGTCTGAACTGCCTGAACACGTTATGCTATCTTCTGTTCTGCAGAGAAAGGGGTGGTGTTTGGCTCACCGCTGACAGAAGAAGGCATTGCACAGGTCTCCCAGCTAATCGAGTATCTGCACAAAAGTAAGTGACTCTGTCTTGCTGTCTTCCTGACCCAAGCGGTACCTGTCTAGCCCAGCTCAGGTCTCTGGTGCAGATTGAGTGAAAAGCTCTGAGCTCTCCAGCAGCAGGAGTTTGGGACTGGACTAGGCGACTCTTCCCCAGAGTTGCCTAGCAGGTGTGTTAATCTCTTTACCTCCGTGCATGCACTTTTCTGCTGATGGGAGCCAGCTTCAAGTCATGCCTCTAAATGCAGCCCACTGAGGTTTGCTGTCAACCTCTGGAAAGGGTAGGGAACTGCTTTAATAAGAAGATGGGAATCAGTCTCTGATTAATCAGTGGCTGTTTTTCTCCCCTCTGCCGAGCAGATCTAAGAGCAGAGGGCTTGTTTCGGGTGCCAGGCAACAGCATCAGGCAACAGATCCTAAAGGATGCTCTGAACAGTGGTACAGATATTGACCTGGACTCTGGGGAGTTTCATTCCAACGATGTGGCCACTCTGCTTAAGATGTTCCTGGGTGAATTGCCAGAGCCACTACTGACACACAAGCACTTCCATGCCCACCTCAAAATTGCAGGTGAGTGAGTAAAAAGAGGCAGTGATGAGCAGAGGGAATGGAGCCAGCCTCCTAGAAAGCTGGTAATGCTACAGAGCAGCACACTAGGCTGAGGAAGTGTAATCCTTAAAGGCAGGGTAAGAGGGAATCTTCCTGCCATGTCAGCCTAATGGTGGAAGGACTGGAACTGAAAATCCTAAGGAATCACACCACGTCTGTCTAGCCCAGTCTTCTCTCTCCAGCAATAGCCAGATACCTACAGGAGTAGAGCCCACACTGGTAACCTGGGTCTCCATCTGTTTTAAGTCTGGGTGAAGCGTGGTTTCTATGCACTTAGTAACTGTTATTGAACTACCCTATGTGAACTTCCTCCATCTTGCCTTCCAAGCCATCACAGCTCTTAGCAACTGTGTTGTCTTGTGGGAGGAGTACCACAGATTAGCGCATCAGGTGGGGAGCTTGGGAGCTGGGGTGAGAGAGATGGAGGGCCAGGAACTGTGCAGTAGTTTGGAGGAGACCTGCATGTGAAGAGGGAAGGGTAACCAGTTGCAGTAGGCCTGCGGTTAGGGAAGGTGATGTATGTCCTTCACGTTCTGCCTTGTGATTTGACAGACTTGACGCTGTTTGATGAGAAGGGGAATAAGACCAGCACTCCAGACAAAGAGCGCCAAATTGAAGCCCTCCAGCTGCTGTTTTTGATCCTTCCCGCACCCAACCGCAGTCTGCTCAAACTGCTGCTGGACTTGCTCTACCAGACCGCCAAGAAGCAGGACAAGAACAAGATGTCTGCCCACAATCTTGCCCTCATGTTTGCACCCCACATCTTATGGCCCAGAAATGTGAGCAGTGCCTCAGTATCTGCGGGTGGGATATTGCAAGGTAGAAAGCAGAGGCATGGCAGGCCTACGGGGGAAGAACCAAGATGGGAAGGTTAAGTATTGATACAGTGATGTGAGGGTTGGAGGCTGGGGTGGTGAGGTGGAGCTTCCTGGCAGGGCTCAGTCCTAGTGTTCAGTCCAGAGCTGCTGTAGGTCTCATTTGCAATGGCGCTTCATCTTTTTCAGTAAAATGGAAATCGCAGCACAGTCCTGCTGCTTTTAAGAATGACAGCTCCAAACCTTGCAGATTTCTCTGCCAGGTTTCTTGTGCTGCTGGTGAACTGTTTGACCCCAGAGTTGTATAGTTCTCTTCCTCTCAGAGCAGCTTTGGTTCCCCGAGCCCTGCTTGCTGGTGCGCTGTGAGCCCTGCCTGCCTGACCCCTCAGAGCAGGTCTCCTGCTGAGGCACCGTGTCTTTGTGTCCCGGAGACAGCAAGGGCAGCGGAGACCCTTCCTTCTCCCCTTCTAACTGCTGTGCCTTTGGCTGTGTCCCCTTGCCAGGTGACAGCAAATGACCTTCAGGAGAATATCACAAAACTAAACAACGGAGTGACCTTCATGATCAAACACTCTCAGAAACTCTTCAAGGTAAGTGTGCTTTGGGGTCTTGCTCTCCCTGCCTCTTCAGCAGGAGTCTGAATGCCCCTTGTCCTGACAGATCCCAGGTGTCGAGTGTATATTCTGGGTGCTCTCTCGCAGTGCGAGAAGGACGATTTCTGCAAGAAACTGCTCCTTTAGTGGCTAGGGAGGAGGTCTTTGGGCAGGCAGCCCCGGAGGAGGAGGAGGGCAGTGGGTGGCTGTGCCCGGGCAGTGGGAAGCAGGGTGCAGGGTGATACCACCCTCTGCTGGGCACCCAGCCCTGCTGCCCAGCGGGGAGGCCAGGCTCCTGGGGCTGCCCTCAGCTTCTGGCAGGATGAGGAAGCTGAAGGGGCTTCTCCTGGGTGAGTGCTGCCAAGAGCCGAGTGCCTGATACGGCAGGGCATTCTGTCGTGAACTTCTCTGCTTGTGGCTGTCAACGCGCCGCTGTTGCAGGCACAGCCTGCAGCCTTGGGCCTCTGTCCAGCTTGGAGCGGGGTGCTGTGATGGGACAGTGAGGAGTGTGCGGCTTTCTGCAGGTTCCTCCGAGGAAGTCTTCCTGCAACAGGCAGTCTCTGGACTTCTCAGGACCTTTCTGGTCGCTGTAGGCATCTGCTCTCTGCAGGGTCCTCCCACAGAAAGCTCCCCTTCTGTCCTCTTTGTCAGACCCCTGTTTGGCCAGCTCAGAGCTGGGGGAATTGCTTGGGAAAAGTTTCTGTGGAAGCCTGCCCTTACTCTGTGTTCCACTTGTGCTGGTTGCCTGCATCAGAAGGAAACTGAACAGGGACTGCACTGGGGACATGAAATGCCATTGCTTTATCTGCACGAAACATCTGAGTCTTGGTGGAAGCGGCTTGTGTGGTATGGTTGAAAAGCAGCTCTTGCTGGGGCCACTCTTGCCGTGGGGCCAAATATACTAAACATACGTTTGGCCTTTTCTCTCCTCATCATCGCAGGCCCCAACATACATCCGAGAGTGTGCCAGGCTGCACTACCTGGGATCCAGAGCCCACACATCAAAGGTAAGGCCGGCAAATGCAGTGCCTGCCCTCCGTGAAAGGGCAGAGGCTGCGACACTGTGAAAGAAGCTGAAAACAAACCACGTTATGAAAGAGGATCTGTCAGAGAGCAGGAGTGAGGGAACCATATGGTGTGGTAGTGCAGGTGGCTGCATTAGGGAAAATGGGCAGAGCTGAAGCATATGTTAATCACAAGCGCGGGGAAGGCTACTGGCTACCAGCCCCTATTTAACAGCAGACCTACTCCCTGTGCCCAGTACACGCAGCACCTGCTCCTCCGTGGGGCTGTGCCTGCCAGACAGACAGATGTGCCTGCTGCCATGGCCAGGCTGCTTGGAAGAGGGGCTGGCATAAGGGCTACTTGCTGCCTCTGGGACAAGATTTGTCTGTGTCTTGCCAGCAAGTGCTTCCCTGCCTCGGATAACTGCAGAAGGGGGAAGATGCATTGCAAGGAGCTGCACTGACCCTTTGTAAGCCTGGAAGGGCTTCTGCAGCTGGCATCCGGGAGGGGAGGGAAGAAGCAATGGGGTCACCTTTGTATTGCTGTCACCTCTTCCTGGCACAGGGCCTGCTGGTGCAGTGCTGCTGCAGAGGGGTAGGGAAAACACAGCCCTCTGCGTTCACTGGGGTTGAGGCAGCTCACGAGACTCTGCCCAGCCTGGCTCAGATGGGTGGCTCGTTTGGATTAAAGCATGGCAAGCGACTGCTGTCTCCGATTTCCCAGGACGACCTGGATTTGCTGACGTCTCCTGGCTCCAAGGAGCTGCAGCCCCTCAAGTCTCAGAAGCGAAGCCGGCTGGACACTTGCCATCAGGAGGAGACCCAGCAGCGCACCGAGGAGGCACTGAAGGAGCTCTTCCGCCATGTCCACAACATGCCTGACTCTGCAAAGAAGAAGAAGCTCATCCGGCAGGTAGTGTGGGGAGGAAAGATGCCTTTGGGGTGTGTTTGTCAGCACAATCATAGGCTCAGGGCTAAAGGCGGGGCCTGCTTGAGAGCTGCTTCTAGTCCTGGGCAGGCTGGGGAGAGTGAGCTTTGGGCTGTGTAAGAGGCAGAGCTGTAAGAAGGCAGGGGAGGAGGAGGCCTATACTGGGTGTGGAGCTTGCTGCACCAAGCTGTGCTTTCAGCTCTTTGTTTTCCAAGCCAGGGACTTGCCAGCTAGCAGTTCCCCAGCCCTGATCACAACCTTGTTGAGCTTCCTCCCTCAGAAAGGGAAAGAGTCCTGTCCCCGTTGCCTGTGTGGAGTGGACAAACTGGTCTCCTCTTGGTCCTGTGAGCATTTCCAGCCAACCTGCTGCTCCAGATAGACTGGGCGGTGTGGTCAGCACCAGTTCTGGCTGCCAGCCTCCAGCTGCTGTCCAAATCCTTTTCTGCTCCAAGAGCTGCTCCTTTTGGCTAACCTGGTAGCCAGCACAGCGCAGCCTCACGCCCAAGCTCCCCATAATCCTGGGTGGGACATGTGACCTTCCTCTACTTTCTTCTCCCTGCAGCTCTGAGCTGCTCCTCCATTTTGGGGTGCAAAAGAGCCAAACTGAGGTCTAAGGAGAGGGCAGCAGGTAGGGCAGCACACAGCAGTGAGGGACTGGTGTAACTGTAACGGTAACTGTGCTAACATTCTGCCCTCATGTTTCTTCCTAGTTTAATAAGCATCCTACAGCTCTCACTCCTGGCTCTGATGTACCTGCATCCCCAGCACCGCGGCGCACCCGCTCGCGCTCTTTCAGCGGCCTCATTAAGGTAAAGGCAGCCTCTGACTTGTGCTCTCTGCTGTGAGTTTCTGATGTTGCTCTCTGCTTCCGCATTGCCATGGCTTGAATGAGGCCCTCAAAGGTAGGGACTGTTCAAAGTAATGGCTGCCGAAGAACACAGATCCACTGGGGACAGAAAAGGCAGCACCATCAGAATAAGCCTTGTTAGTATAAAGTGTAATTATCTATGAAATGCATGGCTATAGGATCTGTGCATCTTTCTGAAGGATTGGTTGCTTCCTGAGATGAGGACTGACAGGGAGCCGGACGTGTAGTCTAGCCTGTTAGCACACCATAGGCTGCCCCACGGCAGCATGCGCCTGCTTCTGACCGGCTGGGCTCCTGGCCCGGCCTCAGGTCAGCTCCCAAACCCTGTACAATCACGCAGGCTCAGCCTAGTGGCGTGGTATTTCAGGTGGTTCGGCTTTGCAATCTTTGTCCCAGCTTGGCTTCCCTTTTTCTTTCCTGGCATCAAACTGCTTACCAGCAATGCATCCTGCTCCTTCCCTTTCTTTTTCACTTTGCACTCTAAGCATTAGCCAACAGCCCTCTCTTCTTATGGCAGCGGAAAGTTTTGGGAACCCCGGTTATCCTGGAGAGGAAGAGCAGGGCTGCCACACCGGAGCCTGAGCGAGTCAGCAAAGAGAATGTCCACCTGGTAAGGGCTGCTCCCAGCACCGCTGAAGCTGCGGATGGGGGAGCGCACGGAGGGGAGTTTCAGTGCAAGGTGGGCACTCGTTGCAGTGATCCTTGGGGGCTGCTTGCTGTTTGTTCTCTGCCCAAGGCAAAGTTTCCAAGTTTCTTCTGTGTGATCAGATAAGGTCTTGGCAAGCTGCTGTGGGGAGAGCAGAGCAGATGGCAAGGGCAGCATCAGGACAGGGGTGGCAGCACTGGGCCTCCACTCCAGTCTTGTCCCTCTGACTTGTCTGTGTCCCTGCCCTTGGGCATTGGCTTATGCCCCCTTCCCTCCCTCCCACTGTCCTCCTTAAGTAGTACACAGCCTGCTGCCTGTGAGTGGTAGGGCTGTCCCATGGCCCAGACAAACCAAGAGTGGATTTGGGCGGTAGCAGCTCTCTGGTAGTACAGGGTGCTCCCAGGGAAGGCTGTGGATGCCACTTCATTCCACAGCTCTCTACTATTCCCCTCTCTTGTCCAGTTACAGAAATGTGGATCTCCAGCTCACATGTCCCAATCAAAGCTGAAATCTTTGGAGGGCCGGAAAGAGGTGAGACGCATACACACTCCTACTCCTTCCTGTGGGGAACCTGGCCTGCTGGGCTCTGACGCCTGCAGAGGTGATGACATGCACGCAAGGCTCTGACCGCTGCGGTCCCCTGGCTGGTAGCAGCCCACTCCAAGCTGAGCTGCAGGCAGTTGGCATGCTGGAGCCGGGCCTTGAAGGGTCTCGCCCAGGCGGGTGTGCACAGCCCTTCTGCCTGTGAGCTGGCAGGCTGGCTGTCACGGGACACGGAGGGAAGCTGGCAGCACAGGGCAGTGCTAATAGCCTGTCAGGGTGGCAGAGGCACAAGAGGTTGCTGCAGCCCAAGACCAACTGCTGTGTTTGTCCCTGTCTGCTTACTGCCTTTTGTCCAGCGTTCTGCTTTGGTAAAAGGTGTGGGAGGCAGACTCCGGGGGAGTCCTTGCAGGGGAAGGACAGCACGTTAACATTTTCTCGCATGGCATTCTGTGTCTCCAGCATTCAATTGCTCTCATTCTCTGCTCCAGGAATCCTGTAGACGCATGCGAGCCCACCTGCTTTCCAAGGATTCGTCATCCCTCTGAATCGCCTCGCCCCAGCGCACGGGTGGGGAACGCCCAGCCTCGCAAGCTGTGAATAATGTGCTGCGCGGAGGGGGAGTGCTGCAGGCTCACGGCAACCCTCACCGACATGGCAGCACTCTTGAAACTGGACCTTTGCAAAGACTGCAGGGACTTGTTTCTTTCTGTATATAAACTATATGTCATTCTACTATGGGGCAAACCACTATCTAACCAAAAACTTGTGCAGCATGTCTGACCTGTTGGCTCTGGGAAGAGCTGGAGTGCTTGCTTACAAGGAGAGCCCTGTGCATTGCAGGGCCCTGTGTGCACTCCCAGCTTTCTCTGCAATGTTGCTAGGCTGTATTTTTTTTTGCTTTTCTGCTCTGAATTTTTAACACATTGGCTTGGTTTTACTCCCTCCCCTCTGTTAGCAGTGAGAATGATGGACTCCAACCTTCACCCGCATCCTGACAGCTAGCATTACCTCCGGGCTTCCTCTGGAGCCATGCCCTCCTCTTCTTCCTCTGGGCTCTGTTTTGCTCTGCTGTCTCCCAAGGGCTGGAGTGCAGAAATGGTACAGAACACAGGATGGGCCTGAGAGAAGAGGAGAGGCTCTGGGTGCGGTCATTTCAAGTGGGGCCAGAGGAAAGCAGCTTCCCCAATAAACTCATCCCTCTGTTTCAGCTTGAGCTGGAGGCAGCCCTTGCCCACTGCCTTCGTGTTTCCATGGTACAGCTCTGCCTGATGAGCACGGAGTTGTCCCTGCTTTGTGTTCACCCGGGGAGACTAAGCTGAGCAGGGCAGGAGGCTGGCCAAGGCTGTCTGGGGCAGGACAGCCCAGCCTTTGGAAGCTGGGGTGTCTGTAGTGGGCAGAGCCTTGAGGCTGTGTGTGCAGTGTAGGAATAGTGTGAACAGCACGAGACACGAGAAAGCGCTCCGGCTGTTTGTGATCTGCTGCAAATGGTGTCTAAGGCTTTGGCTCAAGATATCTGGATGGCTGATCAGGCTGATTAGTCATTAAACTGGGGGGAAAGGGCTGGAGGTGGGTTCAGCTCTTTGGCCTGAGCTGCAGAAATGAGATGAAACCATCTAGATCGGGCATAAACCCCCATCACAGCTGGCCAGTGTCAGCTGTCTTGTTAAGCTAAAGTGCTCCAGTAAGCCAGTCTTGCCAAGTACCTGTCTGCAAGCACTCTGGGGTAGGAAACACACAGGGTCACTACTGTGAAATAAAGATTTAATCAGCTGGGGAACCATCTAAACACTTCTCAGCCCTTCTTGGCGAAGGAAGTAATCTCTGGAATCCAATTATAATTGTCTTCTAATCTTTAAGAACCAGCAGCCGACAGGAGTTAGAGCTGTGCCCTTGACAGCTTTCCGAGACAACTGGTGGCAGGAGGTGTGAATATCGGATGTGAGCAGGGAGTTCAGTCCGACTGGCTAGAGCTGTCAAAGCACAGCATCGGAGTCCTGTGCAGCTTAGCTGGAATTTGTCACTTTCTTTACTGTGTTATTTTTTCCTTTGAGATACAAAGCTGTGTGCCTCGTGCTGCTCTGTCCAAAGGGGTGTTCCTGGTACTTTATTGGGCATGCCTGCTCCCAGTCTGACCCCAAATTGGAGGAGCTGCCTGGAAAATGTAGCGGGTAGTGGGACTGTAGATGTGTGAGTTAGGAGTTACTGGTGTTAGGAGCCTCTGTTGCAGCAAAGAAAGAGCTCTGGTTCTTCAGGGACCGGGCAGGCAAGGATGCTGTGAGGAAGGGCAGAGGCTGTTTGCTGTGGTAGTAGTATGTGCTTTTTGGATGTGTCGTCTGTAATCATTCCCTTTGGAGGCTGAAGCTGTCTGTGTGCTCTTCTCTGAAGGGCATGGCGTGTTTTGCTGACTGCGCTTCTACCCTGCCCCTGCAGCCTGCTGTTAGTGGAGACCTGGGGATCTCAGCTTTGCCTCTGAACAGAGATGAGGCAGAGCCGAAGGTCGAGCGGCAGTGCAGGGAGAGCTGAGTCTGGTCCTGGTTCCTCCGCTCTTGTCTACATTGGGGGCAGTTGCTGGGTGAAGCGTTTGTCCATCCCATCCCTCCTCTCCCCATTGCCCCTAGCTTACTCGAACATATATCTCTGTGTGGCTGTTGGCTTGGCAAGGCAGTCTTGTTCCTCAGACTAACTACGCTGCTCCCGTATAGATGAAAGTAACTCTTCTCTTAGTGATGCCTCTAGCTCAGGGACTCTGTCTGGCTTCTGGCATGGCTGACACTTGCTTAACTCTAAGAAAAATTATCTATGGGGCATCCACCTGGCGTTCTGCATGTCTCAGATGCCTTCCCTGCCAAAGCAGCGGGTGCAGTCTCCAGACTGGCAGTCCCAGAAGGGGTTTGGTGCCGAGGGGGGTGGTGGCTCACGGATTTGGTCTCTAGGACCCTTGGCTGTTGCAGTCCCAATGTGTTCACACTGTCTTACAGGCGAGGGGGAGTTTTAGTCATGCTTGGATGTGTCTCATTTGTCTGCCCTGTGCAATGACTCACAAGGATACTTATTCCCAGAGCAGCCACTAACTGTTCCCAGAGTCTATCGTTTCCAAAGTATTTTAAATCTTTGTCCTTATTTATATATGCTATGTATGCACTGTTTCAGACTGCTGCCTTTCTGTGTGTTCATGTGAAAACCCCATATTAAATGCTTTTATTTTTAGTGTTTTTGCTCAGTGACTTAAGCAGTTTCATTGGGACAGCAAGGACTTGGTGGTGCATCTAGCTTCCAAAGGAAGGAAACATCTGCTCAGAACCCCAGCGCTGCTGCCCTTAAGTGTGGGGGTGCTTGGTGAGGTGCTGCCCGCCTGCAGGGATGGTGCTGGCCTCCCATGGCACTGGGGCTTGTTCCCTCCCTGGGATCCTGGTGTGATGCGGGGTGCCCAGACGGGCTGTCTTTCCCTTGGAGGTATGAAGTTGGACCTCTTCTTTTCCTGTCTTCCCCCTGCTGTCATCCAGGGTGATGGGAAATCAGGTTTACAAAGAGCACTTTATATAAATAATGGATCAAATGAATACATTTTTCTCTGTAGAACCATTCTTCTCTTGCCACTCTTGGCTGCTGAGGGAGGATGGTTTCTGCTTGCATTTTCTTTTCCTCCTTCTTAATAATGGCGTTTCAGACTTTATGCAGATTATTTCTCTGTGAAGTTCTTCCACGTTTGAAATGCCCTGGGCTTGCCTGCCGTGGCTCAGACACTCATTAACATCCTCGCCGTGCAATTGAAAAACAAGCAGGAGAAGCAAGCGGCACAGTGCATTTGAAACCAGCGCTGCCTTCCTGCAGGGTGAGCTTCGAGCGGGCCCCGTTCCCCTCCGGGGCTGCAGTCGGGTGTCATGGGACTGCTGCGCCCCATCTCCCCGGAGCTCGGGGAGCGGGAGGGAACGGGCCTCTGTGCACTTGAAAGTGGGCATGGGAGTCCAGAGAGACACTTCTGTTCTTGAAAATGCTGAACAAAGGAATGCAAAAACTCACAATAGCTATTCTGGATACTGCAAACCCAAATATCGCCTCCCAGATAAGCTGTGATTCAAAGCGACAGCTTTATATGTCTTACATAATTATAAAAATAAAAAGCTTTTAGCCCCTGAAGCCACAGCCCGAGCACTTACGCTTGGCTGCAAGTGAAAGGGCAGCAGTCCTAGGACGAAACACTGGGTGAGGTACATATTTAGAGGGGGGATTGCTCAGCTTTCAGTGTGTTTGTTTTGGCCTGGTGGTATTCCTGCACAGCAGTGGCATTACAAAGCAAACAAGCAGCACTCATCCTTGATTTCGTTAAACAGTTTTTATCTCAAATTGCACAGCACAGACTTGCAAATAAGTTCTGCAGAGTGTCACTGCTATCTAAATCAATTTTTGCAAGTTGTCTTGATTTTTTTTTTTTTTTTAACTGTTCTGCCCTGGTTTGGAGTTGAAATAAGACATTTTTTCACTTAAATTATCATGTGTGGCTGGGAGCTGTCATGCTGCTGCTGCATCTTACTGCCTAGGGCAACAGCATAGACAAAAAACATCAGTACTGCTAGCAATGGATGTTGGCATCAGCCAGACCAGTTATCAGGCTTTACAATCTCATTGGCTTGGATTAACTAATATTTTTTCATGGAGTGAATAAATTACCATGTTTAGTTCTGTTTGCTCATCCCCTCAGCAAGGGTTTCGTGCTGAACCTCATAAACTGTGCAGGCACGTAGATGCCAAGATCTCCGTGCTGGGTCCCACGCTGACCTTCTGCTTGTGCTGTGGACCAGCATGGGATCTCTGCTGGCACCAGCTCCCTGGCCCCATCCTGCTCCAGCCTGGCTTTGTTCCTGGGAAGTGCCCATGCATGAGGAATGTGATGGGGTTGTTTCTCGGCTCCAGTGTCTTGATGCAAGGAGAAGCTGTACTCAGCTGTACATCATGGGGTGAGGTTCAGATACATCCCAGCACCAGCCTTCGAGGGGCTGATTTCAGTCTGAGTCCAGGGGAGCCAAGCTTTCCTTGCCTGCCAAGTCCCAGCTGGAGTGGGCATTCCTGCGCTCCCCTCCCCAGTCCCACCTCTCCTGGATTAAACCAGGCTCCTTTCCCAGGATAAACCAGCCTCCCCTGCCTTGCTGCTGGGAAGGACTTACAAATCCACCACCCAGCCCTCCTGTGGGTTGCCTTACATGATTTTAAGCTCTGCTTCTTTTACATCAGAGAGAACTGGATCCCACTTCATCCTGTCTGCTTCTGGTTGAGCTCCCGTGCTGCTGGGGCTGAGAACTGGGATGAATGGAGGTGCAGACCCGCCTTGGCCATCGTGGCTGTGTGTAACTGGGTGCATCACAGGTCTATCGCGTGAGGGTGTCTGTGTTGGCCTGACGTTGTTTTAGGAATTGTTTCTTCCACCCTTTTTGCTTACAAAGCCTGAGCCTTGCTCCCCTGGAGTGGGAGGACGGGC
>Ga0181612_110120_pt1 | contig 23511 bp, 11 predicted proteins | sample HoacroProtozoa21_FD_119630 | JGI IMG/M metagenome (GOLD analysis project Ga0181612, IMG submission 119630) | Hoatzin crop microbial communities from Cojedes, Venezuel. Combined Assembly of Gp0051906, Gp0051904, Gp0051908
CCATCTGCCTGGCTTGCTGGGAATCACAAGGCAGAAGGCAGAAAGGGGAATCGAGAAAACTTTGGCATTACTCAAAGGCAGAGAGAAAGCGGCCAAGATGTGCACCCACACCTGGGAGGCAGTCCAGCATCCTTCGCTACAGCCGAGCCACGGGCTGCTGATAGCATCTATGCACAGCCCTGGATAAGGATATTGGCAAAGACTATCCTCCTGAATAAAAGTTTGTTTTGCTAGAGATTCTTAACAAAAGCGTGCTGAAGAAAGTAACTCAGTTAAGAAGAAAGAAAGGTGACTTCCCTGCTCTGCCTGTCCCATTCCTTCTCATAACTGCCAGACAACATTTCCATTTTGCATAATATTCACTTATAAAATAAATAGGTTCTGTGGTGAGAGGGTAATAGAATTTCACATCCTACTACATGCTTCTTTCTTTCACAAATAGAAATACTTCTACTGGCATTCGTTATTAGAAGTGCAGGATCCATCAGACACAACGCCATGAAACTACAGCTTACTTCTCAGTTCCCTATTCTGAATTTCTTCTGAAGGGGATGCCAAACAAGTGTTTAAACAGAAGTCCATCTGCTTCCAAATATTTTAGATCTCGGCTGAGGTTATCAGTGCTAGAGTGGAAGCAATCTGTCAATGGACTTTTTTTCCCCTCATTTGATAGAAAGACACTAAAAAATGATCCTCGGTAAAGGCCCCTGTGTGTTGCCATAGTACAAACAAAAAGCAACAAGCTAAGCAATTTCATTTTTAAAGGATAACCTGAGTGTGATTCAGTAAAACAGATCTCTGATTTTTCTCAAGTCTGTGAACTGAACAGGTGCCAATTCCCCATCTTGCTCACGGCACCAACGTGGCCGTAGGCATCTGTGAAATCACAGTTGTCACTGGAGGAAGGTGTGCTGCTCACACGGACGCAGACACGGGCTGCCCTTTGAGAACTTTTATCTGTTCTGCAGGATTTTAAGGTGTTTTTTTGACAGGCTTGGGAGAAGAGAGGGAAGATGCCGGCAGCAGGCAGTCAAACCTGACCTGGCCTGGGTGGGAGGTAGAGTGGCACACCAGACCATCAGGGAAGCTGCCCTTCTGGTACCACTTACTTTACGCACAGACCTGCCAACTCTTCCCTGGCATTCAACATGTACCGTAGGATCCCGTTTGGCTGTTTGGACACGTCATTACCGTTCTGCCATCTGTGTCTGTACGCGGACGCTGGTGAGGTAATCCACCAGCGAGCCATTCCCAACGTGCGCTCCCTGCGATACCGGCTATTGAAATTCAAAGCACAGATTAGCTAATCGGGTCAAGCCCAAAAAAATAGCGCTTTGGGCTCATGTGTCACAAATCAGTCTGGTCGCCTTTAAACAGCGCACCAGATTAGAACAAGCACCCGAACAAACCAAAGCGGAAAACCTGCCGCTCTCTAAAGCTGGTTTCTAAAGCCCTAACAAATCGCTCCATCTTTCACTCATTTAAACTTTCCAAATGAGGGTCAATACGGTCCCCGAGCATCCAAATGCTAATGCGCTTAAGTGCGCTTAAGCAGCTTTCCAGAGTGAATGGGCCAAAGAAGGGCTCGAAAAGACAAGGCAGAGTTACTGTCACTGTCAAAAAGTCATTGTAGACACCCCCAGAGTGGTTGCAATTCAAGAAATTCATGATTTCTGTCTCTTAAAGGCATCTGCTTGAGAACATTTTTTTTTCCTGAGCTGCTTTATCTCACAACTTCAGGCCCGCTCTAAAAGAAAAAAACGAGCCATCGCCTCTTGAGAACCGATACAGAGAAAGGACCCACATACCTTATTGCTTTCAAATTTCACACGCACAAAAAGTTACCTTATTCACAGACAAAAAGTGATTGGGCAAAGGTTCATTTCTTATACAAGCTGGAGCACTCCTTTTTTCCTCCTCCTTTCAATTTCTACAAAGTCGTAGTCACCCAAGCAGAAAACTTGCGGGAACATGTGCCTTTTTAGACAAGTCTACTTATGAAGGGATTTTTTGTTGCTGGTAAAGAAAATCAAAATGTTATGAAAACACACTGTTTCTTTTTGGGTATTCCCTCAAAGGTACTGTTTTACAAAGTCAGAAGAGGGGAAATCAGACATCAAAACTCTACCCAAGTTATCTTTTTAAAAATGTTTTTTTTCTTTGGAAACAAGATTTGGTTAAAAAGTTTGCAGGAGTGTTATATTCCGAGCTGAGAGAGAACTCAGTATTGTCTTTGCTTAGCAAACACAGACGTGCCTTATTCCTGTTTTCACATATGTTATCCACACAGGTAGACCCTTTGTAGTATTTTTTAAACAATCCTTTGTGGTAATTTATGCTTATCGAATTGTAAAACATAGCAATAACTTTTCTGATAGTTGCCTGGGAATGTAATAAAAATGCACTGTTATGCAAAGCTAGGAGTGCAGGTTTTTTATATTGACAAGAGACAGATCTGGAATTTCTTCTAAACTCTGCAGTCCTCAGAAACTGAAAGCCTTTGGATCCACAGCATAAATGCACCCTTCAAAATAAGTCTACTCCCATATATATGCAACACATCGAAATGTTTTAGACTGCATTTCTGCATGCTCACATTAAAAAGGGATAAAGACATTAAAACAAATGTGTTTTATACATAAAACATACACACACAATATTCTATCATCTATTATTTAATCGCTTTTTATATTGCTTTTATATGGAAATACTCTGCACAGCTGTGAACTGTACTACCGTTTCCTGCTAGCAGTGCTCTGCTGAAAATTGCAGCCGATTTTTCATTGATTTTGCACTCCTGCTTTCTGAACATCCTTTAGACTCCTGAGTCCACCTCTTGATGTGTGAGCTGAGTTATTGCATGCTTGTAATTACTTCTACAAATTAGAAAAAAGAAAAAAAAAAAAGCTGTATTCAAGCACATAACAGACTCAAACTTTCCTATTGCCTCTGTCTACCGATTCTGAAGATGTGTACTACTTTTCCCAATGATCTGAATACTCTTCTTAGGACTTATTATTACTTTGAATTCTTCTAAAAAAGAAAGTAGAATATATTCCTTGCTTGTTTAGAATTAAAAAAGTTCAGCAATAGTTGCAATTGCAGTTTCCAGTAAGTCGCATGGATAAGAACAGAAGTGTTTGCTGCTAAAAGTGCCAGGAGAGAAGTGCAGAGTCTGAAGAATGCTAACATGAGCCAGTTGAAACAAGGTCTTGAGCACATGAGCAACCAAATCAATGAAATTTAAGATATTTCATTTTATTCCAGTTACATACTCTGTGGATTCTGGCAGGACAAAAAAGACAGAGATGCATGTATCACCTAATTACGACAGTGAAATACTTCTTCTGAAATGCTGCTCAAAACCCAAAATCAGTCTGACACTTATTAAGTTAGGACAATCAAATGCTTTTTTATTATTATCTGGATGCAAATTGTATTTGAAACAATCAGTGAGGTAAAAGATTCGCTACTTTGGGAAGAATAGGAACATCTGTCTTGTTTGGGCTCCTCCTCACCTCTGAGGGGCTGACACAACTTCCTGGGTATTGGGAATACACTAACAGTAAATTCACCAAATCGCGTGATGTAAGAGATATACAATTTGCAAGTGAGAAAAACAAAGTTAAATGCAACTTTCAGAGTCAATGAGTGCACTTAGCTACCAAATGGGTAACACTGTGCTTTTTAAGCACTATCTGCCATTGAAACGGAGACTTATTTAAGCTATTTTTTCATAACCCTGCAGAGTTATTCAGCCATACAGCTCCCGCAAACAATTAGGGAAATTACAGAGCTAAATTCCCCAGTGTAAAGCAATCAAAACCCATCTGAGAGGACACACACTTTCACTTGAAAAAATATCCCCTAGACAATATATTAACTTGTGTTAACTTCGACTGTGTGGAAACAGCAGCAATGTTTCAGAGAAGTTACCACGCTCTTAATACTAATAAGCTTCCAGGAGTAGGAATTTAACTCAGCAGTGAGATAAATGTCAGTTGAATAAAGAAAAATATTAAAAATTATTAATGAGAAACCACTTAAAGCACCAATATGTGAAATAGTTTTTTCTGAGTATTCCCAGAGCAGTAAGCTCACGTCAGAGATGGTGGCAGGGCTAGGTGGGATGGAGAGCGAAAGCCTCCTGTACCACTTTCGCCTTTCCTCTCGGTGCACTGCTTATGTAGCATGCATACGGTCCATCTTCTGATGGCAAATCGATGCAAATTATACAACCCTGCTGCCTGTATTCGTTTTAGGACTGATTTAACTTCGCAGGCAGTTTACAGCAGCACCTGTGAAAGCCTGGCCCAGGAGCTGCCCAAGACCTACAGCAGCACTCCGGTCTCCACCGCACGATCCTTTCGCTGATTTGTGGCAAAGAGATATTTTGCTTTTAAAATGCCTCTTTGGGTAGCATCTGTGACAAAAAAAGCTCAGCACTAAGACCCTATCTTCATTCTCCCATTCTCCCAAAGATCTCCCGCGTCCCTAAAATAAATGATCCCTGCTGGGAACAACTTGCATTTCTTCGGGCGCAGTTTCATATTAGCTGTGCTGAGTTCCTCATGAAATGCATTTTCTTGTCCGGAAACTTAGATCATTCATGACAACGTTTTCAAAGTGTATCACTAGGCAATGCAAAACCATTTCCGTTAGCTTTTCAGGTACTGCACTGGGTTCAACAGCACAGCCCCTGCCCGGCAGCACGCGTAACCGCCTGCTCTGCCGGGGATGCTCTCTCCCGTGCCCTATCATCACTGAAAAAACCACCCTGTTCTTACAGAGTCATCTCTTGCGGTAATGGGCGAGACTTCTGTTTGCCTTTGCCCAGGAGGCAGTGGGGCCACGGTCCCAACAGTGCCCGGCCGCAGAGCTACCCCCAGCCCACCCCAAGCCAGGCGTGGGAGCGGGCAGCTCGGTGCTGGACGCACGCACAATGGCCTGCCCTTCCCTGTCCCCTTCCCTGTCCCCTTCCGCAGGCACCTCCGGGGCCGCCGGCCGTGCCCTCCCCGCCTCTGCAGCTCTCCTCTCTGCCAACAGCTGGTGGCAATGACAGCTCTCTTTTAAACTCTCTTCTTCAGAAAAGAACCTGAATTAAGTCCAAAAGGCCTTTGCCATGAAGATGCTCTGAGATTACAGATCTGGAAGAAAGCGTCGAACATCCAACCTTACGTTCTTGGAAAGAATGTGCTGTTCCAGCTCTGACCCAGGAGAGAGGACCACCAGGCTGCTGTGGCTATACAGCTGCCTCCTAGCATCTTTTTAATCTGGAACACAAACTTGTGACAGCGTTTGAAAGAAATAATTCTTGGCACTTGTTACATGTTCAGTAGCAATAAAATTTGATCTGTTTATTAGATGCTCAACATAACCTAACTCAGCTACGTAGACACTGTGCTTAATTTACAAACCTCTGATGTTTAAATCTGACTTTCCTCATTTTTGCTAACTATCCTAAACACTGTTTTCTTCTGAAACTGAGCAGTTTGTTCAGTTAGCTGTTACTTTGTACGTGACGATTTAATTCTAAAATTTTCATCAATACCCATCGAATGGCAGAACACTATTGATTACTACTTGCTCAGCTACATAGACCCAAAGAGTAAAGGATAATAGTTTTTCACACTCCTAGATTTTTCCCCACAGTATCTTCCCACACCCCATTTTGTCAAACTGAGAAAGACAAATTGATCAGACACTTTCATGGTGCACTGTCCAATCCCCCATCTTGTAACTATTTTTATTTTTCAACACTGGTGTTAAATGGACCTTTTAAAATATTTTTCTTTTTCATATTACTGGTAATTTCTCCCCCCTCCCCAGGTGTATCTCTTTCTAAGAATTCAGAAATCAGGATAGAACTCTTCCATCACACATATTCACCTGCCTGGTGATTAGCTTCTAGTTTTCTCTATCTGAGTCCTGGCCAGCTTCCACATCTTTTTGGCTTCTCTTGTTTCATTCTCCTGCCTATGATCTCCAAGTCTCAGTTCAGCTAAGCATCTACATATTGATTCACAATTTATCCTGAGCTGTTTGGCACCTGCTTGTGTCAGGAACACAAAACTTTGTAGGGCCTCTGCAGGCAAAGGTAAAGTCTCCAGGTAAAGGGTTCCCCTGCCCCCTTTGTAAGCTTTCAGTTTAAATTAACTCGCTGGCATTGATAGGAAGTTTCTAATGCATTCAGGACTTGGATTAGCTCTGGATAAACCCTACACCACTGGAAGATCTGGAACTTTGAAGTAGTCTGCTGGGAAGACCCCTTCCCTCCTCCTGACCTTCCCAGTCGTTTAGCATCACTACCTGATGTCAAGCAGGGTCCTGGAGAAGTTTTCAAAGACAATGATATGCTTTTCCGAAATTAGAGGAATTGGAACAGTCTAACTGTTTCTATGGAAAGCTTCTGTGCATATGTTGGCTTGTCCCATAATGTGTGAACCTCTTGAGAATTTTTCAGACATTCCTCTATTACTTCTCTTCCATTATTTTTTGTGCTTTGGCCAAGCAGCAATACCAGCTTGAAAAATTCCTTGTTGGAATCCCTCCTGGCACTTACCTTTTTTTGACTCCAGCTGACTAAGAAGAGGACTTTATGTATTGTTTCTGTTAAGCAAAGACTTTGATGAAGCAAACAGGATCTGTAATGTACATCTGTTTCTGCAGAGCAGTGTAAAATCCCCTGTTCTCTTGAATTCAGGAGGGATGAAGTAAGAGGCAGGTTCTCTCCTTATAGCTAAGCTTGCTTTTATCTAACTTTCACATGCAGAACCTTCTATTTCTTTTAATTCTAAAAGCAAAATAGTCTGTGAACCCCATCTGCTCCTCTGTGCCTTGCAATTGCCTTTGTTTTGAGTGGCAACATTTGCCTCTGTTTGTGCTGATGGTGGTGGTGTTCCTTCTACCTCCATATCTAATGGTTTGTTACAGCTCTAAGAAATGAAACACAGGAGCAGTAACATGAAGTAGCAAAAATTTAAGCCAATATATAACAAAACTCTTTGGTGCTCCTGGACTCACTTCCAGAACCGGGCGTTGCAGGGTTCCAAATAACTGAAACCTGTCAACTTTATTCTTTGGAACAGTTCCCGGGAGCACAGGTACTGACCCAGCCCGATGGTGATGGATGAGAGCGTGCACTGCCAGAGCGCAGCCCTGCGAAGTGCTCTGCACAGCGCAGTACTTCCATGGTACCTCGCTCGGAGCCAACAGCAAGCCTCAGAAACACTCCCATGCAGTGTTTGGTTCCACCAATTAACACTTCCAGAAAGAGTAAGTTCTGGAGTTTGTCCTTTAAATTAATGTAACTAATGTAACACATGATGCACACCCAAGACACTGTTCAATAGTATTTTTGCACTTGACTTCTATTAAGCTTATCCTCAGAAATGAAAATCGGAGCTTTTAAAACATGAAGTGATTCTGAAATCAAACCACAAGTCTCCCTAAAATCTACATGCTTTTAGCCAGACACTAGCTGCTTTAAATCACAAAATGAGAAATAGAGAGGTATAAAATGTTTTTTTTTTTCTTCCTGTCATGAATAACAGCAAGAATAATTCGGCCCTTAAACAAAGAGGGAATTTGAGACCCAGAATGGGAAAGCGACTTGCGTGAGGCACGGATGCGTTCCGGGCTGCCAGCTCCTTGGGCCTGTGCTCTTGCTAAGTCCAAGCACAACTGTGAGATGATGCGTGCCCTCCATCTCATCCCTTGACCACAGGTATGCACAGCAAAGCAGAAGAGATGGTAATATTCTTCCACTGTTTCCCGTCTATGCAAAAAGAATACCCTTGCTCTAAGTTAACTTTACTTTTTCAGGAAGCAAATGTGACAGGAAAAGAATTTCCAGTTCACTGTATCTGGTTTTCTGACCTGAACAAATTGGGAATGTGAAAGTCACTGTGCTAATAACTGAAATGTGCTGTACGGTGTTATGGCGAGGCTAAAACTTGGCTGATCAGGTGGTGCCTTGCTGATGCAACACGTGGACAATTTCCTTAATGTATTTTTCCCTTTTCTCTGTTCATCCAGCCTCCTTGTCTTGACTTTTTATATCCTGCCATCTCTCATTCATTCCTCACCGATGTACTCCCTCTCTGGTTTCACATCATTTGCTCCTTTATTCACTTTTGAAATGGAATATGAGTCCAGCAGCCTTTAAGTTCAAATACTCCTTTTTAGCTAGTCATGTTCAAACAGCTCAGAGATCTATGAGGCAGGATTGCGGAACTGTCCTCCTCTCCCACCGCTGCTGTCACGCAGCCGCCAAGCAGTTGGCTGCGATAGCACCTCGGCTCTGAAGATGCTGAGACGCTGGGCTGAACGGCAGGCTTACGCTTCTTGAACAAGACGCAAACCATCACAGAGTCCACCTATTTCCAGGAGCACTTACTCACACGTTAAAATAAATGCTTTTTGGATAAAATGAATGAAGGATATCTTTGTAAAATACTGTGCAAGGTGTGGATCCAAGGTTTACTCTGTTCTCCCTGATAAACAATAAGATGGACTGACAGATCAGTATGTGTATAACACATGCACCACACCCAATAAAAAAACCTGCCAGCACATAGAACAGTTGTGGGGTAAAACAGTTAATGAGTAGAGCAGGAAACAGGGTGGGCATGTTCTGCTTACTGCGTCTCTTCCCCACCCCAGTGAGGTAGTTTTGTATCCTCTTTGGTGTGATTTCTGACAGTGTAAGAACGAAGGGTTTGGGCATTACAGCAATGTTCAGAATTCCCTCCAGAACCCTGCCTTCACTGAACAGGTCCAAAGCTCAGCTGCTGACCAGCACCAAATGGCAATGCAGCCCTCAACCAACTAGAGAGACACAGCTGATCAGAGAGTGGAGGATGTGGAGGAACAGCAACTTCACACCCCTGGCTAGGGATCCAGAGGGATTTAACCCAGCGAAGAATGCTGATCCCCGGCTCCTCTGACAGCACCGGGTGTTACGGAGCACCACTGAGAGAGGACAGAAAGCTCTGCCAGAAACGCGGCTTCCCCAGTTCTCCTGCTCCTAGGAATCAATGATCCATCTTGGAGGGGATGGTGGCCCAACCGGGCCAACAACCAGAAAGCGTATTCCACAGAGTGTCTGAAACACAGAGGAAACCTTTTTCCTTAAAGCAAGCCAGGATTCAAACACGCTGAGAAATGCAGAGAGCTCCCAATCATGCAGAGAGAGGGAAAAATGCAAGTTCAAAAGTGTTAACACAGCATCACTTTAAAGCTAACAGCTGTGGACTAGTTAGTGAAGTGCTATTCTTTCTGCTGTATCTTTAAGTGCTGTTAAATTCATTTGTCACTTGATCGAAAGCCAACAGGCTACAAATCTCCCAAGCCCCTCTTGCGCTGAATAGTGACAGGAGTATTCTGTTCCGCCATAAGAAAACATTTGTGTGCGCCTCTGTCCAGAGTCATACATGCTACTTTAACTCATCTGCCTCCCCATTCTCTGCAGCCCAGGAGGACAAATTGCTCACTGTGGCTCCCTTTCAGAGGCAGTACAGCGCGCAAAGAATCATGACTGAGCAGAAACACAAGAAACAGGCACATAAAAATTCATCACTTTGGCCTCCTGACCTCTTGCCACTGGGTTTGGCAAACCCCGACTCAAAAAGTAGCACCAAGGGAGAGCTGAGCAGACCGGCTGAGTGAAATTACTGACAAAAAATATCTTGGACACAGGAAAACCCCACCAGATGCTTCATTGTCTTTGCAGAGAAGTGGTGCTGAAAAAGGGGGTGATCTACCACATGGCATATTGGGTGGAATAAGTAGTGCCATTGTTTCAGAGCAGCTCTGTCACTTTACTGACTGCAATACAAAGAGGTGTAAAGCAAGATTTAATCCTGACTTTTTAGTCAGCAGATTAAAACCAATCATGCCAGATGTCCACAAGACTGTTTAACATACAGAAAGCTTTTTCATACTCTACAAAAAAGTGAAAGCTGTAATAACTTCTTCTTTATTTCCTCTAGAGAGGCCTTTTTCATTCATTTTTAGTCAGAAAAAAGGGAGGTGTTGTAATGGATTTTAAGATGTGCTATTAATTTTTACTCTAGCTTTTGCTCTTTTACCTTTTGAGACAAAGCTAAACAAAGTAAATTCTTTTACCCATCCAAAATCAGACAGGTATGCCAAAGAAAATTGCTGCTATAAGAAAGCTGTGATTTCAAAATAATTTACACCTCTAAGAGCAGAAATGGACATTATCAGCAGTATTCACAACAGAAGTTAAAACTCCTCTTCGTAATACTTGATGCGATGCAAGATACGAAAGTGTGGTTGTCCGCATGCTGATAAATAAACACTTAGTCTTCTTCCCCCCCCGACTGAACCTGTGTTTGTGTGACCTTTCGCATCGGTGCCTCCTCGCTCACGCTGGCAGACACCCAGCCCGAGGACGTACGCGCCCCGCTGCCTACCTTAACTAAGAGCACACTGGCCCACACAGAATCTGGGGCTGAGGGCGTCTTGCATAACCCTTGGGGCAGCCCTTGGTGGATGCAACAGAAACCTCCCGGGGACCAGGAGAGCAGCACAGATCCCAGCCCGGCCGCCCTACGGGGAAGGTCCCTGCAGACCCATGGGACACGCGCTGGCAGGGGCCACCGCCTCTGCAGCCGCCCTGCAGTGGGACCCACAAACCTGGCCAAGGTCACCGGAGGCGACGACAAGCTCTGAAATATGCATGCTAATAAGTAATCTTCTTATTTAAAAACACTCACTCCGTGCTCTTATTTAAACCCACTTACAGAACTGTTTTGCAGTGTTTTCTTAATCTGTTGCTTTCTTCTTCTATTTATAAAGAAATTAATTTCTAAAAATATTACCACAAAGGATACAAATTCAATAATTACTACACTTTTAAAACATGTTTAATATTTTTTTCGGCTATATTACAAAAGTGCAAAAACCCCTGCATATTAGTGGTCCACCCGAATTTCCATAGCCACAAATGTTGCTAAACTCCACAAAACCCAGAATGTATGTTTAGTTTCTCATATTAAATTGCAAATTTTTCATGCATTTAAGAAAAGTAATTGACTTTGAAGAAAAGTTATAGAAAAAAATACTTTCCCTTAAAATTCCAGTATCAGACTGTTTTATATCACATACATCATTCACCAACTCGGAAGCTATATGGCAGCAAAATAATGACTTGCTTGGTATCCCTTATCTATCAGTTACCTATGGAAAAAAATACAACCTACGTATGTCATTCGTTTTCTTGTCACACACTTTAACAAAATCCTCATTACAAGCTCCTTAAATAAGAGTAACCATCTTACTGAGTCACTGACCTAAAACTACTATTAAAGCCATTTTCTTCCTTTTAGATCTAGTCAAGACCTAAATGAAAACAGTTAAGACCATATGGTACACAAACTAGCAAGACATTGCTTTAGTTATACTGATACTATGCTAAGGACAGACAGAACTTTTTACCAGCTTTTTAGTACTTTCAGAGAAACACACGTAACCTCTCACTCCTGTGTTAATGCAGGTGCGAGAAGATGCTCTATTAAACTGCCTAAATCAGTTGCATGTGCAGCTGTAGATGTTCCTGCCTCCTGCCACCAACTGAATGATTTTGTGTCCTTTAAAACGAGGGTGCCACTTCTAGAATTCGTATCAGACAAAAGGATAAGGATGCTATGGTTAACCACGGTTTACAGCATTATAAACCACAGCCACAGTTACAAGCCTAGCACCATGCTCCTTTCCTCGAAAATGTATTTCATTAAGTTAATTAAACTGTACTGTTTGTCTTTCTATCATAACCATCCTTACTGTATTCCTTGCAGGTCTCATATCATACTGGTAATTCTGGACAGATAGACACCTTTACTAATGTTTCTCCTTTCCTCAGTGTATGATGATGACTGAAAGGTGTAACACGCTTGCGTTAAATCTTCTGGCATCTCATTCTCGTACTGGAGAGACCGCGGCAGGCAGCGTAATGAAGATGATGGTATTTTCTTTCTAACAAAATCCAAATGGAGGCTCTCAAGCTAGCTAAGAGGAATAAGTCAACTAAGCACAAATGTCCCTAAAAGATTTCTGCCAGTTAAACACTTATTCCACCACTACTTATTCCACTTTGGAATTTTCACAATTTTAAAGTTATAATTCTACTCCCTACTTCTGAATTTCCTCAAGCAAGTCTTGTGGGTGGCCCTCAAGATACATTTTACCAATTTTTCATGCCCATCCCTCGAAATGTGACCCTGCTCCTGCGCTTTTATCTCTCTGACAACTTCACACAGGAAAACATGCAGCCCCTCTGATAGCATGAAATCGGAAACAATAGACTCTGGAAACAAAAGGTAGTAGGGAGGCAGGATACAGTCCAGGTCCTGGCTGATTTTAGGCACAAACAGATGTTCATAGGGCCCGATACCCTCAGCAAGCTGAAAGAAAAACCTTGCAAAAGAAATGGACCTTAAAAACAATGTATTGAAGAGCTTTAAATAAAAGCAAATGGAAAGCAATATGGCTTTCAATGATAAATCTCAGCAAAGAAAACCACAGTGGCACCATGAATTTCAATGGCGCATTTTTCTTTTTCAATGAACTCTGCAGCTCATTTTGAAATCTACAAATTGCTCAGACCTCAACTTAGTTTACAAGTCTTCCATATCCATTAAAAGGTTACAATACACGCATTCCTCGTTTCTTGTAACTAATCACCATAGCTGGGAACACCCAGTGAAGTCCTGAAATATAGGCTAATGCTATTATTTTAAAAGCTGCTTATAGCTCAACAAAGAGGAATATGCTGAAAGAATCTTGATTGGAAAAAATCTTAGACTAGCTGTTGGAACAAATTATGTTCAATCTCCTTCTCTTTTCATGCACGCTATTCCAGACTCAAAAAGCCCCACGTAAAGAATCTATGACGCTCTGTCCTGAATTGGACCCGGGTTCTGCTTCACAAAAGCCAATACGCACCATTTACAAATGAAACAAAGTGCAGAATCACTTCTCTGACTGAAGTTTCTGCTTTTGTGATTAAAACTCTCTTCCTTTTTCTTGAAGAGCCTGCCATCCAAAGGCCCTGTGCCATGCTCCAATGCACAAAATACATGTATTCATTACAAATGGAAAAAAAAAAAAAACCCTGAAAAATTTGGCACAAAGGCGGGTGCATAGCTTAAGTCCTGTTTAGGATAGCCCTCACTTGAACTCTGCACATTTGCATAGATTTTACCTATTCATTGTCTCTGTCCGGAATAGAGTGGGTAACTAAAAGAAATGTTTCGTCAGCTGTTCGTGGTCAGCTGCAGATTTAACTTGTTAATTATTAGCACCAGTGAGACACACATGGTAAAGAAATAAAGAAGTGATATCTTCCTTTACCAGCACAAAACTGTGTAGAAACAATTTTAATGAAAAGAAGATCTGAGAGAGAAGGTATCTAGGTCTGCATGGGAAGCTTTAAGAAATTATTATTCAAAACTCAAGCCAGAAGTGACCATGCGTTTGCCTAGTCTAATCATACATACACCACAGACCACTACGTTGCACCGGTTTCCTCCTGAACTGAAGGCAAATGGCACCTCTTTCACTAAAACAAATCTCCAGAAAGACATTAGCTCTTGGTAAGACATGGACATTCACCAGTTCCTCGGGCAGTCACTCCAAGAAAACAACCTCTTATTAGTCACCCTTGTGGCTGATTTCTCATGCATGACTTCTCATTTCAAATTGTTTGTTAGTGGCTTCTAAGTATCATTTAGATGTGAAAGGAATGGGAACATTGCTGTAAACGTAGCAGAATGTGGAGACCGCGGTCTTCTAACTACTAATTGCTGGGAAACCCTCTCTGAACTACCAGCCAGGGCTGTTCAAGCTAAATTTAACAGAGGTCTAAGGAAGCCTGGTTCAGCAAACCTGACACTACTGCCCGTGAAAGTAATTCCTCTTTGGCATCCCAAGCCGGCCTAGAGTCTCAGAAAAAACACAAAGTGCCTTGCTCTCCTCTCTCATGCCAAATCATGCTTGTTCAACACATGGAGTGAAGAGATTTGATGGATTTCAATATACCACCTCTACAGCCACACGTAAAATCAACATCGTAATCTAAAAAAAAACCACCTAAAGACGCATTAACGACATATGCGTGGCGTTGCCTCAGGAGCTGAGGTTGAGCCGTTTGCATTCAGTGTCTCCTGCTGTTCTGACTACTGATGACTCCTCAGCGCTCCTACGCACGCCAACACAGCCAAGTGCAAAATTAAGCAGTGCTGCTTTTTCAGTGAACTCGTTTTGCCACACGATCACTCGATTACCATTTCCTCCAAGTTGTTAATTTCACAACAAGCTGCCTTGTTCAAGCATATTTTGTGATTGCATTGTATCTTTCAATGTGGTTTCTCACTATCAACTTTCCTATTAGTTTGCCTGAAATGAATGTCAAGCTAATGAGCTTTTGGCTAATGAGAACCTTGATGGGTACATCTCTCCTTTTTTCCCCTTTAACCAGGCACAAATCTAACCCTCTTTTAGCATTCTGCAACATCCCAGGTAGTCCAATTTGTTCTAAACCAACATTAAAGAGTGTTGGCTACAGATGGACAACTACAATTGGCCAGTCCTACTAGTTAAAATCCTCCTCCATTACTAAAGGACTACTGTATGCTTCATAACCTTCATGCGATGAGCATCTTCTGTTTCCTTTAGCATGTAGAGCAGAAATATATACAGAAGACCTCTGCTATTTCTGAAACAGCATTTTCAGTTTTATTAAATGTATGAAATAAATTTTTGCCCTACTTTTTAAACAGAAACCTGGTCAGATACAGTAAAACATTGATCCTGCTCTAAACATCTGAAAGTAATGAACGTAGCAAATGACTCTCCCGACTAAAGGAAAGAAAAAGAAATGACAGAATAATGAAAGAACAACAAAACTGCTGGAGTGATGATCCAGCAGAAATTCAGCACCCTACTGATAAAACCGCCCTGTTCTGCAGAATGCCCGTCTCCTGCCTACACCCCGTTCGGGCACCTCTCTGCCTCGATCCGACAGCAGCCTTGCTGCAGCGAACACGCTGTGAGCACGCCTGCGCGCATGGAGAGTGCCACCCAACTTCCACTTACTGATTTAACGGCCAGGACACATCGCCCAGGCGCAGGTGGCTCAAAGCTTTCCTTCCTTTTTAAATTATTCAGAAATACGTCAAGTTAAAGAGATTTTCAGTACATTCAAGCAAAACATTCAGTCTGAATTTTCTCCTATCAGACGCAAACAGAGCTCTCAAACATTTCACTTGGGTCCAATACTGACATTCTCCTGAAATTCAGCACTTGTTAAAACTGCAAAAATAAACCACAGAAATGAAAAATAAATTTGCAAGTGGGGTAATACTTGCAAGAGTTGTACTTGATAAGCCTTCAAAACCTACTGAAAAAAAATTCTCGTATCTTCATAGCTGATACCCACTGCTCCTTATCTAGACTTTTGGACTGTCTTCAGATATTTCACAGTGAGGAAATCAAATCAGACTAGGGTTTTGCATGGCATTTAACAAATATTTTTTCTGGATGAATATTAATAACATAGTATTACTCATATGTTGTATCAATGAACTATCCATAACAATCTGATCATCAGAACTGTATCAACTAAACAACCAGTATGATCTGCACTCCATAAAAGACATCCTTCAAATTCTTGGAAGCGTACTCAATGTGCAGGAAATTCAGCTGCCAGTATTAAAGGATTTTAAAATTACCATTACAAAACCACAATAAATTAGCACATAGAGCTGCTCAGTTTAAATACTGTAACATTGCAGGCTTTGATGCTAGTTTTATTCAGTTCTAGGGAAATTATCAAAGGCGGGAACAATGTTAATGGTATCTTCCCAGTGCACACTCATGGCTGTAAAAAAATCTGTGCAAGTTATTGGCAAAAAAATCAAGAGAAACAGCCAACTGTATAGAAATCATTGGCAAAAATAGCCTTGCACTTCAATGGTCACAGGTTTTCAACCAGAAATTCTGACAGCGAGGGGTCAACGCAAGCTATTTGCTAAAGCACATGTGATACACAATATCAGGCAACTGTTTGAGCCTAACTACAATAGAATTACAGCCTTAATTTTGTCTATCCCTGCGTTTATTGTTTGTCATTGTTTCTCAAAGTTATTCTGCTGTCAATATTTGAAGAACAGAATCCTGTCTTGATATTGATTTCCTAAAGACTGTGAATCACTGTCTTCATAATGCATATATTTTAAGGCAAGTGCATGCAAAAGGTGGAGGTGAAGCTGCTTATTGAATTAAATCAATACAAAATACTGGATTGGCAATTATCACTGAGTATTCATTTTATGTAACATAAAATACCCATTAAACAGAAGAAAAACAAATTTCCATCCCACTTTGGCAATCTCCAATTTAAATCTCTTGTATACTCTGGACCTTCGGCTTGCCTGAGTTCCGCTGTTGTCACTCAAGTGCTTAGCACATCCTTGACTTTACTCCAAAGCTGGTTATGACTGGGTTGCACAGTGTCACCTTCTGCGATACTTCCATGGTCCACACTGAAGGGCAGAGAAAGAAACCAGTGGCAACTACAGTCTGGAGATGTTTCTCCAAGGGGAGCTTAGGGGCTGTGCTGCAGGGAATTCACGACACGAAAAACCCAAAATTACAGTGAGGGGGAAATATAGGATCCATTCGACAGTCCAGCTCTGTCCAGGTTAAGTCTGTGCTTCTGCAAGCTTAGTGACAGTACTACAGTTACATCATGTTCAGCTGAAAACATATGAAGAATTACAACTGGTGTAATTTTCAGGGAAGCATTAGAGTTATATGAATAAAAGTAATCAAGAAATAGCATTATAGAAACACAAAGTGATTTCCATAAAGAGTTCATCCAGTATACGCACTTCTTTACTGTCTCTATGGAAGCAAGGTGATCTGAGCGACACGCAGAAGTCAGTAAGGATAGGAGTTTAATGTAACTAGCAGCAATGGTACTGTAATCCATTCTGGATGTTTTGAGACTGGAGAGTAAACTAACAACCTTTTGCTGCCTGAGGGCTACTCGCTGGTATTACTCCAGAGTACTTGGGCTGGGAGTAAGAGGGCTTGACAGCAGATGACAGAAACCATCCTGTAGCCACTTCGCAGCCTCCCTGCGCTGAACCACACAGGCAGGACCGAGCTCTGTGGCCTCTTGTCCACATGTGGCAGATGCTGAGAAGCTATGCTGCGTTAAGAGCTCAGGAAGACATTTTTCCTCCAGGAAGCTGATTTTCTCTTTTCTGTCAGGAAAGCTGGAGAGGCTGAGCAGGTTATCTTGTGCTTGCTCAGCCCTGCCCAAGAGCTGTCTGTGGGGATGGGGGAGTGCCAGGAGGGCAAACTCCCACGCTCAGAGGCATCCTGCGCCTCTGGAATACCCCCTAGCCCATTCTACACTTTTTTCCGCATTGGAGGAAGTTTCCAAAGAGCACAAAGGGGCTGACCCTTCATTTATGTTTTGTATGCTGTTCTATCGGACGCCTGAGTGTTATAACAGAGGCTGAACTCAGAATCTGCTCCTACTAGGATGCCATATCATGCATACATTTTGTTTTCAACCTCTACTAGAAAGTGCTATTTAAGTGTTACCATTTATTTATCCCGCTGAAATGGCAAGTTACAAAAATGCTTGGAAAGTCAGCCACAAAGAACTGGTCCTCTAATTACCCAATGGTATGTTAAAAAAAAAACCAAAACCCCATCAAAAGCCAGTAGAAGCCAGATGAAAGATCCTAATGACTTTGCAGAAACATCCACGCGGGTAATACACCTTGTTCTTCCAGAGGAAGAAACCATAAAGGAATATGATAATTTTCAAGGATTTTATTGGCATACTCTTCATTCATTAAAGGAACAAAAAAAATCTATTCTGTGATTGCTGAGAATAACATCAGACTGTATAGGTCAAAAATTGACTGACATCACTCTGGACAAGCATTATTGAGACACACAAAGAAGCTGTTGTGCCTTTAAGCTTATGGTACATTGCAACGCAGTAAATGAAAAGCCACTATTATGAGGGGATGTTTATGTCAGTATCTGAAACAAATCTTCTTTTTACTAGGATAATACTGTCTTAAATTGTTAACTGTTGATCAGATAAACAACATGTGATAAAGATCCTATAATCTCTTTTCATAAAATTCATTTTAAACCCCTGATAGCTTTACATATTAAATTATTACACATTATTGATCCTTGCAAAAGCTTACAATAGCTGTAAATAACATCCTAACAGAGCTCTTGTGTAAGCAGTAATACTAAAATTTAGGATTAGATTTTAAGTAACATACAGATGGGATGCTAAAATTTTCACAAGATAATGTATCAGCCACTACCAGGAACTCGTATCCTGCCCCCTTCCCACTCTTCACTAAGAAAGCCTTTTGGGCTTTGTGTACAAAGAAGCTAATTGGATTTCCATGGTCAGATTGTAGATTTAAGAGATGGTTTATGCAGTAGAAGACACAGGGAACCTCTATGGTGACCTATTACGAAGATGAAGGTGATGCCATTTTGAAGACGCGGCATGCACAAGATGTACTCCTCGTGGTCCTTCAGTCCTTAGGCAGGGTTAGTGAGAAACTGCAGAATGGTCCCAACATCATCACTTCATCCCCTCAACCTTTTCAGCAGAGAGCTGAAACATATGGCCTTTGGGTAACGGGAACATTTCAAATAACACTACTCACCTCTGCTCCTACGCCTTGCAGACACAAAGCTTAAAATAACTTACTATATACTGATTACCTGAACCTAATGACGAGACGACACCGGGTATGTTGATGAAGTTGGTACAGATGGGTGACGAGTCCCTCCTTCAAAGCCTGCCTTACCTGCCGTGCTCCCAGATCTGAATTTGCCCCTCACTGGACAGACATGATGGGACAAAACTATATTTTGGCTGGCTAACATCATTTCTGTGACAATCCACCTTCTTCACCGACACAGAGGTTTGAGCAGAGCAGCAGGAGAGGGCCCAGGCCTGACCTTATTGAGCGCGGGCCGGGTGCTCGTGCCGCAGCGGGCACTCCCTGCGCGGCCGAGGAGGAAGCTCCCGCGCCTCTGTCTTCTGACGACTTACTGCCGTGCTGTCGCCATCATGGCACACAACACGGAAGGGTGGACGGCCCGCCGTCCCACAGAGCACGTGAGGTACAGGAACATTACGCCCGGGCCCTGGAGCCTCAGCCGCCACCACCAGCGCAGGTGACAGGGCTGCCGCTCGCCTCTGCGCAGCCCTGGGAGAAGGGAGCCGCCGCCTGCGTGCCCGTCTGCAGGCCACGGGCAGAGCACGGGCGCGCGCGGCCGGCAGCCCTCACCCCAGCACGCCGGGCCCCGGCCGGCACTTCGCAAAGTGCTGTTTGCCTCTCACTGTGCACAGCTCGTTGGCTGGCTGCACCAACTGGAAAGAGTATTTTAAATAATTTATTATTGACCGTTCAGATGAATTCCTAAACCCTACCCTCCATCTAAGTAAATCCCCACTTACAAAGTATCTATATGAGGTTAAACTTATCCATAAAGATCAGAGCAAGCATGACTGAAGGGGGTGTGGGGTGGGCTATGACTGGTTCAGGGCCGCCCGGGACTCTTTACGCACGGATGGAGCACTTTCACCTCACCTTGAAACGCCCGTGTTAGAATTGGATTTCAAAGCATCAGCCTCTCTTTCCAATCTCTGGTTCACTCACAGGAGGAAAAGAAAATCTTGAAAGGCCTCAACTTAAAAAAAAACTGCATTACTGCATACATGGCCAGGAAGCTTTTCATACTTCTTAAAAAACTATCTTGTAACAGCTGAACTATTTCCTGAGAAGGATCAACTTAAAAATCATAAAAACTATTTATCTGGTTTGAGATTCCTGGGTTGTCATATTGCATATTTTGCTTTGAAATGTCAAATTCTCGTCTCAAAGTTAGACTGGGAAAAAGGATACATTATGGGAAATCCTATTCTGAGAAAGGTAAAATTGCTGTCTGAATTATCAATATTAATAACAACAGATTTGTGGATACACCATGTGGACTGGAAAAATCAACATTTCCTTCAATAACGCACAAAATGATAAAATATAGTGGAGACCCGCATCCAATCCAAATCTTTTAGAAATTCTGTTCTCCAGTACCACTGTGTGAGCCTTCCTCAGAAGACTGATGAGCAGAAGCCGCTTGCCTGTTTATTACCTCTCTGCTACAGAAACAACACAGAAGGTACTCACCATGAGGGAGATAAAAGTATAACAAGTTGCATGTGCTTATTCTGAGTTGCTGAGCAGTTAAGGGTGTGTTTTCTGAGCCCTCTTAACATTAATAGAGGCCTATGCTAATTTGAAGGAAAATGGGAACCTTCAAACCAGATCTCTTTGCTCGTAAGGTGATCTGAATGCACAGAGGTCTGAAGGCGCCGAAGCAAGACAAACAAACTAAAAATCTAAGTCAAAGAGCTTTACATGTATGCTTGTATCATAAGGTTACAACCCAACATAAAATGTACTGACCACCTTTAACTCGATGACTTCATGGCAGAGATCCCATTACGAACCAAACACAGGAGAACCTATATCCTTCTTGCAAGGGGCAATTCACTAACTTGCTGATGAGTAAGTATTCAACTGTGGAAATATGTAATCCTTTTTTTTTAATTCTGTAATTTTTATCCATGTCTGAGTAGGATGGAATCACATAGAAACAATCTCAAAATGGATTTATTGAGTGATAATTACATATTCAGCCATACGGATGTGTTAACAAAAAAAAAAAGCAAAGAACTGGCACGGGCAGGGAAATGAGGGCTACAAAGTACACTGCAGTTAGTGGAAGTTTGCTGTGTTAATGGAATTTGGTTCCATTACTAAATATACTTGAAAAATTTAGTCTGGAAATGGACTTTGCTCTGGCATGTGCTTTTTTTAAAAAAAAAAAAAAAACAAACTGGAGGATTTCTTTGACTAAACACTGTGCATCTGATTTACTCTTTGTCAAGCCACTGGGTTTACTTCCATTAAGCACTACTAATATCTTTTATTTAAGACGGCTTCACCCAGACCTTGAAAAGCAAGAATGAATAAAGTCTGTAACAGGTCAAGAAGTTGACACTCTTGAGATACTCTATCCCTGAGTGTTCTTGCAGATAACAGTAGCATCTTTTTGTTATACACTATACTAGCAAGGCACTATGTGGTCCTGGGGCCATTAGTCATTGATAAAGCAGGAGTGCCTACACTACTTACCAGTGGAGTCAATAAATACCTTTTTTACCCTAAAACTGTGACGGAAAGCTCTTCCTCTCCACTAGAAAAGCAAGACATTGAGTATGAGTTTCTGGTGGAGCTGAACTAAGCAGAGCAACACTCCAGCCGCTGCAAAGCCATAAAGCAGCATTGTGGTGTGATGGTGGATGTGGAGCGATGCTGTGTCTTGCAGCTCACACACAAACCAGTCTGTCCTGTGGGAAGACACTGCACTAAACCACGCCTCTGAGAAAGGAGCTGCAGTAGCTGTCTTCTACTCAGAAAGCTCTTGTACCATTGTTACACAGAAAACTCCAAGCCACATGAATCTAAAGATTCTTACCTGTCACTACACAACAGTTTAAATAAGGTGGCCTTAACTATAAAGGAAACAGAAGTGATCAAGATTTGAATTACAGGCCAAGCAATTTAATGCAAGAGCCAACTAGTGTCTCTACACAGAGGTGTTTGCTGCCTGGGTCCTATAAATGCCCTAGCATAAATAAGCTTTATATATTTGAAGCATTGCGATTTGTCCATTCTCCATAAGCACTACTCCATTTATCACCAGTCAGTGCTGCTGCCATCGTAAACTTTAGAGTAATGACAGGGTTGTTCTTCAGCCAACACTAAATGTGTGTCCAAATCTAAATAAAAATAAGCTTTTTCTTCTTTCACAAAGAATCAATCTTGGTTCCTTAGTGTACTTTTCTCCCACTTTCAAGAACAACTATTTTCAGGCAAAAATCCATTGAACACATTCTTACAATGATTTTACATAGCTGCACACATACCTACAGATTTTGTCTATTCAATTCACCAATGCTTACTGTATTTCTGACTCAAATTCAAGAATAAAACGTGCCATTACAACAGGAGTTCCTGTGTACAGTATAGAGGCAGACATGATCTTGTTTCTTGATTTTCAGACGCGTACCAAATTCTTTCTTCCCAATTCAGTTTTTGACAAGCAAGCAAAATATCATTCTATCCCACAGGGTGTATTTTTGAAGAGACTCCTTCTAGGCTTCCACTTATGACAACAAAAACATGTATACATATGCTTTTGACATACTGCTGCAAACATGCAGACTGCAAGCTTCCCCCCCTCCCTCTCTTGTATTTTATACCATCAATGGGTGCCTTTCATATACTAGCGCAAACTTTGTCCATAGAGCTTCACATTTTTTATCATGGTAACCACCAGGAATAAACCAAAATGTGAAAAGAATGTATCTTTTCCATCTATTTCTTCTAAAATGACATAATTCTTAGATGGAGAAAAAGATATTTTATAGCACCTATCCAGGCGATATTTTGCCTCTGTTGATGAGTTTCTATACTGGATATAAGCAGAAAAAAAATTAATAGGTGGTTTTAGTTAAATATTTATTACAGACTTTCACTATGCATTACAATAGCCCATTTAATTATTCAAATTACACCTGATTTTTAAAAAAATAATTTTCAAGTCAGGGTATTATTAATGGTTAGTTATATGTGTGTTTTTCTAGCTACAGTCCCTGCAACACCATCAGCCCTCTCTTACCCTGACTTAAAACAATCGGTCGCTAGCATGCTTGAAGATAAGCGCACAGTGAAGCGCTTCCTGCACTCTCGACTCGAACGCTCCACGTCTTACAGGTGCAAGACCCTGGGCACTGTCAAAATGTCCGGCAAACCAGTCTCAGGATCCGTTTCCTAGGGAGCCCATTGTCAAGCAGAAATTAACCTGCAGCCCTATCAGATAGATGAGCATTGTTAAACCCGGGAAGGCTGCAGTGGCTACCTGGGATCTGGCATTAGTATCTTATTAACTGTAAGCCATTATGTGCATTTGAATAAACTCTCAGCCGCTTGAACTAGCCAACTCGAGGAAAGCTGCAAGGTCTCCCTTCAGAGAATTTTGGCTGCTTTGGCAGGAGCACTACTCCTTGCGCTACCAGATATCCACAAGCCCTTGATGAAAGAAAGGCGCACATTCTCTGGCAGCCGCCTCCTTCCCTCTCCACCTCTCCCATGCCATTTGGAGCACAGGACTACTCCCTGAACCAGAGCCCTTCTGAAAGGGTTGTCCCCAGAAGGCCCCGTGTCCCCAGCGCCAGCCCAGCCTGCAGGTGGGTCGGTGGGTGCATCCCCGGCAGCAGCCCAGCCTGCGGGTGGGGCGGGGGGGGCATCCCCGGCGGCGGCCCAGGCGGGCGGGGGGGCGGGGGGGGGGGCGCCGGGG
>Ga0181612_164035_pt1 | contig 23511 bp, 12 predicted proteins | sample HoacroProtozoa21_FD_119630 | JGI IMG/M metagenome (GOLD analysis project Ga0181612, IMG submission 119630) | Hoatzin crop microbial communities from Cojedes, Venezuel. Combined Assembly of Gp0051906, Gp0051904, Gp0051908
CATGAACTGACCACAACCCCCATTCCCCACCTCCCTGGGACGCTTGGGAGAAGGAGGTAGAGAAATGGGAGTGAAGTTGAGCCTGGTAAGAAGGGAGGGGTGGGGGGAAGGTGTTTTAGATTTATTTTAGTTTTCATCATCCTACTCTCTGGCAAGATATTAAATTAATCTTCCCCAAGTCAAGTCTGTTTTGATGATGGCAAAGGGTGAGTGATCTCCTTGTCCTTGTCCCGTCCATGAACTTTTCATCATATTTTCTCCCTCTGCCCTGCTGAAGAGGGGCAGTGAGAAAGCGGCTTGGTGGGTACCTGCTGGCCAGCCAAAGTCAACCCACCATGCCTGTAGAGTCTTTCTCCCCTCACTTTACCATTAACATAGTCTGAGCGGTGTACCAGTGAGCTCAGTGCCCTACGCCCGTGCCCTCAACCACAGCCTCGCTGAAGCCAGCCCTGCCGCAGCTTCCAGGGAGTCATGAAGGGATGGAGCCACTAGCCACCAACTTAGGCAACAATAAAAGTTGGAAGTTAGAGCAACGTGGTAGTCACATACAACATCCTTATGGGTAATATCTGAAAGATACGTAGGGGGTGAAGTTAATGAAAATTTTGCCTTTGTAAAGATGGGAGGATTCAGTTCCCAGTGGCGCATTTGCCATTTTAAACACAGGCAAATCTAAGGCTGGTCTGATTTCACGATACTGTCAAGCTCTTGCCTCCATTTGGGCTTATGCCTAAGTTATTTTAACAAAATAATGGTTTTGGCCAAATTATGTTTTCAAATATTGGTGACATGAAATAGCGTTTTTTAACCTGGTTGTGCATAAGTACTATCCTCCAAAACAAAGATAAAAGATAAAAAAGTGCAATACGGTGACTCATTCCTGTGCTTTTTTGATGTTTCAATGTGAATGATGCAGCAGAAAATGCTGCATGGCCTGATCAAAGCTACCAGAGCCTGATCAAAAGGTTTCGTTGAAGTATTTGTTAATATTCACTTTACTGCATTGAAAAATGCCTGAAATCTGGACATAGTTAGCTGCCACGATACTCTTCAATGGATACTGAGATCACTGGGCAGAGTAACCTGTCATTGATTACAGATGCAGGAAAGTTGCTACGTTCGAAATCTTCTTGTTCTCATGTAGCTCATTTACATTGAAATTGCCTTTCAACATCAAACCATCGGTTATATTTATGTCATCCACTGATAAGCAAAATATTCTTTGGGTGAAATAGATGCCTGGCAACATAGTAAAAACAGCACCTCATGACAGAAAATTAAATTTTTTTGTATCCACAACTGTATGAAAAATATGTGGTGTTTGAGGAGACTGTGAGAAGGACAGGGGAAAATCAAACTTGCATCAAATGTCTTTTAAGTCCTGTGTGTCTACTCCCCCAGCCTTTGCAAATGTCAGATTCATGTAGAGTATAATGTACTGTGAAGAGGAATCATTATTCCTGCTGATAGTGGTATTTTTAAAGACATGGGGCTAGATGTGTCACCACTGTAAAGCAGGAAATTTCCATTGACTTCAGAGAGAGCCGGAAGGCAAGGAGAGGCCCCTTAGAATATTGTACAGGAACAACAGAAAGGATTTTTCTGGCTGCGTGAGCAACAGATAAGAAGAGAGAAACTCACACTGCAAGGTTTGTGGTGTAGGGATCTTGTATTTCCTTGGCATGCTTTGCCTTTTGGACTGACGATCAAATATTAACTGTAAATAATGACTCTGATGAACAGTGAATTTACACTGACTTTTCTCAATGTCTCCTCTGATACTGCACTGTGAGTCATCATTAATAATACATGACTTGAAATAAAAAAACTTTCTCTTCAATAATTAAAAATAACAGGCAGGAATTTTAAATTGGGTGGTCTCCACTAACTTACCTTTTTCTCATGTATGAGGTTGTCTTACTCATTTCACTGCAAATGCTATGTTTCCTCCACTGATATTGCCTTTGTGGATCACCTCAAGGTCTGACCACCCTACCTTTCAGGTATGTTTTATGTATGTCTAAACGTGCTTTCGAACTATAGTATTTGGGAGTAAAGCTGGGTCTCACTTCTCGTACAAGGATTGTCATTAGAGTGGTTGGCTCAATTGCTGCGGTCTGCTGTAACTATTTTTTTTGGAATTGTTCGGCCTTTGCACTGAGGCAGCGCAGGGAAACGTGGGAGTCCTTATGCTGGTAGCTGGCTTCGGGTCTGTGACCTGCACGCATTGCTGTTTATGTGTCTCTGAGTAGTGTGGGGGGTGATAAATACATGAAAGGATTCTCCCATTCTTTTCATTCTATTGAGATAAAACCCGAAAGAGAATGCATTTCAAAATTATTTGGTGAGTGAGCGCTAGGGAGGATGTACTCATGCTAAAGGTCAGTATTGCCAGCATCTCTGGGCGGAGCTGGGGGTGCTGGTGAGATGGAGCCCTCAGGGGGAGGTGAAGGGGGGTTGGAAAGTTGTACTTCCCGGAGGAGCCGTTCCACTCCCCACATCTCAGGTGATCTTCCCAGTGACCTCGTCCTAGAAAAAGGAAGATATGGTAAAAACACCTCTTTGCAATGTTTTCATAGAATCACAGAATGGTTTGGGTTGGAAGGGACCTTTAAAGGTCAGCTACAGCAACTGGTTAAAGGCTAAGGTGGAATAGCAGTCCCTTCTGGCTTAGACACACTGCTTCAATGATAGCAGGAACATCCTATGTGGTCAAAGGGCTTTCTTTTCATCTCAGAAGCAAGTTTGAAGCTACACAGAGCAACATATATTATTATAAAATTTTGGTAATGTTTGTACTACTTCAGAAGTGAAGGATAACATAGGTTTTTAACCCAATGAATTGGTATCTCTCCAGTATATCAATAATGTCCTCATTTCTTACGTATTTTGAAAATGAGCCGTTTCCTTATGCTGTGCAATATCTACCTAAAACCAGGAGATGGAGCCTTGCAGCCAAAGGCTGCCATCAATTGCCTTTACACCCAGAAGAAATAACGCTTCACTGTGTTTGAGAAGAACATGTACCAGTTCTGCTGCCCTACAGTGAGATTTGATGTGTGCCATCACTCAGTAGATTTGTGACTGCTGGGTAAGGAAATGGGCTGGTGGGCTTCTGTCCTCAGAAAAGGGCCAGCAACTGGAAGAGCGAAGGTAGCAAACACTGTTCGGTTTTATACAGGTGGTTTCTGATGGTGCTAATAAACGCTCTGGGTAACGTTAAAGCGGCTGAGATGAAGCTCTCTGCTGGGGGAGAGAGGGGAGCAGAACAGTCCCTCAGTGCTGGGGCAGTGGGAGTCTTGGGCTGGTCCCCCCAGCCCCTGCCCCTCCGGGGTATCTGGCATGGGGTGCCTGAGGGTGCATCACCCAGGACCAGCACGGTGACACAACTGGGCTTGGTGGCATCCTTGTCCCTCCTGGGGCTCAGGAGCTCTGAACGCTGGGCACCAGCTATTTAAGGCACTGCCGTTCGCAGAGTGTTTGCATTCGGCCATGCCGTGACAGTTTAATCCATTAGCAGGGCGATCAGGCTGGAGGGACCTGGCTGTGAGCATGTGGCGTGGCCTAAAAGCCCTCTGTGTACTCAGCGCTCGATTTACTCAGCTTGTCAAAGTCTGTCAAAACTTGCCGCTTCCCTTTTCGCGTTACTAGTCAGTTATTAACAAGCACAGTGCTTAGCAACTTAATTCAACAGCTTTAGCTGAGCTCTTCCTGGAAGATAGGTGTCTAAGTCCCACTCATTGCCCACGCTGCTTGATTTCAATGTGAGTGATGCACCTCAGCAGGAGTCTGCTGCCTAAAAGGTGGAATGAGCAGGGACTTTTCATGGCATATGTATACAGACACACACATATGCAATGCTGTTTCAAGGAAAACTATTCGCTTCATCGAATATATACATGAAAAAGAATATGAATCTTGCAAAACTGTTTGCTCCTGGGACTACATATATATATATACAGTAAACTACAAAGCAAGGAAAACTGTTCACTGCAGTTATTTTGCATTGTTTTGGCAACACAAAAAGCTGGATGCTAGCTGGCTCGCTTGCCAGTTCAGACGAGCTCCAGGCTGCCGGGCAGCACACAGCAGCGTTTACTAGGCCAGTGACCCTCAGCTAATTCTGCAGGGGTGATTGGGGGGCAAAGAAGGCAAAGGACAGCCCCAATGTCAGACTCCAAACCAACTGGGAAGATTTCAGCTAGTGATTTCTTCTGTTTGAGCAAAGTCCTCGGATTCATAGCAGTTTAGAAGGTAACTTTGAAGATTATACTGCTATTGGTGCTCAATTAATCGATTTCTCAGTCGTATTAATTCCCTGGATGACAGCTTCTACTCTGGTACGAATATAAAACTGTGAAAAGTAAATAAAAAATGGAAGCTTGAGTTGTGGTGCTGTCAGGCATACTTGCAAGACCCATAGGCTGTGGCCTCCTGAGCCTGATGGCAATGAGCATGTTCTGAAGCTTTTTCAAACACAGTAAGAAGGGCTCACGGCTGTCCTAACTGCACTAGGGTTTGCAGCTCATCAGCATGGTGTAGAACTAGGGTGTGCGGTGCAGAGCTTTTCCCGAAAACACTCTTCTAAAAGATAATTAAGTGTTACGTTCTGGCTGCCGGTGTCCACGCTGGGTATGGAAGCAGTCAGATGGCACCGAGTGGCTGCACTTCTCCCTACGCTGCTTCCCCCTGCTGCAGCCGGCAGGGAAACATCGCACAGGGGAAAGAACAAGGATGTCATTTATCCACCATTATTAATTAATACATCAATTTCTTGGCTCTATCTCAGTGAAAAATAGTTTAGAAATAAGGTTTTGCCAGTTGTGCACAGAAGCACCCTTGATTTAATGGTTTGGGTTTGATGATTTTACATAACTTTGCAGCCTGCAAAGGGCACTTCCCCTGCAGACTCGCTGTCGAAAACACCCTAAGTATTTGAAGTGGTGCTTCAAATGAACTTGGGAATTGGGAAGTGTCTCAGAAAGTAATGCTTAAAAGCAATCGGCATAACAGCCTTCACATACCGACCTGTACCGTCTGGCAGTACAATGGTTAACTCAATAATCGGCTCCCGGCTGCGTGTGCCAGACTGACATCCAGAAATGACAAGGTGTTTGCAGGGCTCCCTAGATGACTGTTAGGAACCAGGAGGAGTTTGTCCTCCTCTTCCCTGTTTGTTTTGGCTGTTACAGGTACTGGCCAGAAGGACACAAACACCCTCACAAATAGCCCTAACATATACTATTATGTGCAAACTGTAAAGATTTATTGCAGGTCGAGGCTGGGAGGGTCTTTCAAAAAGCGTGTTTATTATATGTTGAGTGGAGTTCGGGTTGCAAGGAGAAGTAATATCTTCTATTAAGTCATCTGATGCAGCTGGGTAAAAAAGACGAACTTTCAGCATACAAACCCTTTTTCATTTGGCTGTTCCTAAGTTTTGAATTGGCCTGAAGGAAAAAAAAATCCTGATCATTAAAAAATGGGTATATACTGTGTGAAATACGTACTCTAACACATTTAAACAACATGGCCTCATGCTCCATTGCTGAACATATTTCGTGGGAGTGTTAAAAGTGAGGGGATGCTTCCTCCATTGGTTTGCTGGACTTGCATCAGATGATTTAAAGCAGTCTTGTCAACTGTGGGGTGTTTCTATCAGAAATATTTGGTCCATAAATGCAGCTTCACAGCATATGGGGTTTTTTGGAGAATGTCAGGAGAAATGCACTAGAATTCTGAATTAACTGTTTTGAAACTGAATAATTAAAAGTGCTTTGAAAAGGATGATCTTGTCATCAGCCAAGACAAATAAGCCAGCATTTTAGTTGGTTGATAACACGATCAAACGCCTTTCTGTTGCTATTTATAAAGTGCCTCTAACCTCATTTGATTGTTATCTGGGAGGATAAAAAGAAAGACCTACCAACCCCCTTGTAATCCCCACAACTTCCAAACAAACAAAAATTTCCCTTTGCCTGCTTTGCTGTATTTTTTGTAAGAGCACGTTAAATTTAAGTGAATGGCTTTGGGCTGAAAGTTGTGGATTTAATATATTTAGCTGCAATGTTCTCTGTTCAAACAAACATATGCAGTGAATAATGTCATGCCGTAAGGTGTTCTGGATTATCCCAGATATACTGAGAACAAACCTCGGCTCCTATTGCTAAGTGGTCCCTGGACATCAATTAGAAGTTTTTTTGCTTCATCTTCAGAATGAATGGAGTGGAGCTCTTCAATACCACTTTTCGAAAGTCTCGTGAAATACCAGTCCCTGAAATTATTTTATATTCACGGTCGTATTTAAAATGGTTACATTTTAGTGTATATAGGATACATTTTCAGTACTAGTCTATAAATGCTATTGTTGCTTCTAAATTTCTTGGCCAAATTCCTCCATACCGCTTTCTGAATTACTAATGCCTTTACTTACATCCATTATTAAAAGTAAAATCTGAGCGTAAGTATTTTCACGTGGTATTTCTGATAGAATCATGCAAGGAAACAAAAGGAAAACTAATGCAACTGGTACGTGATGCTTACAACAGAGGTTTGTGGCATTTCAGACCACTCTGTCACTTTACACTGAAGGAAGATGCGGGCCTCCAGCTGAGTTCACAGTGAGAGCAGGTAATATTGAACTGCACGGGATTTTCAGCTTGGGGGCTCATCTTTATTACACTACATTAATTTTTATGAGAAAAGAAAGAAGGCATATTCTTGCCAATATTAATTTGGCACAATGAAATTGATTATATATGGGAAGACACGGCTGGGAGTTAAAGGAGGGTGAAGGAAGGTAAGGCAAAGAATGAATGATCATAGGTGTGGCCCTGGGTTGCTATATGTGGTCCCATTATGGAAAGACAAGTGTATTTGTTTGATGCTCAATGGAAGTTTATCGAAAGTTGATAATAACTAATTATATTTATTTTAAAAAGCCTTTCCTTGATTATTCCATTCACAGCAAAGGTCAGTCTAAAGTTTCCTCTGACACAAATTTGGGCAGAAGACATTTACAAAAAAAATTTTCTTCAGCTTCTTTGTTCTCAAAATTCTCTCTCCCACACCCCACCTCATTTCTAGGTGCCACCGTAGCTACCTGGGCAGGCAGCTGCTGGTCCCAAGCGCCTTGTCCTGGGGATGATGCTCTTGGCTGTGTGATGTTGTAGCTGAGACCAGGTTAGAAGTGTTGCCTGGGTAGCTCTGAGAAAAGCAATCGGTACAGAAATCCCCCTCAAAGCTTGAGAGGCTGAATGCTCTGCCCAGCCCTGCCCAGAGGCCAAGAACGAGCTGCTGCTACTGCCACCTCACTGATTTCTCTGTTGACATATCTGTGCCTGTGCACATTTGTGATAAAACTCTGACAGCAGGTCTTCCAGGGATGTTGTTCCTTCACCATGAAGGTTAGTAACACAGCACTTTTCCCTCTTTTATTTGGCTCTAGTTTCTGGGATACTGTTTTTTATTCTGTGGGTTAGAGGGACTATTCATCCAAGATGAAGGCTGGTCCATCCATAGGGCAGATGTTTCAGACTGCTTCATCCACATGTAGACTTAAAAGCCCAAGAGCATGCATATCTGGTGCCCTGATACTGTGCAAGGGATGGGATATTTAGCAACTCTTGCTAAAGATTTCTTGAGTACATTGAGGAATAAAGTACGCTGTTTTGGAAAACTTCTGATGATGGAAAAGTTCTTTTCTCTTTTTTTCCTAATTGTAAGAATAAAAGAACAATTTATCTACTGTGCTCTAGATGACATGATTCCGAACAGTGTTTTTTGGTGATAACCAATGTGGTATACATGCTGTCATTGTTACCAGTAATTGTGTTGATATATTGGCTCTACTTATGTTGATTTCCTCCTTACTTTCATCTGATTTTTTAACATTGCTCAGGCACCAAGTGCAGAAAGAAGAAAAATGTGCAAAGTGGTGATATGTGCCTAGGACTGAAATTTAGCAAAGTTGTCTTTAAAAAATTGAGGAGAGGAAAGAAATCTATTTCCTTTGCTTGCCATACCCTGCAATGCTAATACTCTGAGTTTGGGAGAATACATAAGTAACAAGCTTTGCCAGTCGTGCTTTCACAAATCTACTGGCGAATTATAAAGACATAATATTGCATGTAGAGATTCAGGTGGTCTAGTGAATTTCCTTTTATGTACATTTTATTTTCCATACTTTTTATTGAATTCAATAGGTGTTAGATTAGAGAATTCATATTGGGAATTATTTCCTCCAGTCCCTCTTGGATATTTCTTTGAGATCTTTCTTTCAGTTATATTTTTATGTATATATTCTGCAAATATATTTATTATATTAAGGTGAGACCTAAAGGTCTCAGCGATGATTAGGACAGCACCTAATCTCAGTTTCAAGGCCCCAGAAGATCACTTTGTCATCCAGCAAGTGTAGGTGTTAAGGGACAACAAAATTTCCAACACGAGCACATACAACCGTTGGCATCATTCTGTTGTGAACGACATGAGCCTAATAATTTGAGTTTGAAACAAATTAAACATGTTATTGCCTGATAAAATCTGCTAATGATGTCCTTCACAAATTAAAATTATGTTTCTCATTTCCATTTGAATGTCCTATTTCATCTTCTTATGGTTGGATTTTTCTTGGTACCGTATTATGCTCAATAAGGCTACACAAAAAGAAGTATCCCTGTGGACTATATGTGAAAATAGAAAAATAAAATTTCAAAATACAGTTTTTGTTGGTTGTCTCTGTGCTTTCCATAGGTGTCATTGGTTAGTGATAGTCTAGACAGTGTGTAGATTAGAGATTATATGTGTGTTTTTTATAGACAAGGGATTACATATACATATTTCAATATTACCTCACAAAGCACTGTGCAGGATAAAAATACATTCCGTACTTTTACGTTCTAAAAATGTACCTGAATAATGAAACATCAAGTCCTTCGATTTTGTGCATTTTTCTGTAACTTTTTTAGAAAGTTATCATGAAACATTTTACAGGGACAAATTGTGAAAACCAAGCATATATTAATATATTTGGAGTTGTATATGTATATATGTAACATAGTATAGAAATCTTTTAAAAGCATAGAAGTATTTACTTTAACAGTAAAGCTCTGTCCAGTCTTAGAGTGCATTTTGGAAATTACCTCTCCCAAAGAGCATATTTGGATTTGCCCAGGAGTTACAATCTGACTTTCTGAAAGCTAACATTGGCAAAAGGTTAATAGGGAAACACAACAGCTGCAAGAAACCGCTGGTTAGCATTTATTCTACAGGTCAATGCTAAAAGTAATTTGATTTTAAAATATTGGAAGCCTCATGCTAAGTGCAGAACAGTGAAAAAAGGTCTTGCACATATGAATTAGGATGGTGTAAATTTTATGCACCCCATGATTAAATGCACTAAAGTCCCATGTAAATGTAGAGCTGGTGTTGGGCTGCCAGTTTTAGGTGACCTTTCCCACAACACTCAAAATGACATTTAAGGCACAGATGGTATAAATAATCCCTTCTGTTTACTAAACTTGCTTAGTTTTTTTGTAAACCTAGAGTTCATGTGCAGCCTCCAGCTGAAGCCTGGAGAGGCTCACTGATAACTGGATAACCATGCTAAGAAGGGAAGGGAGAGGACAGATGAAATCGTGGCATTTAGGGCTCCCTGTAGGGACACGGCCTGCAAGGGAAAGCCCCAATAGCAAAGGGGGAGGAACACCTGCAGTCAGAAGGATTTGTAGGGGCTGGGCAACAGTGGAGATTTCCCTACCACTGGCACTCTCCACACAGGGGAAGCAGCCGGAGGGGCTTTGCAAATCACCAGGGCAGACACCCAGGACTTCCATCAGTCATAACCCACATAATTTTCAAATTTGTGTGTTTCAACTGATTCCCTCTAACTACGCCCGACTAATTAATCTGGTAGATGTTCTTCAGTTAGGAGCTGGCAAGAGTAGGAGCTTTCCTCTTCTTTCTGTGTCCAGCAACAAAACAACTTTTCCCATCACCCCAGTCTCAACTCAAGTGACTTTTAGAGAAGCTCAAAAAATGCACCATGCATGTCTTTTAAAAACTATTAAAAAACCTCAAACCCACAGCTTTACACAGCTGTCACATTTTGATGTTCTCTTTATAAAGAACGTTGAATGTATGCATGCTTGAAGACACTGTCCTATTTTTGGAGTTGTCATTCACATTGTCACAGCTCCCTGACACGGAGAAATGCTGGCAAGTTGTCCTGGAGCGGGGTTAGGTGTGTAGTGTGGATGCAGGTTCAGATAATCCATGAGGGGACTTGTCGCCAGATGTTTTTGGCTGGGCAGAATGCAACCTCCTTTGGTGTCTGAGTTGCAGCCAGTTTGTGGTCAAGCATAAGAAATATGCTTCAGAGAGCCTTAGTCAGGGAAGAGACATGACTTTTCCTTTGTGCTATAGTTGTTAACATTTAATTACCATTCTGAATGACGAGGACTTCAGTTGAATTGTCTTTTCAATGAAACAAGTGAAATGAATGGACACACTAGGGGAGGTGCCAAGCTAACCAAATTAAGCCTGGCGACTTTCATCCTTTATAGACAGCTGCATCTGTTGCTTGCACAAAAAATGTCTGCAGATCCTTCCCCCACCTAGCAATGGTACAGCTGAAGTGAAGGAGTGGTTCTAATTAGAAGAAAGCTATTCCGTTTCTTAGAATATTCTTTTTACATTTTAATGGAGCAAATCCAGTCACATGCATAAAAAATACTAAAAAGTGAAGAATCACACTTTATAATGTGTTGTAAAATCAGTCTTGTACTTGTGAAGTTTAATGAAGTTTAGCTACAGATTTAAATGAAGCACGAATTAGGTCTTCTGTACCCTACTGAGATGATGTGGATAATCTCTAATGTAATGGTTATGTTCAAATATATCTAAATTTGTTCACAAGGGAAAACAGATTTTATTCAATTAGTATCTTTGAGAATCAGATGACTTCAGACAGTGATTTATTGTTTAATCGTTATTACTCAGAAACACATTTCAGAACTAATTAGGCATTTTCACGTTCAAAGAAATTTTAAATAATATTTTTCAAGCATAGTCTGCTATTTTTTATTCTTAAAGGCATACTTCAATCAGATTAAGAAGCTGAAAGAGCCGTACAAGATCTGTTTAATGCAGAGTTAAATAAACATGGTATATTACTAAGCTCAAAAGACACAGATACAGATCCACATTCTGGTGCAAGTGTCGTCTATCTTCTCAATAACAGAAGGGAACTTTAAAGCTGGATTAAACAGTGCAGTGTAGAGTTACATTTTATAGGGGTTTTTTGACACTAGATGTTGAAAAATCATAAATAAAGTCCCTAAATCAAGACTTCTACATAAAAATTAAGAGTCTGAAGCAGCAAAAAAATGATGGGTTCACTTTGTTTGCTTGGGTTTCTGAGATGATAGGGTACAATATGATAGTATTTGCAAGCGACCCAATTGAAATACTCTGATCTTCGGAAAATAGATCTGGTAATCTTTTTTGGATACTCCAAAAGCTGAGATCCTCAGGCAGACTCTTTATTCAACAGCTGAGGCTTTATGAAGACTATATGATATTGTTGAAAGAGTTAAGATACTACCTCCATCAATGAGTCCTTCAAAATAATAATTAAAAAACCCATGATAGTCATTGGGTGTGATCTGTTTTTGCCTAGTTCTATGTTTATACTTTTTTGTACCAGGAGTGAAATCCTATAAATTTCCATTGCCGTTTTTCTTCTCACTTATGCTAATAGTGATTAGATGTCCAATGCATCACAAAATGCTATTTTCTCTTTCACCACAAAAATCCAATAATCAGTGTTTGGTCTGCTCTGACACTTAGGTTGGGATTGTCAATAGTCCTTAAAGACTTTCATCGGAACTCACACATCTATCAGTTGAAGTTTACTTTGAAAATCCTGGCTGTAAAAAATACATTATCTTCTAAATACTGATGGACAGATTAGGAAATAAGTAAACTAAAAATTTATGTACTTCTTTTGGAGTCAAAAGAAAAAATATAGTTTTGCCACATGAAAAGATTATACCTACTGGAAAAAGATAGAATAATTTCAACATTTAGAAGATAAATTAAGGAGAACTGAGATGGGACAAAAAATAGAAAACAATATTTAGCAATACAGGTTTGCAGGAATATTTCCTGACAGCCTATATTCTTGTTTTTGCTAGTAAAAGTAGGATTCCAGAGAAACAGTTAAACAACTGTGATTTTTAGTTACTGGCATGAACTAGTGCTATTTAGTACTACTTCAAAGGCATTGAACTTCAAAGTTATAGATCCTTCAGCCCCCATTCTGGCATCCTTCTTCTGCATCATCTTCTGTTCGCTTGTTCTGGTTTTGAACTGAAAAATAATTTAAAAGTAAAAGAAAGGTGGAAAAGAAGTCTTCAAAATATTGCTGTTCGGATGAATTTGCAGTTCTCTTACAGCCCAAACGCAGTGTCTAAAGACAGTACTTTGTGGTTTGAAGGCAGTGTTTTGTAGCTCTTTGAAGTCACTCAGTCCAGTCTGTTTAGCAGGGTTAGTTATAAAGGATGAAAACATAGCCAGCATGAGTACTGAAAGACCCTTATTTTCCTTGGTGAGCATGTAAACTGCTCTAGCTGTATGCTGGAAATTCTTGCATACCTTTTCCTTTGCAGATTGTGGTCCTTATACAGCAGATGGAATGGGATACAGATGCAAAGATACTATTAGATGCAAGCACGTAACAAGAGGATGAAATAGCAACATGAGAACAGAGAGGACCATAAAACTGAGATTTCTGTGACTAAAGACCAGTGTCTTCTGGCAGTCAATACAGATGTGAAATACAGGACATCTACTCTGTCCTCACCTCGAGGGAGAGCTACAGAGTACTATGCACCTTACTTCCCCTACACCTTATAAGGTAATTTTATATATGTATACACTTGTATTTGACTACCAAAGACGAGAGGAAACTCAGAATACTGTGGAAAAAAGCAGGACCTAGGTGTTTCCAGTGGGTGAAATCCTCCTGTCTCTGCAGATGTTCATCATCAGAGTATACCCTATATTGACATGTGGGGTTAGCATACTACTTCTTACAACATAAAGAGTGTTGCAGCAAGGCAGCTCTCTGGGTACACTGGGAGTTACCTGAACATCAGGATGGCTGTCAGTTTCTGAATGAATGTTAAGATCTCGGCCTTAAAGTAACATAAGAATAATAATCCCACCAATTTGAATGGGATTATGAAAAAACTCAACATAAATAGGTTAGAAAGGAAATTAATGTTTGAGGTATTTTTGAGCTTAGATGATTATAATGAAGAGAAATATTTTAGTGACTGAGAGAGATTATCACTGGGCTTTGCGCTAAGGTCCACAAGGCCATGAATTACGATACTTCAGTCTGTTTGCAGTTTAGGATGAAAATCAAACCTGCCAGTCATTGTAACTGAACTGCTGACTCCTGCCTTCACTGTGGCTACCAGCTTCACCAGCCTCTGCTGCTACACAGGCTTTCTGAAGAAAATGCCAAACATTTTTACTAATATTTAGGTTTCAAGTTCAACAAGATTTAAAGATTTTGTCTAAGGCTAAGGCAAATCCTGAAACTGCAGGATGTTTTTTTAAAAAGTTGTCCCCACAGACCTCTCTTTGCTTCTTCTCCGTGAGGAGTTTGTGTTGGCAAAGGCCATAAAAGCTCTAGGGAGAGAGCCAGGCTGATGAAAGCTAAGGCAAAAGAGGAAAGACTTTGCAACTCTATCCCAGATGGAAGGAGGGCAGTTCAAGGGCTCCAAAGCCCATCTGCACATGTTTCCCTTAGCAAATCTGGCAGAGCCCAGTTTTGGTAAGCAAGGATGGGACCAGCTGGATTGGTGGGTACATATTGACCCAACAGGAGAAAACCAGCTCTGGAACAGGCAGCTCTGTTTCCCTAAGAGGACTAAAGCAAGAGCAGACGGTTGGCAGTATTGTGCTTGAGGCCAGGGGCTGTGGCCAGTTCTTACCAGACAGATTCTCAGTGTCTGGGTAGCAGCTGAAAGAGAGCATGAGGCCCTGGAAGGCCCTTCCCATGGCAGGAAACACAACAAAGGTGTTGGGTTGAGCTCCATCCTCCCGTTGCCACCTGCACGATACATGTTGCTGTCTCCGGAGCTTCCCTGCTCTTACGTTGTGATGACACCTCTGGGAAAGTGCAGTCTGTTTTTCTCCTCAGGGGAAAAGGCTCAGCAACTCAGAAATGTACAGGATAAATAAAACAAAAACAGCAGGACAAAACCAAAGACAGAATATACTCTTTCAAACTAGCCCGGTGATTGAGAAACTCTGCTTAGAAAATCTGCAGAGACTGTAATCAAGCTGTGGCTATATATTCCTCCATATTAAGAAGTTGCTTTAGAGAAAAGAGCTTTTCTGTCTTTAATTTTCTCAAGATAATAAGAAAGTTTTGTGCCCTTGTCTTAGTTCCTGCAACGGATTGCTATGTACTTAATGCTCCCAGCACTGGAAATTGTCCAGACATAAATAAAATAAGTCTGTGAGGGATATTGTGGACCATTTCTCTTTTTCTGACCCTCAGTAAGCCCTTATTTTGTGAGACCAAAAGGTTTCTCAGTGTGCATTAGCTGAAACATATCTCAAAATCATGAAGTACCCGTCCTCCTTGTGCTCATAGCTTGCTATTTCTTAGGGGAGAACTTCTCTCTTAATTGTAGAGGCTCTTCATAGGTATCCAGTTGTAATCTCCCTTCTGAAAAAGGACAAAAGAAATAAGGAAATGGAAGCTTTTTAGTTTTAATCTGAATGCTCTCGCATGCTTTCACAAGTGAAATAAATTTGAGTAGATGGTAAGGCAAGTTTGATCCCGCCTATAAAACAAAAATCATGACCTGAGGGTGTTCTCAAGACAAAAAAAAAAAAAAAAGGAAAAGAGGATAATTTTTATTTTAGGTGCAGTTATGAGGACAGAAACTGGCTCTAAGCAGCTTTAGTGGAGTAGAGGAGACAGCGGAAAGTTCAGACAATTGGTCAGTGATCCTTTCTGGCTCCTGTCAGGTACCATAGGACGTAAGATAGGCCAGATGGCAGTTTAGAGCAATCTGTGAAGTGAAAAATAGAAAATGCCTCCAGTAATATCATTAATATTTGTTCTCCTTTGCCCCCTATCCAATAGAAACTCTCGCAGCTACCCCTGGCTGCAGGGTGCCAGGCACTGCCAAAAAAGAACCAGAAAGGCCAACTCTACTTTTGAACAAAGAGCTTGCTGATAATTTCTGAGCTTGTCAAACAAAACCGCAAGGCAGGAACTGTGGAAATTTCAGAAAAGGCCACAAGATGTGCAAAATCAGCTATGGTTCGTTTGCTGTTGGGACTTTACAGCCTGCTCCATGTCCTTTCTCCAGCTACGCAAAATTGAGGACAAAGGGAGTAAATTGTATCTGAAGATTCAAGAAGAGTCTTCTTAACTGATATATCAAATCAGTTAAATACTGTCTTACAGCCCTTTAGCTGGGCCATACTGTGGGTTTAGAGCAGTTTCCAACTAAAAAGACAAAGTGAGCGCTGACATCCCCAGTTCCCTGCAGCAAGTATGGTGCTATACGTGCTTAGTTCTGGAGACAAGCACAAGGTGGGGGCTGGCAGCTGAAGGTTCAAGCACATTTGTTGATTTGCAGAACTTATTAGACTGTGCCCTATGAGAATGAGTGCCTTTCCATTAAATATTTTCGCCGTTACCTCTAGGCAGGTTGAGGCTCTGGATGTCCCTGCCTGCAGCCATCACCTACACTTGAAGGACCTGTCTTGGAGGGAGCACTCCTGGGCTTCCAGACTGATTTTGTTAGTCTCCCCAGTTGCAAGAAAAGCTGATTGCAATTAGCCTTGGACTATAATTACTCAAAGAAAAAACAAAAAATTGGGTAATGCCCTGTACATTCATAGTAGTCTTCTAAAATCCATAATGATTTGTTTCTGCCATAGTATTTAAATCAGTCACTAAGGCAGAAACAGTCTTATGTTTACACGGACTACCACCAATGTCCAGCAGTCTAGTGGAGCTCCTGTGCGTATTTACCTTTGGGAGATATGTTTCACTCTGACATGCGCGGAAAGGTCAAGCGGCTGTCCTGCGAGCACAGTCCCACTGGATGCAAAATTTAGAATACAAATTGCAGTTTGATTTGATCAAAGCACAGACACAAGTGAGTCAGAGTATTGATGAGAAGAGACAGTATGTCATTTGGCTATTTGCTGCATTTATTTCTGACGTTCAAAGACTGATAGCTTATCTTCCCACGAGGACCTAAAAAGATGTTAAATCAAGAAAAAAAGGGAAAGTGCCAACCTCAATAGCTATGTTTACTATAAATAGCTTGGCCCAGGTTAACAAATCACTCAGTTGGATATACAGTATCAATTTCTCAAATATTATTACTTACTTACAATGGTAGGTTTTCCCTCTATATTTAGGCAATAAAACAAATATAATGACTGACATAACAATATAGGTAGCACTACTTAGGAAATACTGTCTTTTTAAATTTTATACAGCTAAGTAATTAGATTGAATGACATTAGTGGTCTATTGATTATAAAAATCAATAAGGCTTAAATTTTGAGTTTACAGAATAACTGCATGGAGTCAGTATTCAATGACTTGTACAGTCATTGAAAACCTAAGCCTCTACAGCTACAGCTACTAGAGAAATAAAGGCACTTTCTGAAGAGTTCAACAAGTGTCAAACAATATCGAAGGTTCAGGAAAAGCTCCTCAGGCTCTACAAAAGAAACTAGTTACCTTGCTGACCACAGAAGGAAAAAGGATTCTGAATACAGCTGTCAGCACCTGTCTTTATCACCAGGACCAAGAAAGAGAGGGACAATACCCATAATTGAAACTCAGCTGAATCACAGCCAAGGGCACTGCAAACATCATCCATCCCAGAACTGCTGTGATACCCTAAAAAGATGCAAGTTACAGTCCCTAACAAACAATGTTACCTAGTTCCCATTAATTTCAGATGCATAACTGGGCAGAACATAGACTATGTAATTAAGGAGAGAGAAGAATATACACTTTGAAATATCATACTTTGCACAATGCTGCAAGATACAATCCTCTTGCTGCTCATTGTGACCCACCTCATAATTTTTTTTTAGACAAATCAATGAGTGAGAAGAAAATGTTAGCATTTTTAGTACTACTTACTGCTTTTTTCAAAAGAAAAGGTACTATATTAGCCAACTGCCTGCGTGTTGACTTCTTAGTACTGCACAGCTTTTTGGTGATTGATGGTGCAGGGAGCAGGTACTTTGGGCATGTGACTAGTGGGGAGCTTAGGAAAATTTCCCCATAATAAATAACAGCAAGAATTTATAGTGGATCAGTTAAACTACACTATTTCCTGTATGTCATACAGAAATGAAATAGCTGTGTTCTATTTCCAAAGCAAAAGCCAAATTCATTCTATTCACATTAATTCCCATTAAAAGCACAGTCCTAGAGGATTTGATCCAGTTTAATCAGCCCATTCTAAAGATTAATTTTGATCAATTTCATTGAATGTCTTCATGTGAAGAAGACCTTTCTTCTTAATGAGTAATTGTATAAAAATATAAGAGTATATAACATAAATTTAACTCAATAATTAATTCTACATTAGTAATAAAAAGCAAGAAGTGTTGATCGTGAAATTATATTGGATGTAGGACTATATTGGTAGTAAAATGTTGTAACGGTTCAGTGACTAACTTCCATAGCATTTAAGCCATCACTGTCTCAAAGGCTGAATGTGGAAGAACCTTGATTTGCCAACAAAATCTGTAGTGTGATTGCGGCACTGAGAGTCTTGATGCTGTTGTCACGACCCTGTAGAATGAAATGACTTTTCGTGTGCTCCCTGAGGGTGATATCTGGAGAGATTAGGCTCTTTGGGCTACAATGGGAATGCTTGAACTCTGCCTGTGGCATGGAGAGGAGCAGACACAGAGACCCATTTGCTGACTGCCAACTAATTCATTTGCGGTTGATGTGTTCAGGGAAGTTCTGTTCATAGAAGCACGAATAATTACTTTTTTTTCATTTCCTCTGAGATTCCTTCATATGTCACTCTGTCTGTGCCAGCAAACGCCTTGCCAGCTTGACCTGCCCTTTGCTTGCATGGCCCCAACAGGAGGGGAACGCGTTTCGCCGTGGGGGCTGCTGCTCTGCAGGCCAATGAGCCAAACAGGCTCTGCCACTGTACTGAATCTTGCTGATGGAAGTATTTGCTTTGGCCTTCTGCACATAATCCAGGATCAACAACAGAAAACAGTTACTTATTATCACTTTTACTGCTGTTTTACTGAGAGTAACTTGGCAAAAGTTTCTGAAGAACTACTGTATCCAGGTTAATTCAGACAAAGTCCCTGTAGTCATTTTCCTCAGTGTTCACTTCATGACTCACAGTCTGATTGATATTTTTGCCCTATGAACTCACCCGTCAAGACAAGTTACTACTGCATAACATTTTGCTCACAGTAAAGTAATATATCACCAGCTTTTAAGAATATCTTTGATTAGGTTGCACCCTGGTGGTTTTGGTCTTGTGGCTGAAATGTCTCCTTTGGGTGTAATATTTCCAAACTAAACAGAATAACCTTTTCTTAGTTTTAATAGAATTTGAAAATAAAGAAAAGTGGCTTATAGCTAGGAGTTCACAAGTGTGTTCCTTCTAACGTCAGGGCTGAGGCCATTATAGCCGTCAACCTGCAACACTAAGAGCATCATAATGACGTCATTAGTTTTCTAAAAGATCTATTTATAAAACAAATTATCTACTGGAAAACGGTAACTTATCTGTCATAGTTATGGATATGAAAATGAAATCCTTTGATCAAAAATAACAGTTTCAACTTCAGACTTGAAAATTATTTTCATGTTTTCATCAGGATAAATATGTATTGAGAAGAGTATTGGTGTACTTATCTTTGAACTGATTTTTAATTCTAAACATTTCTGGCCAAACTGCAGAGGTCTCATACCAATTTCTGCTAAGGTAAGGAAACCCTCCAGAGACATGTGCCCCAGTTTTCAGTTCTCCAAGACACACATGTTCTGACATAGCCTGTAGAGGTATAAGTACTTTAGAAGTATGACCATGTCAACCAGTTTGACTTGCATTCAGTAAATGAGACGACGTTTATGCCAATGAAGGAGCAGTTCAACATTTTTTAATAAAGCAAAACATTGAGCAAGAGAATGACAAAGTTTAAGGAATTCCTGTCATCAGGGTTTTCTGAAGTCAACTTGTTTGGGACTCTTGGGACTGCTGAGGGAGCTGCAACCCATGGTAGCAGTCTGAGAACGAAGCAGCGTGAGTCCTCACCTGTGTGGCTCAGGAAGATGCTTCAAATATCTTGCCTCACCTTAGCAAACACTCTTTGGTTTAATGGTGGGTGATCTCTGCTGTTTACTTGTGGTACTGAGCTATAAGCTGGAGCTCTGCAATAGAGAAGCCTGCAGATAATAATCCATAATAATTGGATTTAATTTTTCAGAATGTTCTCAATCATTTTCATGCCTGTTCGGACCCCATGCATTGCCAGGCCTTTCATAGACCTGTGTTGCAGCCCTGTGTGAAGAAGACAGCAACTTATAGGTCATTACCCTTGCCATGGTGGAAATGCTTGACCCTTCACTGGCCCGTGCACCACCCAACTCAGCTGTGATGGCAGAGACATTAAAGCAAACCAAGTGAGGAAAGAGGCAAGTGAAGTTCTCCCTCACACTGAGTGGGGAACCAAACTGTCACTGCTGCAATACTGTCTGGCTTCTACCCCTCTGCCTGGAGCAGTATGGCTTACATGGATGTCTCCACTGACTTCGTTTGCAAGGATTTTCACCCAGATGGCTCCTTACTTTCATCAGAGGACGGTAAGCTTGTTCCAGAAAGGTCTCCACTGTTGCTATCGCTGCACACCCTTGGGATGCAGCTTTGCTGGGCGGTGGGCTCTGCTCCCCGTGCAGCAGAGGGTGGGTGGCCATGGGAGTGGCCAGCTGCTAAATGCAGCACCCCATGTATAGCCCCGGCGCCGCTGAGATGTTCATTTGCAACCTCAGACGTGGAGTTGTTTTGTGGGCTGTGATCCCAGGCAGATTCTTTTTCGGCAAAATTACACCCAGTATGATATGTATTTTTGCTTGCTGCTCTTCTTCATTTGTTATTATTCCTCCCCTCAGAAGAATACTTCAGAGCATCACAGGCAGTAGGTTAGCAGCTATTTCTCATTGATTCTGTCCAAACTCACAAGCAATCAGAATGTAGTAATGAAATTTATTGACCACCACACAACATAGAATTCAGCAGTCAAAAAAAGGTTACAACAGTCCCTATACACAGCAAGTACTCTAATAGTATTATTTATTTTATAAGTTCTGGATGAACTGAACTTCAAGAACTTGTTTAAGAGTAATGAATGTTTGATTCCTTTGGGTATCACACTGTGGCACAACTGGTCCAAATGATGGTGCCAAAAAGTTTTGATATTTTTCTTTTTAGTGTATTTTAATGCGAGTAGTTGTTGCAGAAAGCCTCAAAAGGTTTATTTGTGCATGTCTGTGAACAGAAAGAATAACACTGCATGATGTTTTGTATGAGACTGAACCAGAGGTTAAAGTTAGTTATAAAGAGATTAATTTGGTGCTTGGATTGAAGGTACCCTGACAGAAATCATGTTGTCAAAACTGGACAGGTGACATAGAAATTAAGGAAGGGTCATGGAAGGTTTTATGGCTTTACTGTTACTTCCAGGAACTGCTCAGGGTGCATGCAAGGCATATACTTTACTTCTGCAAAACAAACCAGGGTTACATGAATTTGAAGGTAGAGGCATTTGTTTATTACAAACAGAACTGACCAGGTGCTTTACATGAGATGGTTCATGTTGAGCTTTGAAAGTCTTTCCTATCATTATTTTTAATGACGTGTAAAGCAGTATAAGAAATATTTGTCATCTATCATAAGACAGAAATAGACACAGAAAATCCAAAGAACACCATGCTTCAGGGCTGATTAGAAGAGAATTAAGTAACCTTACAAATGTCTGTTTCTAAAAATAGTCATAGATTTTAGTGATAACTTTTGCAAACTATCTTTACCCTCCCTTACAATGTCTTAAAACATTTTCACTGAGAAATGATAATATATATCACTATTTTTTTTTAAGGATGCTTCAAGAAAACAACCTGTAGAATCTCACAGAGATGGTCATCCACAGTAATTTTATAATGGAAAGATTTCTCATTTTTCTAAATAATCTTCCTTTTCTATTCCATATGCTTTACCTCCCTCCAAAATAAGAGGTTTACTAGAGTTGTGGCATTGTAGCAACGCCATATAATCAGTAACAGCCTGTACACATATTGACTTTGCAAATATTATTTAAAAGAGAGTCTGCTGCCAGTACAAATAGGATGATGATGATGGCCAAGTTTACCAAGCTCTAGGTGGGGCTTCGCTTTTTTTTCTCTTCTGCATTACAGCCTAAGCAGATTCTTCTCCTTTGGCGGCACGAGTTTGGAGGTGTCATGGGATATTAAGGTTATAAATGGTTTATAAACAGATAACCAGTAGTTGTTGATAGCAAGCTGTGAAATTCAACAGCACGTTTTACATGCATCAATGGAAAATGCTCAAGGTCTATGGTGGCCAGCCTTTTTGGCCAGGAACATATTAATGATTCTGAGTGGCAGAAACGAGCCGTGTGCCCATTTGCCGTCCCCTCTGTGGCACAGGGGGGCTGTTGGCTCCAGCGGAGCGGAGCTGCCACCCTTCCCTGGGGCTCTGGGCTGCAGCAGGACACAAGCTGCCTGGGAGAGTTGGTTTTGCAGCATGGGTTTCTTCTTCACTGGCTGCACTGGGCAGGGAGGGTGGCTGGGGAGAAGCGGCTGCTGCCCAGCAACGTGGGTGTTTTGCTCCTGGTCCCCGTCCATCCTGGGAGATCTCCAGCAGTGAGCAGGATGGATGCCAGGCCCACAGAATTGCCTGTCAACAGCAGTGCAGACTGAGACACTGACTTTCCGTGGATCCTTGGGATTTCCAGTGGAATCTACTGCTGCTGGTTATCCCCTAAGCAAAATACATTAATTGGTTATGACTCTTTAGACTCAAATTTAAATACACATAAAAATAGAAACTTAAATATGACCTTTTCTTGCTATAGCATTGTCTTCCTATTTCCACAATATAAAATACATTCATCAGGTCTGCTGTATTATGATTAATAGAATCACTTGTCAAAATGAATGAAGAGAATATACTTTTTGCATATTACATTTTTTTTAAATTATCTTTTGTTCATTGATTGCATGGCTCAGTTAATTATAGTGTGCCTTCTGGTCCTTACTGTTAACTATACTAAGATCCTACTGTTGTTTTTTGTAAAAAGGCTTCTTAGAGTGGGTAGTCAAAATAGTCTTAAGTGATGTTTTTGTATATAAGCAGAAGCAGCAACAAAATACTTTCCAGAGTAGTCCTGAAACAGTGCCATGAATAATCCAATGAAAACTGTAGCATAAAACAAATTGGTATCCGTACTACCTTGTGAATTATTGATTTGAATGCAAAAAGAACTACTTTGCTATAAATCAGAATGAAAATGCCAGTGCTGTAAAATTTAATTTTGAAATAAACATCTGGGTTTTAGCTGTGCCTTTGCACAGAGACTCCGGCTAGAACAGTTCACTTTTGCAGCAGCATCAAGCTTGGTCTTGGGGACGTGAATTACAGCACAAGATCCTTGTCAAAGATCCGAATTCTGCACAGAATATCTAGACATGAGACCCATTGGCTATATTTCGAAGAAAGAGAAAACATTAAGTCGCAATATCTATCAGCTTAGGGGTGATAACATTTTTATATATGTCTGAAATTTAACTGTCATATAGAAAAAGTCCCCATTCTGACACATTCAGAAATATATTAGAGAACATGCCTAAATGTAAGCACTTGCATGGCCCCGCTTAAGCACATACGACTAAGCACTTATTTACATTCTCTGCTGAACCAGAAACTATTACTATTTCATCTCAATGTTTTTCTTCCCTTTTTTCATGCTGTCTGTGGTTTTTCAAAATCTTTACCTGCTTCTTTGCCTCTTGATGGTATTTATATCCAAACATGGAGCTGACTACAAAACTACCTCTGCGGTTATTACACCTAATAAACAAACTTGGTTATTTCAGATTTGACTGCGGACTAGTTTGGAACAACTGTGGCATAGGTGTCAGCATGCAGATGGGCTTGCATGCTTAAATTTCAAAACTAAAAGCTGCAGGACAAAATATGAATCCAAATAGTTACAGAACAGCAAAGTACTAAAGGATGTATCTAAATACAAGAATGAATTTGCTGCTTTGCTGAACTGGAATCAAAAAAGAGCTGTACTAGATACTTGTTCTATCAGTTCCTTTTACGGTGACTGTCTAGCTAAGCAACATAAAGAAAATCTGATCCATATATTATCTTCTTGTTGATC
>Ga0181612_169430_pt1 | contig 23508 bp, 26 predicted proteins | sample HoacroProtozoa21_FD_119630 | JGI IMG/M metagenome (GOLD analysis project Ga0181612, IMG submission 119630) | Hoatzin crop microbial communities from Cojedes, Venezuel. Combined Assembly of Gp0051906, Gp0051904, Gp0051908
AAAGACAGCAACCCAAATAAGAAAAACCCAGTCCCAGGCCCCAGGAGCTCCCAGGGCTGGCCTGGCTGCGCAGGGCTCTTTGCTTGTCCACAAGCTGCGGGCGAAGGTGAGTGCTGTCCTTCAGTGAACATATCCCTTCCTCAGCACAGCCATCCCCTGTACCCCGTTTTGGGCCAGGATTCGTGGCTGTCCTCCTGTCGGAGGCCGCTGGTGTGAAGCCTTTATGTCTTTGTGCAGGCTTTTGTCTTGATCTGTGTGCGTGTCCTTGGAGCCATATCCCTGTCACCCATGCACGGACACCCCCATCCCTCTCCTCTTACCTTTCTCTCATTTCAAGAGCCACTGTCAAGAGCTGGGTACTTTGTGACCCTTGGGTATATGCCTATACAGAGTAAAAACACTCAGGGAAATTAATCACTAATAGAAATCCGCTCCCCATGGGGCTGACACTGCTCTTTGACGCATTGAGGTTTTCCTTGTGATGCCTCCACCTTCCCCAGCCCTTGCTGCTGGGCCAAGGCTACTGCCAGCCCGTAAGTGTGTGCCTTGGGGTGGAGCGTGCCCGGTGTGCTGGCAGGGGGGAGGAGGGCAGTGCCGCAGGGCTGGGGACGTGGCTGCAGCTCTGCCGTGCTGAGTCATGACCGCCGGACGCTCCTGCAAATCCCTCTGTTTCCTACGCTGCTGGAAAGGTACCAAAAGCATTAGCATCGCGAGCCCAATCTCTGCAAAATGTGACAGCCTGATCCTTGCAGTAGCTCCTGTTACAGCCCATGGCTCCCTTCCCCATGTCCTCCAGCCACCCGTCTCACCTGGGTCAGGCAGCGTCCCTTCGGTGTACGCTGCGTGCCGGATGCTCAAAGCAGTATCCTCAGGCCTTCTCCAAAAAAAGCCTCCAGATCTGGTAAGCTGCTGCCATAGCTCGTTTACAGCCTGTTCTTCCCCCTCCTGTGCTCCTGTTCTCCAGCAAGTACAGCGGTGGCTCCTGCCTGTTTGTCCTGCCCCATGGTGCTGCCCGACTATGGGCATCGCTATGTCCATGTGGGGACCGGACAGATGCCAGTGGCCTTCAGCAACACTAGAGACTTGGATGCTGGCTTTCTGTTGTCTTTTGCAAGCTCGGGGGAGGCAAAGGCTGGGATGGATTGGCCTGCCCTGTGCCCCGGGAGGCTCACAACAACCAGCTCCCATTCCCTTCAGTCACAGGCAAGCGATTTATGGCCGCTGTGCCTCCATTTCCATGCCTGGGACCCGGATGCTTACCCCTCTCTCTCCATTCTGCTGTGATGATAGCTGTGTTTAAAGCCTGAGGCTCCTGGACACTATGGCAACAGGACCATACAAATACTTAGGGCTGAGCCACCCCTTGTTTGGGGTTTCTGGAGCTCCGGTGTGGCTGATGAGCTCTCACCATAGAATCATAGAACCAGACTAAAACTGTCTCAAGCAGGCTCTGACGGGGCCAGGCTCCTTTTGACGTCAGTACAAATTGGACTGGGGCCCACCTCTCAGAGGAAGAAAGCCAAAGCTGCCTTTAAACCATGCTGTTTCTGCTGACAGTGATGAGGAGAGAGCAGGACGCAGGTCCACAGCATTCCTTGCAGCATTCTCCAGGGATGGACCTCGATCAAATCCACTTGCTTTAGCTGGCTGGCCCCATCCAACATGACGGATGGCTGCTGGGACCACCATCTTTCCCTGGAGACCCCAGGGCTCCTGGCATAGGCGGCAGACCCAGCATGCTCCCTGGTCCAAGAGCCCCAACCACAGCTTGGGAAGATGGGGCTTCCTCTGCCCAGCTCCTTAAGCATCACCCATCATCCCTCCATGTCTTCCCCTCCAGCAAGGTTTCCTGAGGGGACAAGGTTACTGCCACCAGGCTCTGCCAACATCTGGGCTACAGGACCAGCTCTGGCTGGCATTTGTGCTGTGGGAGACTCTTGTGAGACCAACCGCAAGACCCTACGATCCCGAAGATGTCTCCGAGACAATACTACAAGTGCCAAATAACCAGCAGTTCAGGCTGCCCCAGGGGGTCTTCCCTTCCTGTTGGGCATCTAAGCATCTTCCACCCAGTCTGGGTCCTTACTATAGTGTCAGTGACAAGGTGAAGGCCTGTGGACAGAAAGCAATTCCTTCATCGCCCATCGCGTCTCCTCCCCAGCTTGCCCTCCCTGTGCCCCAGAGCTGTGCTGCTCCTGGCTCTGGCTCCTGCTCTTCCATTTGCAGTTTATAGGGGGGCGTCTCTGGGGTCTCCCTCACCCAGAGGTTCCCAAGGCCGCCGGGCCACCAGCCTGTCCCCAGGGCTGCCAGAGGGGCAGCGGGTGTCCCCGAAGAGGCAGCAAGGAGCCCAGCATCCGTGCTCCAGGGGAAGAGAGCACACCTCTCCCAGCAAGGCAGTGTCCCCGAAGAGGCGCGTGTCCATATGCCTGGTGCTCACTGTTGCTGTCCCCCAGCACCAGTACTGCCTGTCACCCCAGTCCCGGAGGCACTGGGACTCAGCATACCCCACCCCCCTGCTGCCTGGCGCAGAGATGATGCTGGCCGCAGTGTGTGAGGGGCCCGTACCGCCTCTCTGCCCTGGCTGTCCTCTCCTGGGAAGAAGGGCATAAGGGGAGGGAAGGGGGCAGGGAGGGATGAAATGCCCACCCAGAGTCAGGATCCAGAAGGAACGGGCGCTCAGAGCTGGGCTTCGGGCATGCTACCCGTGCGCTGAACCAGGCAGAGCCTTTGCTGGTGCTCCGGCCCCACTGCTCCATGCACTCTGCATGAACTGGTGTTTGCCCACAGCAGTGCTCATCTGCGCACAGCTTCCCGGCACCGTCTGCCCAGGCTGCTGGCTTTGGCTCTGGGCTTGCCACGTGCTTGGGGTCCCGCTCCATGCCAGAGGTTCCCAGGCAGGACAGCAGCATAATTAACTGATAATCTTCCTATGCCTTGGACTTGTTCAGCTCCGCTAGGTCTCCCTGCCGCTGCTTCCAGGCATTTCATTGTCCCCCGGCTCCTTCCTGCTCAGCCTCTTCCGTCCCAGGGCTGCTCTCTGCATCCACCAAAGCTGCTTCTTGGGTCTTACAATAATTATAACAATGGCTCTTCCTTACCCTGGGGATTTTGCTAGTATCTCTGTCAAAGCTGCCTTTGAAAGCTTTGCTACTCGTGCTCACTAATAATTTAGTGTTTGGCTTCTGCATGGCTTCCTACTGTTCTCCTGGCTCCACCAGTCTCCCTCCTGCTTTGCTCATCTTCTTCCTCATGCAGGTTGGGAGCACGAACCAGTTAATATTTGATTCCCCCCTGACTGCCATGTCTGGCAGACACCAGGGGATCAGCCACAGCCTCCCAAGGAGGGAGCAGGAGCCCCCTTAGAGCTATTCGCAGCCCTCCCAGATGTCTCACTTCGCCACCTTTGTGCCTCACCATGCCTTGTCCCCTCGTCCCTCCCCACTCCCACCCCCCGAAGGTCTGTTCTCCCTGTTGATAATCCATTGTCTGTATTTAACGCCTCACTGACATCCTCACCTTTGTCTGACAGAGAACCCCTGACCAGATGTGAAGCTTCTGTTACTAAAGGCAAATCCTTTTGCAATAGCTGGTTGGAAAGTGGGGAACCTGTTTTCATGAAACAAAAATTGAAACACAGGATTCATTTTCATTCTGTAGGTCTCACAAAGGAACACATTTTGTTTGGCATTATTTCTGTCTTTGTACAGAAAATCACTCTGTGGCTCAGAAGGTGGGTTTGTACTGTCAGTACTTGCACTGCTAAACGTTTCCTTTGCTGTCCTGGTGTAGTTACTACTGCTCTTATGGTCCACTTGCCTCTGAAAAAAACAAAAGAGAGCAAGAGATGGAAGAAAAAAAATGCAAGTGTTCTGGTATGTGTTCAGACCCCAGAAAACTGAGGTCACCAGTCACATTTCCAGAAACACGACTGCCCTCTGTGCGTGCTAAGCACGTCCGGATGGATGCATAGATGGGCTCCAGGAAGGGGGTGAAGTGCAGCTCAGAGGAAGGTCTCCAGTTAACCCTCAGACTGTGTTCTGATCATTTGGCATAATTTCTAGAGTGCTTCTGTAAACTTCCTCACTGCTGTAATCAAGTGTCAGGTGCCACCCCCATGGAAAGTCGCCCTCATCCAAATTACTCTTAAAACACAGCAGCGCCCACTGCTACTCAGCAACAGAGCTTTACAGCAGCAGCAGAGCTGCGGTCCCCGAACAAAGCCCTCGAGAGCCTGCAGACAGAGCCACGCCACACTGGGCCAGCATTTGAATGGAGACCCCCAAGCTGGAGGGACGCAGATAAGGCATCAGCATGTGCCCCTTTCCGGTGAGCCAGCACTAGCATGGCACTTCGGTCTTGCATTTGGGCTGCCTATGCTGGGATCTGCATCAACTTTTTTGCTGAGACAGGTGGTAAGAGGAGATCCTGGACCACAGGAACCCCAAGCACTGCCAGCAAGCTGGGAGAGAACTGTCCTCCTGACCAAATCCTTATTCCCATCACTACAGATGTGCCTATCTATGTTTTTTTCTTCTGATGCAAGCATTCATTTCTGCAGTTAGTCAGTAATTCACTGACAAATGCCGGCCTGAAATGTTTCATCTCCTGTTCAATGAACTGTCACTGAACCAAAAAAAAAAAGACCTGCAAGGACATGCCTGGGCTCCTGGTGGGTCTGCTCAGAGCCAGGATTTGAGGAGCCTCCCAGACTCACTCATGACATTCTTCCAGCTGAGGGGAAATCTAGCTAGTTTTTAAGTTTTGGTCTAATTCAGAAGGATTTTTTCCTTTTAATTTCTGGATACATTGACATCTAACTGGAAAGCCTGTGCACCAGCAAAGCTGTGCATTAGACCTGTGAAGGTTTTTCTGTCCTGTCACTTGGGGTGAAGAACTTGAGGAACTTATTTGATACCCTAAAGAGTTGAAACAATAAACAGAATATGCAAACGGCAGCCACACAAGGCAGCATGAACACCTAAGCTGCCCAAGAGATTTAAGGGGAGCTGGTGCTGCAAATGGTTTGTGTTGCGACCATGAGATGTCCTGGGGTAGGAAGAGCAGGCAGACAGCAAAGTTGCGAGGGACGGTTGCGAGGAAGCGTAAGAGCAGGTGGCCAAAGGGGGCTGAGGAAAAGAGAAGAGATGGAGAGGTGCAGGACCACACACCAGAGAAAACAGCCCTGGAGCCGTCAGCAAAGATGTTTTCCCCACCTGATTTTTCGCAGGTGCAAGGAAACATTTCTTTGTAAAGGTACAGCTCAGGAGCAGAGGTGCTTCCCTTCGCCACCATTTTCTCTTTCCAAGGCCTGGAGTCTGCCGGGCACTGCCTCTGCTGCTCTCCACCACTACCAAGGAGAGGCGGCCATGCAAGGAGCGACTGACCTCAATGAAGCCGTGGTTCACTGAACCATCTAGCTCAAGACTTTTGACTTGGGAGGAAAAAAACCCTGGAAATGGTGACAACGTCTTTGCCTAGCTTTTACCCTGAAGCTGAAGGCAATAGCAATGAGTGCAGCGATGGGAACAACCAGGGCAGCCCCTCCTGGGCCTCCCATCCTTCAGTCCGCCCACCCTGGCTCATACTTTGCCCTGAAGAGCAGGGCTGGTGGGTCTCACAGGGTGAGATGGCCACTGTGGGCTGCATGGTGTCAGCAGGAGAAGCTCTTTGCTCCTCTCTTTTTTTTTCCTTCCCATGTTTTTTTTTTTCCTGGAAGCTTTTGCTGTTGAGGTGGCCTCCTAGTCAGCAGGAGCAGAGCCACCCTGCGTGCAGAGGTACTGCTGGCACAGGACATATACCAGGCGTTGCTCCACCACTATGGAGTGAAATAAAAGTAGGTCAGGAAACTAGGTTTGGCAGAGCTGAGGACTGGACTGTCACCTCACTTGCCATTGGCATGGGAACCAAAAGCTGCCAGCGCCAGCCAGCGAGGGGGACAGGCAGCTGCTGGGACGCCAGGCAGAGTGGGCAGCCCTTGCCCGCGCGAAGCCACGGCACTGTATGCAGCCCCACTGCGGCACCCGCCTCCAGCAGAGGCTGAAGACCTCCGCAGGGATGCTTCAGGTCTTCCAGGTTCCCCAGCCACCAGCTGCACTCACCTGACTGACAACTGAAGCAAACCCCCAAGCCCAGGGCAAAGGCGAATGCCCACCGTCTCTGCCGGAGCAGCAGGACGGCACTGCCAGCCATCAGAGTGCTCCTCCTTGACAGAGGGGTTCTGCCGCCTGTCACAGACGGGAGCAGAAATCACCGCATGGCGCTCATAAATACTGGACTTCGCCCCGTTAGTGAGCCAGAAAATCACCCACCATGCTGGTGCCTCCCACAGCAGAAGGAGCGCTCCTTTGTTTAAGACACTTTCTAACGGATGTGCTGCAGAGCCATCACGTGCGTTTCTGCGATGCCCACTCCAAAAATCCTTTGAATATTTCCGGACCCCAGTTTGCTGGACTCTGGGATGGGACTAGACTCTGTGGGTCAGGGCAGCAGATTTCTAACTGCCGAGGCAGAAGGGCCAGTGCTGGCACATGGCAACTTTCTGGGAAGAGAAGTTACGTGTGATAAACCCCACGTAAGAGAGGGAAGAGTCAGGCCTTGTCACCTGCAAAGCAACACAACCCATGGAGATCGTGGCTGTATTTTGGCAAGCGGGGCCTTTTTGTGTGAGGTGGGGGTGGCAGCAGCTGGGGCTGGGCGGACAGGAGCAGGACAAAGCCCCTGCCTCCCGCAGCAGCTGGGGCAGGCAGCCAGAGAAACACGAACATGGTCGGCGCCTATTGAAGCCCCCGTCTCTGGCTGCCCCCTGCCCCCGGTTCCCCCCGCACAGCCGCCCATGCGACTTTTTGGGGGCTAAAACCGATGTTGCTCCCTCCTCTCTCCCAGCTAATTGCTTTAATGCATCCCGAGGTGCACGCCCTGCCTCCCTCCCACCAGTGGCTCATCATTTATTCACAGGGCTGAAACCCCCGAGCAGCACCCCGCTGGCCGTCACGCTGTGGGGGGCTGATGCGGGGCGGCTGGCCGGCCACGGAGAAGGATGACATCATTTTCATGCTGGGAGTGAGGCACGCAGGGCTGGGGGAAAGGCTTAGCCCACTTATCTTCCAATGTACACCTACAATTTTCCCTTTCAATCTCCTTCCAATCTGGCTACTCCCACATGAGTTACTAATATAGGACACGCAACGGGGCTTCTCCCCGCCTGGCCTATCCTCATCTATTCAACTAATTAGCTTGGTTTCGCTGGGGGGGTGTGGGGGTAGAGAGGGGGAGAGGGGATGAAAGGGGAGGGAGGGAACTTGTCCGAAATCCACCCTGCTGCTCCGTCTCCCCTAAGCCCATGCTGGTTGACAAGACCACAGCTCTGCTGATGCCGGCCAGCAGGACCTGCAGTAGGGCTGGTGCTTGGCAGCTCCAATACCATAACCAACGTCCTGCAAAACTGGAGGGCACGTTAGCCCCTCCCCACCTGCCCTGCCTAAACACCCGCCTGCAGCAGCAGCCCTGCAGGTGCTGGGGCAATATAGCCCCTGCCCTGAGAAAATTACAGTTCCTGGCTGGCTGGCGAGGCAGGGCGAGAGGGGAGAGAGGCAAACAGCAGAGAGGGTACCAACGCATGTTTCTCCTGACTGCTCCTGCAGCCCGTCCCCGGAGCAGGTCCGGGACAGACGGGGGGTTTCGGGGGACATCAGCCCCTAGGAGAGAGTCCCTGAGATCCCAGTGCTGGAAACCACCAGCACCAAAACTATCTGCAGCCGGACCCGTGGCACACAAGAAGCTTTACAAGTCATTTGGTGGGGAATGAGTGGTTAATTACCATGTGCCACCACTGTTAACCTCTGCAAATAAGTCTAATTATCACAGATTAATGAACAGAGCGCAGGCACATCCGAGGAGCTGTCGCTGAGGGTCTTTTTGGGGCCACATTTCATTATCTTTCTAAGCGCTGCCATCCTGCCTCCCCGCCACCCCCACCACCTGCCACCCACCCTACAGATGCTCCAGCCAGTCCCTGAGAAATGTGGCCCCATGGCTCCTGCACTGCTGCACCAGTGGAGAAAGCCCGGGGTGTGCGCCAGGGAAGGCACAAAATCAGAGTTCCCCATGGCTCCCAGAGCTCATTCCACAGACGTCAGCATGGTCCTACAAGGATGCTTGCACATCAGGGCCATCTTCTCGCCTGGTGCTATGGGGAGCCCTGTGATGTTCGGGTTGTGCCTGCCTCAGCAGCCCTAGCTCCTGCAGGCAAATAATCAGATGAGATCGTCCTTGTCTAATCAGGGAAAGAAAGAATAAAGTAAAAAACTAAAGCATGTCATTAGCTCTTATGGTTGCAAGGAAAAGCTCAAGTGAATCTCACAGACTGAGAAAGCAGACAAAGGAAAAAGAGATGGCTATTGATTTTTTAATTTAAAAGCCCACTCCTTCCCCCTCCACACCTTAGGAGAGCCTGTGGCTGGGCAGACGGGAGTCCTAGCACCTGCGGTGGGACGGGCAGCGGTGCAGGCAGCCACCTCTTGGGGCACAGCTGTGGGACCAAGCTGAAGACGGCACGAATAGCAGAAGGCTAGGGATGGTACGGGATGCAGCCTCAAAGCGAGGAGCATTAATAAATGATAAGATTTTATGATCATGTCAGTAAAGCTTACAATTCCAGCATTAAAATAAATAATGAAACATTTTTTTTAGCTATTCTGGCTTATTTTCAGCACTTGCTGAACGGCTGATGCTTTGTTACTGTTGCATACCCAGCACTCAAGAGCATCCTTTCAGATTTGAACCAATTCGCCCACACTCACCTCGGCAAGCACTGCTACAACACACGCACATGACTGCTATACGCAGCTCCCGTGCCAGCAAATTGATGGAGCCTTTTTTCACTATCCTGCCTGAATTTAAGAAGTTGCTAGCCCTGTCTTCACGTAGTCTGACGCCAGGAGGGGTTCTCACCAGCAGAGAAAGGAAATCCGCACGCGGGGATGCGCTGCCTTTGCAACTGGCATCTTATTGCCCCCGCAGAAGAGCCCTGCTGGCCTCTGCCGCATTGGGAGCGAACGTGTCCCATCGTCTCCCTCATGGTGGTTTTGCTGCCGAGCAGCACAAATGCGTCCCCAGCTTCAACATATTTTTGTGGGGAGGAAACTAGCAGATGCAGAGGAAGCTGAATGGGCAAATGAATGTTAAAATAATTGGAGCCACCATTTCAGACTTGATGAATATGTTGCTCAAATTACAGCTCTGCCTTGAAAACAAAACAAAACAAAAGCCCCAATGAATGTAACATTAATTTAATAATAGTGAAACTTGTAAATAATGTAACACTCATTTAAATGGTTGCTCATGGAAGATCTCTTGAGAGGAGAGTAAGGGACTATAATTTTGGGGCTGGGATGACACATGTTCTGTAAAACGCAATGTTTTATTCATCAGCTCCCCTAAGAGCTGTCGGGGCTGGGGCCGAGGCGCTCACAGGCACCCCCCAGCCCTGCCACCGGCCACACATGTTCCCCCTCATCCTCACTGGTCCCTTGGGTTTCCCCAGCGCTGTCACTTCTTGTGCCTGGGCACTGGCAACTCCTCTGGGGCTCCCCCAGCCTGGGGCCTTTCTCCCCCATCCTGTGGACATCTGCGACACCCACACATCCCAGACATCTCTCCTCCCTTTGCTGCAGCACTTATTTAAATGTTTCTCTTATCCTTCACCCTCCACCACGAGGTGGAATTAAATTCACAGAAAAAGAAGAAATGCAGTCCAGGGCCAAGCTAGTAATTACCATCAAACCCAGAGAAAACCAGAGCATACATTCAATTCTACTATTTGTCCCTTCCATTTTTTTAAGTTGCCCTTTTTCTCCCTCTTTTTACTGCTGTGAGAGCCTATTACAACCATCTACAACTTCCTTTCACCAAGGACCTCTGGGTTTTTCCCTGCCTGCTTCCTCTGCTTTATTTATTGACATATTCAATAATTCAGAGAAATCTTCTTCTAAATGTGCAGGGCAGAACTCGCCCCCAGGTTTAAAAAACAAATCCTGTCACGTTTGGCAAGCAGCTGCACACAGAAGGCAGACATCAAACATATACATCCAAATACGCAAATTCAAAGAATCAATAGATATGGTATATTCTTTATTTTCTTTTTTCATCCGGAAAGAAAAGCTTGTGCATAACATCATAATACTGCCATATTGATTTCCTTGCGGTAAGGAGCATCCTACGAGATGTGCCCCAGGAATAAGCTTTCCTCCCGGAGTGAAGGTCAGCCTGCTGCCACAGGGACTATTCTTACACAACAAAAAAATGCTTCATGGAGAGCTGATTTGCAGGGCTGGGCTCTAACCTAGCGCAACCGGTCTTCCTCCTCCTCCTCAGCCCAGGAAGCATTGAAGTATCAGCTAAGGGAAGCCCTTACACATGAGGCTTTCAGTGCAAGTCCCATGGAACCTACATGCTCCCTCAGCAAAGACCCAGGGTCTGAGCTGGTGACATTGGGGCTGAAGCCTGCGGATCAGCACCCTCCACTCAGCTGCCCCCTGGTCTGTACTAATCCTGTGCACTGAATTCATTCTGCTCCAATATGCTACTTGGAAGGTTACCTCTCCTCTTTTACAGCCTGTAGTATATTTATTTTCACTTCTCTGATGCCCACCACATTACATGTAGTCACTGTTGACCAGCACTCTCCAGCCATCACCTGTCATGCAATTGTCACAGTTAGTTTGTCTACAGATAATTGAGAAAGAAACATAAATGCATTAAGGTTATTAAGATATACACAGCTGGTATCACCACAAATGGGGAAAAAAGAGCGAGCACTAAGTACGTATGAGTGCAGCCCGTGCTGTTTCGTACTGACTCGTCCAGGACCGTTTGCAGCCAGATGATGCCAAAGGCAAAGAGGCTGCATTGCAAAACCACCAGGCTGTGCCTCTGGGATTTATTCATGCATTATCATTTTCATCTGCTGCTGTTGGTTACAAAATAAATGTGTACAGCAATACAGCAGTGGCAAGCAAGTGTCTGTTTTGAAGAGACGTTGGCATTGTCTTATAAATGTCAGCAGCTGAACAGCAGTGGGCTCTGTCACCTGCTACCACTTCTATCGCTTCCCTTTTATTAAAAATACATATTGACAATAAAAGCTCTGGCTAAAAAAAAAAAAGCCCCTCCCTCCCCAGAAGAAAGACCTTGCTCTGCTCTTCTTGGAAAATCTTTAAACATGTGCCCTGCAAAATGACCTTACACATCTTCTCCCCTCCTGTGAATGCCATTGAAGTACGCTTTTAAAACCAGGCAGTAAAAATCAGGCTTCTGTATGCGGTTTAATAGCAGTGCTTCTCACAGCTGCTGCAGGAGCAAATGTTTGAGCTCTCTAAAATATTGCAGTTTGTCCAACCTGCCCAGTGGACGGCCAGGCGATGCCATGCTGTGCTGTGCCGTGCATGCACGCGTGGTCAGTGCAGACAGCAGCACGGCACAGGGCCCCCTGCCTCGTCCCTGCCAGTGCTGCGGGGGCACTGGGCACGCACAGGGCTTGTGCCACAGGCAGCAGGGATGGGCATCGCCGGGCACTGGCGCCTGATGCTTCTTGCTGAAATTCAAGGGCACTGAGTGTGGAGGGCTTTGCTACCGCCCGCAGATGGCAGCAGGGCTGGAGCTGCTCCTGAAAGGCTGTCGGTCACTTCTCTGGGTGTGGGCAGTAAGGAGAGGTCGGAAGTTGGGCAGATTTGGAGGGAATTTATCACAGCTGACCAAAGCACTGCAGAGGGCACTGGTAAAATTTTACTATATCAGTTTAAATTATTTTTTCCTTTTTAGTAGGCAGATCAATTTTTAATTGAAAATTATTTTTAAAAGTGGGAACCCCTTTCCTCTCTAGAGTAATACTGGAAAGAGAATATAGAAAAGCAGCCCATGAAAGCAAATGGTCTTTATTTCAACAGCCCCTGCCTAAAACCTCACTATTTGTGTTACTGTCTCTTTTTTACTGCTTTCCTTCACCAGGTGTCTCGAGGAAAGAAGGCCAGCGATGTTTTAGGAGGGCAGTGTACTGTACACAGCCCACTGGGCGCTTCAGACTCTAACACATATCTTAGGTTTGCAGTGGACGTGCTGTTAAACAGATGATGGCCATGCCTGCAGTTTACATCCCTGTACACCTCTGTATCAGGGAACCAGGAAGCTGCAAGTCCCCACACTTTCACAGAAACCCAAAAGAAAACACATTGTTCAGGAACATGGGCACGTGAACACCACCACATAAATGTCAATCACCACAAATCCTAAACAAAAGCCACTTGTAAACTATCTGACTGTAAGTCAAATTGTTTTATGGTTAGAGAAGCATTTAATATACTATGAACAGTTTAAATTTAGCATTTTGTATTCAGAGTGATTAATGGCACCATATTGTATTTCAATTACTATGAAATACTTCCCCATAATAAGCGATGGCAATAATATTCACATTAAGTCAATAAAAAGCATCTTCAAAGTGTGATGTATAAGTGCCATTACCATAGCCCAATGTGAAAGCATCTTACAACAAGTTAACAACATTGATAACAGAAACCCCAGCACCTAAAGGTAGAGGTTTGTGTGAGGCAGAGGCATTGCCCTCCAGCTCGGGAAGCCACACCAGGTTCCCCGTTCCTTCTAGGTACAATCTCACAAGCTCCAGCCTGGGACCTGATGAGATGGGGACTGTGAGCACGGACATCCTACAGTCATTTCCTAGGCACTATGGCTGATAAGAGCTACACAACAGGACAAACCAAAGCCTTTCATCCTCTGTTTCCTCTTCCATGTGAAATCTCATTAACTGTAAAGGGAAATTATTCTTGCTCATACTGTTTTAATCTGCTTGCTTGCTTTTTAATTGCTAGCACCAATTTAACTTGAGTGCCCAAGAGCATACTGACCAGAAACAGCTGCCTTCCACAGCCTCACACCTAGAATATAGTTGCATTCCTCATCAAGACATGAAAAACTAAAAGAAAAAAAAAAAAAAATTGAAAAACAAGAAAATCTTTAATTTCCACAAACGGTGAATTATTTTGTCTTGGCATCTTAATTTAACTTTGTTTCATTTGACTAAAATAAAAAGACACTTGGCTTAGATGTCAAAACACAACAGCATGTATCAAAAATCAGATACAGTACTAAACATCATCTAGAAAAAGATAATGATAATTAATAACTGTTATGAACAGTGCATTTATAGCTAGCAGAAAATGTAGTAAAATGAGAAGGTGGAAGTAAAACGTTTTTGCATCGTAGAAAGGACAATTCTGTCTCTATCAAAACAAGATATTGCACCATTATCAAAACAAACCAGAAAAGCCCAAATGATTCACTTTGACTTTCCTGCTGAAAATTATGTCCAGATTGGCACATTCTAACAAAATGCCTCAATTTCAAAAAAAGCTGCTTGTTCTTTGGATGAAAATTCACTTCTGCTGGAGACCTTTGCAGCCATTCCCGCTGAAAGACTTGGGAGAGCAGGTGCCTCTGGTCGCACCTGGCACCTCTGTCCCTCTGGTTAAGTATCAGACCCCGTGCCTGAGACCCACACACTCCCTATGCTCACTGGAGGCTGGATTCAACAGAGTCCCAGCTTCTAAGGTATAATATAAGCAATTTTCTCCCTGTTCCACAGAAAGCAAGGCTCGCCCTTTGGTGCTACCACTAAGAAGCAATGAGGAAGGCGCAAGTAACAGTAGTATTTTAAAAAAAAAAAAGGAAGAAGAAGAGAGAAAGAGAAAATAAAACATTTTTCTTTGGGGGTCAGCTTTAATACACCCCATGTGGGGATTGCAGCAAAGTAAGGAAATCTTGGAGGGAGCTCTTATCCATAGATCACTGCCCAGGCAGACCATAACGGCCTCTCCCGAGCTATTAGAGGCAATTGTTTCAATAATCTTTCGTCCTGCAATCTATGGCAAGACAAATGGTGATGCCCCTCCAGATTCCTGCCAATCTAGCAAGGAGGACATGACCCTCGGGCGGTGGGTTGCCAGGGGACGGGAGCCCCTGGCCTTGCGGTGGCCTGGCTGGTGAAGACCATGCTGATGCTCAATGCTCAGGTGGGGTCTCACCTTGCAGAGCTTCCCCACGCAGCTGGACCCGTGGTGGCTGGTGCCTTTCTGAGGCCAGGCAGCTGCAGCTGCCCGCTGGGGCCATGGGCACGTTGCTTCTGCAGTCCTGCATGGAGATGCCTCCACCAGCATGCCCTGCAAAGCACTGCTGGCCTACCCGATACCCTGCACCATGACCACACAGCTGCAGCCCTGCACTGCAGACTGCCTCTGTGCTGTTTTATAAATCACTGACAGTATGACCAGTGGCTTTTATTAAAACAGACACTTAGACACCTTAGACCCAGCTAGAGACCCCAGCACTGCCTCCTGGTGCTGCAGCAACGAAGGTCTGTGGTGGTCCGGCACAGATGCATGGGGTGACCACATGGGCTCAGCCGAGTACCATGCTATGCCGAAATACTCCCACGGTGCCTGCCCATCCAGGGGCTCGGGGGATCTTCACCCAGCTTCCCACAGCCAGCGAGCGCTTCTTCAACAAGCTTGCATTTAAGGTTTTCTTTCGAAAGACCACTTCATTTTGTATTCCTAGACTTTCCTACCAGCTTGTCCAAAGCAGGAACAAAACATGCATGACAAACACAGGGGCCGTGTGCCCTGACAGACACTCTATCCAAGCTCAGTTTAAAGTGGAAATTACCAGTAGGAAGCAAAGAAACCTCCATAGTTTATTGGGCCTAATCCAATTAATGCTAATAATGTAGGTTACCAATAATAGCACATAGCTTTCTTCAACACATATCAAACTTGTACCGCTTACAGTACAGCTGAGACATGGAGGCAGATGTAGCAGTAAAAGACAAGTTGAGTCTCCAGGTCAAACCAGGCCATGCCCTGATCATACTACTGCTTGCTTTCCAAGTTTCATATTATCCATTTCTTGAAACACATGTTCCTAATTAAGCCAATGGGAAGTTTGCCATTGACTTCAAAGGGACCCAGAGCAAGCCCCTGTAGCAGTTGCTTTCCTTAAGGAGGAGGACTGTGCATCCCCAGTTTTGGCAGGGCACTAGCAATCCTGCCAGCTTATAATCACGGTCACACTTGACACTGCAAGTGCTGCGCAAAAGTTTTTGCAGGAATGCCCTGCTAACCTTCATCATGGCAACTTATGAAAAACACGCCCAAATTTGTGCAGAATTCAGCGAAAATATTCGCAAAAATGATTTAAAAAATATATATATGCATGCTGTAGTTGCTCTGTCCAGAATGGGATGAGTCAGGGTTTCTCAGGGTGCTCTCTGTGGTAGGACTACACACTTGAATAATGCAAGAGGGCAGAGGGTCAGCCCCCACAGTCGGTCTCCTCAGGCGGTCCCTGGTGAAGCATGATCTGCCCAGGGTGGAGGGGCAAAAGGGTGGGAAGTTTGTGGCTGGGGCTTTTCCTTCTCATCCGAACAGGTGAGGGCTCATTCCCCAGCACAGCTATACTGACAGCAAGGACAAGGCAGTACATCACCCGTCCAGGCCATGCAAGCCCTTGTGACTCCCTTGTAAAAAACTCAGTGATGTCTTTGTGCGTTGCCATGGAGAAAAAGTGATGTCAGAGACCGAGGCAGCTGCTGAGCCCGCTTGTCTGCTTTCAAAAAACTGCAAGACTTCCTGGAGAGACATGTGTCCCTCTTCCTTCGCTCCTCCAAGACTATGTCTCTCTGTCTCTCAACTCCTGGTTTCAGACATCAGCAGGGTTCCACCAGGCACGATAGGTACCTGCCTTCTGCTTGGCAAAGCTCTGGCAGGAATGATGACATCCAGCATCTCTACTCTTGGCCACCCATAAACCAGCTCTCAAGGCAAGGCACTGCAGAACAAGACTCTGATCTTCTCAGCTATCACTTATTACCCACATGACTTCTTAATTTCTTTCCTCAGAAAGAACAACTTCCCAGCTCACCTTCTGCAGGCAACCTCCACTTCACAGAATGACTTCCCCCACCCCTTATAAAATAATCTCATAACATCCCCTGTGGCTTTAATAGCAGTAACCAATTACTCACTGTTGGCAGCAATTGCTATGGCTAGGAAGGGCAGGGATGACAAACTGCTGGCCACCCCGCTGAGTACTGCCCCAGAGGAAAGGACAGGTCAGCAGACCTCCCTCCATCCCAAATCAAGGCGGGCAGCCAGGAGTCTTCTCTAGCCACGGAGGACTCAGAAAGAGCAGGTATGATAGCTTCAGGCCAGTCCCTGCACGTTAATCTACAATTTGAGAGGATATGGGGTTTATTCTGGGTTCTGCCTTGCTTTCTGACTTTGGGCTAATCTTTGTCTCTCGCATTTAACCCATGAGCTCTTGTGTTGTGCTACGAGCACCCCAGGATTAATGGGCTGCTCTTGGTGCTACTGCCTTTCTATGAGCAGCCAGATACCCATCTGACCCACCGACACAGTCTGCAACATGGGCTGAATGGGTATGAGATGCTCCACCAGGTGCTGCTCACGCTATAGACAGAGCCACGTAGACCCTCAAGGGAAGTCAAAGCCAAGGAATAAAGATTGTGGTGGGAGAGGGGCTCAAAGACTGACTTTCCTTCTTCAATAACATCCATTTTCCTTTCAGCAGTCCACAGTTGCCTGGCAGATGAGGACTGAGCCCCCAGGAGAGCTCAGCAATTTTTTTTAAAGACAACATCTGCAAGGGCCTTGTTCAAATGTCCATCTTCAAGCAAGGTGAGGGCTGAGATAGGGAGAAGCCCTGCAGGTGCAGCTGGTGTTGGGATGGGAAGGGGCTGCCCAAGGGAAAAGCTGTTTCCATTTTTTTTTGTACAACAGCAGTCCCAGAAGAGATGCTCTTCTGAGGGAGAAATGCTGCGATACTCAGATAATGCCCCTTTGTCACGCCAGCAGAGCCCGACTGATCAACCAGAGCAAGGACTCTGGCCCGGGGTTGGGTTTGGCTCGGCTCTTTGTATGAGGACTGGTCACTGCTGTGGAGTATCTACGTGCTCGTGCCAAGTCAGATATTTTATTCTTCATGCATCTGTGTTGGGGAACATGAAAAGCAGCAGGTGAGCAGCAGAGCTGGCACACCCGCATGTGTCCAGCACGACTGGCTCTGGCAGGCAAGCTCGGAGCCTCAGCTTTCTTCCCCACACTCCAGCATTTCCTTATTAATTCACATCTCTGTGCTTGACTGCAAGAGCCACATCTTCAGCAGCTTCTTGTAAGGAGCAGGACTAGGAGAGAAACTCGAAGCAGATGTGAAAACAGCACAGTGAGAGCACAGAGCTGCACAGTCTTGCAGCTTCCAGCCAAAGACAGGCTTTGCTTTCAATGCATTGCATTTCCTTCATCTGTGAAGAGTCTAGGGAGAAAAACCCAGCGATGCTGCTCTAACCCCTGGTTTCTGGAGAGCCTTCTCCTTCCCGCAGGAACCAAGTGCTGCAGGTGTTTGCTGTGGTGCCGCAGAAGAGCTGTGAACAGCAAGCCCCCCTTGCTGCGTGAGCTACTTGTGCTATGACGCCTAGCTCTTCTTAGAAGGGCTCTTGCTGGCTAAAGCCAAGTCAAACCAATGCTTTGTCCAGACTACTGTGTGCAATAACATAAGCCAGAACCCAGTTACCCTCTGCTGAACCATGCCAGTATCCTCCTATTTTATTGTAAAGTTTCCTCTAAACTACCCGAGTGCAATCCAACCCAGTCATTAAAAGGCCACCAACCCAGAGACACAGCACAAAAATGTGTCTTTCTCATGCCTGCTGACAGCTGCACAGCATCTCCTGAGGCTGCTGGGACCCCCTTCCCAGGCCACTCTGCAGCAGCAGTGCTGCACTGCCAGCACAGCAGCTCAGGAGGGTCTATACAGTGGATGCCTCAGGTGGAAGCCGCAAGAGTCCAGCCTGAGCCCAAGACTCAGAGGTCTTCCTTGCAGCTCATTATTATTTATTATTTGTACTGTAGAAGTATCTGAGAGCCTACTAATATGATCAGAGACTGTATGTCAGATGCTGAACACCGACAGAATAGTAATGATAACTGCCCTTGCCAAGAGGTTCAGAAACATACAGATCACTTTGGGCAGAAGGGAGGACTCGAAAGACAGCAGAGGGAGAGGTTAGATCCAGATGGGTTCCGAGCTCTCAGTGGGACCCAAAGGAGTCCGTGTTTCCCATTGGTAACACCATGTTCATACCTATCTGCCACTTTGACCCATCACCATACAGCTCTGAAAGTAAGTGCAATGCTCTTCTGGACAGAACTGCTCTGTGTTCTGGCTTTGAAACTGGGAGACAGAGACTGATCCAAATATGAACAGCCACAGCCCTAAGGTAAAATTGACTACAAGAAATACGAAAACCCTACGGCACATGAACAAACCACAGCAGAGGAAGACTCCTTCCCCAAAGTGGAAACTCTATCCTGTTACGTGCTGGGTGTGCTCAGTGCCTTTTCAGAACAGGGGGTCGAAAGCCTTCAGGCCAGATCCAGATCAGGTCCATTCAGCTACGATTCTAACCTTCCTTTGAAGCATTGGGCTTTGTTTTTTGTCTCAGCCCAGATAAATCGGCTGGATAATTTCGGGATGGCACATCCTGCTTTCCCACCAAACATCTTCTGCGTCTTGGCAAGTCCACTGAGACTTTTGGATGCCCTAGGCTATGATTATGGGTTAAACCCATTCATCTCTAATCCTGGAGGGTGCTCGTTAGCTGCCCTGCAATTAAACCCACTGCAATGTCCACAGGGCACTGATTTGAAAGGGAAGAGAAGCCAAACGGCGCCTGTTTTCAGGAAGGAGGGGAGGCACGGGAACCTGCTGTGCCACACTCTGGTGTCCCTTTCCATCACTGCAGATCTGGCAAACAGCTTGAGGCTCACTGGAGGCCAAGAAGTACCTCCACCCACGCAGGTCCAGCATGGAGATGCCACCACCCTGCTTCACCGCGCATCCCATCCAGGGACAGCCAAGCGCCGGTAAGGGTGATGGCTGCGAGCTACAGCCACACTGCTCCCCAGGATGGAGACAGGAAGGGAAAACACCTCCAGGCCCTGGGCCCTTGAGATGCTGTTTCTGGGCTGCACCTGCCAGAAGGCAGCTTGAAATACTGAACTGCCCTCCAGGTCACCAAAATCCTGGTGTGCAGGGGTGGGAGAAGGACGTGGGGCCAACAGCAGAGGCCCTTCACCAGGAGACTGAGGTCTGAGGAGAAGGCAACAGGTTGGGAGGGTGGGAGGCATCTAGCTGGAAGGGGAACAGGGGATGTCTGGGGCCTGCACAGAGATGCGTCACACAGCGAAAGGAAGTTGTCTTCCATCTGCTTGATGCCTGCTGGGATTTTGGTTCTCATCAGACGTGGACATGGACACAGATGAACAGACACATTTGGGTACTGACAAGCGGCAACCCTGAACAGCAGGGTAGCTTTTGAGCTCTCCAGCTGCACCTCTGGCAGCCCCTTCCAGCCATGCCACCTGGCTGTTCACCACCACCGCAAGTCCTCTGCTCCCCCAGCAATACTCCTGGAGAGGGTGCAGCTGCAAACCCAAGCACGCTCCAGCAGGCTTCTCAGCACTCTTCTTCCCCTTTGTTCTTTGCAAGGCTTTACTACCAGTGGCAACCTCTACCCTACCAACCTGCAGGCACAGGCCTCATCCTCTCTGAGAGGGGCACTGAATGAAGAACCAACACCTTTGAACATCCCCATCACAGCTTTTAAGCACAGGAAAGTTGTATTAGCTCTCCACTGGAAATGGGAAAGGAAGAGATGCAGCTAGCAGCCTAACGTGCAGGTGTGATGGTAGAAGAAACTGACAGCCTAGACACCTGGAGAAACTGTTTTAGCACTTTTGATGGCTATGGAGAAGACCAGGGGCTTTAAAACTGCATCATGAGCTGTGTACAGGGGATCTCAGCGTAGCTGTTTCACTGGTAACGAAGTGTATCCAGTGAAATGTTTAAACTATAAACCGACGTACTACTGATGGCTTTATGGCACCTTGTCACTGCCCAAACCAGAGGAATGAAACACAAACCCAGCACCCCAAAGTCTCCTGCAAATCAGCCTTCCCTGTCAGGTCCCCACTCTGCACCCCTCACCAGTGCTTCTGGGAGCAGCGGGGCTGGAAATACCACACGGGAAAACAATCAGAGCAACCAAAAGTGTGATTCTGCACACACCAGAGACCTTGCAGAGACCCAGCAGGTGCAGGGGATGATTCTGCCCTCCCAGCCTCGAGAGGGTAAAGAGGTTGTTGCCAGAGGTCCTGGGGCAGGCAAGGAGAAATTCAAGCTCTTCCCAGAAAACAGTGAAGTCACCTCTCCTCTTTCCCTAGAAGAGCAGAAGGAACAAAGAAATGCATTCTTTCCTTTCACTAGGACTAGCCACTTCCATTGCCCCTTGATGCTAAAAATACAACCCCTTCTCTGTTCCCAGGTGCCAAGACCCATCAGCGCTATTGCACAACTGGCCATGCCACCTCCCCGCACCTTCCTGACATTTCAGCAAGTCACAGGAATGAGGAAGTTTGCGGCTGGTCTAAAAAATCGTCTCCTTACCCAGGCTCTTCTCTTTACCCCACTATAGGACAAATCTGTTCTGTGGCTGAAATGCCTGTCCTTACTCCTTGCAGGTTCAGCCTGCACCCTTTGCCTGAATTTTTCTGTAGTCCTCTGTGCCCTTGAGCCCAGCTGTGTAGCAGTGGGGAGGTATTGCTCCTCCTCCACGTCTGATTGCGTTGCTCTCCATGATGGCTGGTGTGGCTGGGCGGAGCTCAGAAGTGGCTATCTGCCAAAAGTAAGGTCAGTACAGCCTGGGAAACAAAAGAGAGCTTGGCAGAAATTGCCTTCCATTACCTCTGGATTAGCACAGTTAGATGCTACCCCAGGTGCTGGACCAACAGCATTATATCCAGCATATCATCACACTCATTTTTTGTCTAGACTTCTCTACTTCTGCCAAGTGACAACCCCATTCTGCTTTCTCAACTGACCTCCACAGTAGAATATCCAAGACAATAAAAATGCAATGTCTGCCTGGAAACCACCCAGGCAAGCAGCCAGTTCTGTAGACCAGCTCTTCACCTCAAGGCTCACAGCCAAAATTCTGCCCTCAGACACAATTTCTCCTGAAGCCAGTGAGAGCAGCAGACCAGCATCTGCTCACTGCATCTGGCCATCAGTTACAGTGCAACCTGGGCACAGGCTGGGTTCTTTGGTGGTGTAAAGCAGCTGAGATCCACAGCTGAAAACAACCTTCACCCTGAGGGTGGAAAAGTGGCTGTTCCTACAAGACATGTGTTCAACAGAAAGTTCAAGATAAGACAGACCAGTAGAAGGATTTTAATTGATAGAAATGAGAGCTACTTGGTAGAAAGCAGAGGTGACCACCATGGCAGAGTGGACACCTGGGCTGCCTATATACACTGAGCTTTGCAATAAACCGAAGCATGAGCAACTCACAGGTTGCACAGGCCAGGTCTCCTCTCACACCAGTGTTAGAGGGGAGCCTGGATGTCAGAACACTAAACTTTTTATGTATTAACATGGTAGTTATGCTAAACAAGGCCAGAAGTATAGCCCCAAAATGTTTTTCAGCCACAGGAATTATAGAATTTGAAGACAAAAATGTAAGTTTAAGTAGCTCGTACCATAAACCTTCACTGCTTTTGTCCTCTCTTTCCTTGTCTAGGTCAGAAAAAGCCTCTGCATATGCATATGGCCTTGTTCTGACAAGCTCTTAAGGATAAATGCTTATCAAAAGCTTTTTCTGAAACAGGTATTTCTTGCATAACCCTCTCGGTACGGGAGCTGTTTTATGATACTCAAGTGCTGCTTCTTTCCAGGTCTGACCACCTTAGTTCAGCTCTCTCACGTCTTTTAAGTTTTCCTTTCCCAAGGTGCACAGGAAAGGTGTTGCTTTGCCAGATCAAGTCATGCTTGGAATTGCTAAGGAAGGTCTGTAAGACCTCTCTGGCAGTGCTCACTGCGCTAACCTTCCTCTCATCTTCCCACTAACACATACTTTTACACATTTATGGGTATCTTTATGAGAAAGAGCAGTTTATTATTCATATCAGCCTCACACCTAGCTTTTCTGCTAAGCTAAAGGTGATGGAGATGGTCCAGTTTGAGGCAACCTATGGCTCCCTTGGTGGAGGCTGGGAAACAGGCATCGTTTCCACAAGCAGCTCACAGGAGACAGCCACCTTCAGGTGAGCTGGCCCTGGACCGCCCAGACCTGCAGCCTCAGGTCAAAGCCTGAGCAACAGCTCCCAAACAAAAACTGTTATTGCAGAGGTGAGTCCTTTTATGTGAAAAAAAAAACCTGCCCACGTCCAGCCTCTTCCTATTACTGCAGTTCTTTCAGCAAGTTTCATTTCCCGTTTCCCTCTAGATTTTGACTCCTCAAACTAGAGTGTGGTGCTTACTCTGCTTTATTCTAAAGTTACAGCAGTGTTGCTTGCCAGCACCTACAAGAACAGGGGGTTGGTGCAGTCATTCTCTGGGCTTTCTTTAGAGGTTTATTCTGAGAAGCTTTCAAAATTGTTATCATGGATCCAGTCTAGGAAAAGGCAGTTTGTCTTCATCGCCCACAAAAAAAAAAATGTACTGTGAACTGATGAGCTTTCCTACTTCATACTTTCACATCCAAGTGGGACACCTGGGATGAGACATGCATGTACTAGTGACACTGCATCAATTTACACCAGCTCAGGCCTGACCCAGGCACTCTCATACAATAGCAAATAGAGACAACTTCATCACTTAAGGCAAGAAGAGTGTGTGCAACTGCTCTAAAACCAGATAGCTTAACCTCTGGCAGCATCTGCTTGGCCTGACACCCAGTCCAACTCACACAGCTGACCACCCAGCATGAAATTGCACTGGGGGACATGCATCCAGCAGCCTGGTAGCTAGATATGGCCCTGGCAATGCCACTGACAGGATGACAGGGGCCTCCAAGTTTGAGGGCAACAAAGAGAACATATTTCTTCTATTACTGGACATTCCCCCCCCCCAATCATCCTGAAATGAGCACACTGTTCTGCAATCCTTCCAAAAGGAGAAACACAACTGTGCCCAGTGCCAGAGCAATTTTGGGGAAGCTCTGCACCACACTAACCATTTAAGGCAAAACAGCTCATTAGCCAACCCAAACCAGCACTCAAAGAGGGCTCAGCTCATAGCAAAACCTGGTGAAGCACCACAACAGATGCCTTAATAAGCACACAAGCATTTCTGGAGATAGCCTGCCTGGATTAAGAGTCAGCACTGCCCATGCTTTCAAGGCTGGGGTGCTCCCTATCCTGGCTCCTCCTGCTCAGGGTACATTCCCACTCTCTCCTTCCAACAGCCCACCCATCAGCCACGCATCATTCCCAGCCACCTGCAACTGAGGAAAAAAGCGCTTCTCGACACTCTCAGCCCCCGGGGTCTCGAACGCTAGCGGCTGGGGAGGCGGCGGGGCGGCGC
>Ga0181612_113800_pt1 | contig 23506 bp, 14 predicted proteins | sample HoacroProtozoa21_FD_119630 | JGI IMG/M metagenome (GOLD analysis project Ga0181612, IMG submission 119630) | Hoatzin crop microbial communities from Cojedes, Venezuel. Combined Assembly of Gp0051906, Gp0051904, Gp0051908
GCCAGAGCTGCAATAGCCCAAGAAGAGATGAGCTGCCAACGTCAATGGGTCACACGTCAGAGGAGCTCGGCGCATTAGTCAGTGAGCAGGAAGCGATAACAGAGCCGCTGGCTCTGCATCAGCTCTCATGTTAAATCACTTTCAGGAGCTTTCGGGTACCTGTTTTAGTGATTTGTTCAGCTCCAGTCTAAATATAACACTAGGTAAATGTGACAGGATAAAATAGGGTCTCTCTTGCCCTAATTTTATACATATTTCAAGGAAATATCACAAAAAAGGATGTAACAATAGACAGAACTGCACATCTAACACCATAAGCAAAAATTAAACACCTTTAGAGATAAACCTTTGCACAAGCGTGCACACTCTTAAACCAAAGCATAAATAGATGCAAGTATGCAACAGGAGGTATTATCCATCACCTTACATAATGGAGAAGAGAACGTGTCACTTCTCGATTAAATCTTTATCAATAGTCTAAAATTATTAGTAAAATATGATGCACAAACCTAAAGCAATACAAGGGAAAAGTTGTTTTGAGTTTATCTTTCAAACAGTTTCAGAAAATCCCTTTGCATTGTATAACTTCTCACAAAATTGAAAGACAGTGTCACCCCGGTAGGTCTGCTGATCCCTGTCTTCACAAATATTATGTAGGCCCTCTGCCTCTATGAGAGTGCACTACCACCTACTAGGAAGCAATGCTTTCATTTTATGTTCAGCAAGTAAGGTATGATGAGTACAGTTAATCCGATGGGAACCCATAAACGCTTTGTATGTGGTCATTTCATGACAATGGAAATAGATAGCAAAGAAATACCATTCACCACATTACAAATAACACAACACACACAACACCATCCTCCCACACTTCTCCATCCACCCTGCATCACAGTCGCTGGTGCTAGCATGATTAATAAAACACAGTTTGGTGCATAAGAATCTAATTTTACTTTCAATGGGAAGCTCATCTTCCCTCCTTTGCCTACAGCTCTTACACTGTTCTCCACCTCTGGTTCTAGTAAATGGCACCACTTTGGAAAATGCTTAGGGATGCTTCATCTATGGAAGATGCCATGCTGAATAAACCTCTGCCTTACTTCACTGTACGTGTGCCAAAAGAGAAATTTCTTCTGCCACTAACAGCAAGTGTCTTCTAGAAGAAACAATCCTAGCCTGAGGAGTTATTCAAAGGGTAAATCCTGTCTGTGTTTAAAAAGGTCTACCCTTAGCAGAAAATTTAAATTGTTCTTCGCAGCAATACACTCATTTCTAATCTCAAGATTGATTTAATCAAGAGAAAGGAACTCTACCAAAACTACATTTTTTATAGCTGAGGTTTTAACTTTACACCAAAATGTTAAGACCACTGCTGCAGTCACGTAAGGCTGCATCTCCAGAATGGTTCATTTCTCTGAAGTCTATCTAGAACCTGGCCATAGGTAAACAATTCAGTTTTAAGGAAAATTCCATTTTTGTAGCTCCTGGATCCTTATCTAGATGTATCAATTGAGCTATAGGAAGGAGCTGATCTTATGATCTTATGAAAGAGAGATCATTAGCTCTGAACTGCTGCAATTCTCTGTGATGCAACCTTTGGCATATAGACGTGAAACAATGTCACACTTGTCTCCTTTAGTGGATGCAAAGCCAATGAAAGTTTTCTGGCTAATGTATCTGGAAGTTCATTTTATTTGTACTCATGGAACAGGTAGACAGTAGTTATAAAGTTGCTCTGTTGCCTTTACATAAAAATGAGTTTGAGATATCCATTCTAGAAATGAAATTATAATTCAGATTCTACTTCTACTTTGCCCTACATGACTTAGACAATACCTCACTGACAAGGATCAGAATGAAACCCCTGTTTCAACTTGCCAAGCCCATGGCTAGAAGTGACATTCTGAGCCCGATCTTAAGTAACGATCCCTAAGCAAAAGGGTGTATAACTAATTACTAATCCCTTGAGCTGTCTAGGCTATAGATGGCACCATCACACACTATTTATTTATTTGGATGAAATTCTGTATTAAAATATTTCAGCAGGACTACAGTGACCTGGCAAGATACTACAGGGATGGATGACTTAGATATGCCACAGATCAGACAGATATTCTTAGCAAGTGTATGACTCTCAAAATCTTAAAACATATGAAGCTACTTATCAAAAAGCAAAACATACAGCAGATTTTCTTTCTGATTTTTCTCAACTTTAAGAACAGCATATAAAGAAACAATATTGCAGTCCTAATTTTTCACCAGCTAGCTCTGTTCCTAATTATTCCTATATTTTATCCTCTGCAGATGCCAAAGATAAAATAGAAACATAATTAAACAAAAAGCAAGGAGGAGATGTCCTGAACCTAAATGTGTCTAAGATAACCTAGTTTTTGGAATCTAAACAAACCTCTCTTTAAACATTTCTTCTGCAGTGTGCCTCTCTTGGAAGCATCTTTATTTCCACGTGAAAATCACAAAATTGAGTCCCTGACACCAATGCAACTAAGACCTCAAGAGCTTTTCTTCCTCAAAATGTACAATCATTTCTCACTAGCTGACACTAGCTGTTGACCTGTGTGATTTGTTATCTTCAACATAAAGTACACAAAAAGCTTTAGAAATTCCACATACAAGACCATCTGGTTAGTGTTACCCCATTTATTCCACTCTTTTTCCATGAAATGTTTGAACCAGAAGTATACGAAACACTAATAATAAGTAGAATGTTCAACAAATGTTAATGACTGACTATAACTTATCACATTTTTCATTCTAAATTCTGCATGGAAGCAATCCATTTGTTTTTAGAAATCTTCACCATTAGAGAATTTTCTCACTGGCCTGAAGAACTGATATTTTTCCTTTTCATAATACTTGCCAGTTATGTGTGTGCAAAATTCAAACATGCAGAGTTAAAATAGTATACATTATACTTTGGCATCCCTTACAGATGCTGAAGTCCTGTGAAAGGACTATGTCTCCATTGTCTAATGTGTTGAAAAGGGAAGGTATGTGCTGGCTTTCAGGTGTGTGGCAAACAATGTTACGTGCAGAGGTGCACAGGGTCACTTTCTGGAGTTCAGACATGGCAATGAGTGGGAATCCATTTTCCCATTCTACAAATATTTTCCAAGCCCACATCAGCTTGCAAACCAACTATTTTTATACGATAAACCAGAGAAGAAATGGGTACACACTCATCCCACTTCAGAAAAGGCAACAGCACCATAATTATCGTGCTCCCCTGCGATCTGAAAGATCAAGATCCTGTTACCTAATTCAGACTGAAGACTCGCATTTCACACATCAGCTGAATTTTCTATCTACTGACTCTTCCAGGGAAGGTGTCTCCTGTTGTAATTACTCATTTCCAAATTGAAGTTATTGATAGCAGCAGATATTTGGATCCACCCCCCACAGCTCCCCTAGACACAGCCATACGACTATTTGGATGGATGAGAAAAGGGCAATCGACACTAGGTCTGCACATATCTCTTCTCTCTCCTTTTGACCAGAAACTCTATCTTTGTCAAATGCAGTAGGAAAGGGCCCAACAACAGTGTTGTATGGTTGCTCATCTGTGCACATGAGTGTATCAGACAGCACCCAAAAGACTCAGGACTTTTCAAAAATGAGAACTGAAGATGGTGCATATCATCCCTCAAACACAGTGTTCTCAGCAGACTGAAAGCCAGAACATTTCCCAGCCACTGATGTGGGACACTGAAGTGTCCTAACTCAGCTTTTTATTCTAGCAGCTAGATATTGCCTCTTAAGCTTTTGAGCTCCCCCCAAACTCTCCATTCCAGCCTGAAAATAATAGTTGTGGCTCTTGTCAGAAAGCAATGCCACTTGGCATATCAGCCAACATCTGGAGTATGATGGCTACTGCAGGGCAAGGGAGTTTTGGGAGTCCAGTTACCTCCCAATACATTGACAGGCTCCAGTGACTGACTGAGTTGAGGATGGGCCTGCATCTTTTGTGCCACCACAATACATTGAATAAAACATATCTCAGATTGTTTTATGTGTGTAATTTATGTGTGTAATAGAAATGTATATAACATACACTCAGAGGAGAAATTTATTCTAGGACCGCACTCATGTTCATCATGTCAGTGAACATTTTATAATCTATTTTCGTATTTGCAACAAAACAAAGAAGTGCTAGATTCCCAAACCAACCCTTTACTGAGTCTACACATGTAGCAAGAGCAAAGCAGGAACAGGATGATGCATGGTTGGAGAAAATTTTAAGAAACTGAATCTCCTTTCATATCATCTCAGGTTCATCCTTTCAAACACTATTATAAATTAAAGACCCAGAATGAATTTTGTCATGGCTGAGGGTTTGGTTTGAAGCAACAATACTACATTTGATTCAAGAATAATCTATTGCGACTTATAATACCAGTGTGCCAGCTTTTTTAAATTAACTGACCACAGCTAGCAAACAGCTATTAACATGGTGACTGTATGGGGACACAAAGATATGCAGTGTCTGTGCTGCTAACCACAAAGTATTTTTAAAAGACAAAAAAATTAAAGAGGACAGCCTCCCCCTCCCCAACTGCCCACTAAGACAATGAACTTATTCAATCTTCACAATCTTTTGTGCTTCTTTATTGGAATATTCCACCAATTTCCAAAATTATAGCTGGTGGTTGGTTTAATATGATTTGTGCACTCAACAAATGACAGCGTTCACAACAGGGCTAAGTATTATATTAAATTAGTGATTAGTGCACCCTCGTATATATGTCACACGTCAAAACCATCATACAGCTTTGCAAATGGTTATAAAATCCTCTGTAAGCATGTACAGCAATAAGGCCACCCTGACACCGAAACAGTCAGACACAGCTTACTATTCACTGTTAAATTCATCCATTCAGCGGCATTACACCAGCCTTTTCTATTTTCAATCCCTAATAAATTGCAGATGTGTCTTTTGTGCAGGAGGCTAAAACAAAAGGCTTAAAGACTGACCTTCAGCATAGCAATATGGATATGAGTCGGCAATGGCCACACGAGCAGTAATGCTGGCTGGGCTCTTCCCAAGAAGGATGGATGCACCAGTGTACCCCACTGGTCTCCAGTGGCACAGAGCACAGAAGTGGTGAGGTCAAGCTAAATCCTGGGTCTCCAACCCAGGACGGAATTACACTACTATTGTACTAACAGGCCAGTTCAGCTCATCTGTTCTTGCCTTTCCATCAACAACAGATGGTTCGTATAAGAATACAGTATATCCTCAGCATGGCAAGAAGTTATGTTCTTTTTCAGATTTTGAGGAATATGGTTGCCTAAGGACAGATATGTGCTTTGCTATAAGACTGCCTGGTAGTAAACACCCTTTTAAAAAACCCAGTAATTTTTTTCAGAAGCAAATAATAAAAACTGCACATCTGAGGACATAATGAAAACAGTGTTTTTAATAGACTTACAAATCTGTAAAGCTGAATTGTAAATGATCATGACAAATCAACAAAGCAATGAGTCCATTCTTGTAATAATATTAAAAAACGCAAATGAAGAGACCAGTGACTTTTTTTTTTCCCAGCAGGATTTTGTCCTATTCCCTTATAAAAAAGACCAAGAAAATTCTTCTGGCTCAGGCAATATAGCTGTTCACCTCAAAGGCAGATGCCAGGCTTAGAAAATTTCTAGTGATAATTCCTTAGTTTCAGACAGCAACTGTGAGCAGTTGGTTATGATGAGGATGCGTACAAAGCCATCATTACAATGCACTTCTTCCTTCCGCTTATTGAAAGAGCAGCTTTGGAAAAGCTTGAAGAATATTTTTGATACTGGCATTTTCTTTGCTCATCACTTTGACCATTGTTACTCCTCTTTGCTGTGGTTTCCCCTTTTCTGTTATATAAACATAATCTACTTGCGTTTTCTTTCAAAGCATTCTCAGCCTAATCCCCTCCCAACCTATTCTCATTCATTTATTCCAGAGGGGAGAGCTCCCACCTCCAGTCAGCCCCTGACAGTAGGCTCCATCACCCATTTGTTACCTTTTCAAGCAAGGATCTTTGTGCTTTCTCCCCTGCTGCCCCCATGCTTGGGTAGAGCTCCTTGTTCATGTCCACAAAGCTGCCTCGTTATCCTCCTTCAAATCCCCTCTCAAGCCTCCTCTTAACTCTGATGCCAGAAAAAAAGCTTGACAATGGCTGTGCTGCTGCAATATTGAGTCCACTACCTATGCAGCCGACCTTCTTATTCACTCCTCGTGCTTCCCCATCTGCTCCCATCCACCTGTTGTCTCCTGTCGCTGGGTTTAAAAGTTATCGCAGGAGAAAAGGCTAAATAAGCTTGAATTACTCCGTGTTTGCTGAGAATGCATATTCCTGTCAACTGACATGAAGCAACTTGTTACCCTGAGAAAATATCTTTACATGCCTCAGCCATCTGGATGTAAATTCTCTGGAGGGGGCAACTCTTTGCTCTGTATTTGTATGCTGCCTACAGGTCTTGGTCCTAGCTATTTCATAGCACAAAAACATCGCTGGATACACAATAAGGATTCTGTTTGGTCTTCTAAACGCCTAGTTGTGTGCGCTGCCATAGCTTGGGAGCTTGAGTACATGGACAGAAGACAGAAAGTTTACTAAACAGTTGAATGAAATATGGATCAGCCTGTCAGAGTATTGAACATACGGCCCATATTTAAATATGACTAACACACAGGCAAAATTCTGGACTAATATCTAGTAAGTTGGGTGATAGACACATACAGCTGCAAACTACCTGGTTACCCATCCATTAATACAACCATCATGAGCAGGGGGCTAAAAAAGCTCAACTTTAAGAGCAACATCATCTACCTCTACCGGGTTGCAACTCTCCCACCCCACTGGACAAAAAATAGAGCACCATCATTTGGCCCAATCAGCTTCATAGGCAGGATTAAAATTTTTAGCTACTGGGAAATGATCTTACTTACAAAGCTAGATTTTATTTTATAGATGAAGTGTTTTTTGAATGATGCAAACAGAAGCGGGCTGGTGCTGTACAGGACCTGGAAGATGACTTGAGTGGGGAAATCAAGACTCTGCATTGTTCAAAGTATGGGAAAACCACATTTGATTTGAAAAAAAATCAATCCAATTTGCAATTTGACATTTAGTTAAAAAAATAAAAGACAAAAAAAAGAGGTATTTTTACTCTGAAAGTAAATACACAGAATTCAAAAGCAAAACTCTCAACCTTTAACTTTGTGCTTGCTTATTGTTTGAGGGTGAGGCTTGCATTAGTCCTTGCCTAAAAATCCCATTTAGGAAAGTGTGGGATCAGTTTCTTCCTTGCTTTTAAAAAAAAAAAAAAACTGTTACAAGTGGAAAAAATCCCACAGAGGCTGCAGGGTAATGTTTTTCATTAACCGGAACGCACATTTTCAGAAGTAAAACTGCACGCTTTTTTCTGGCAATAATTAACAAATTATTGTATATCATTTTTTTAAAATTACTCCCCAGATAATGACTTTGCTGTTTCTTTACACCAATGAATATTGCCAACCTGTTTGTTTTTAAGAACAAAGAGAGAAGTCCAAAGCCCATTGCTGCAAGCCATATTTCCAATCCCTATCTTCTGCACAGTTCTGAACCATAAAAAAGAAAATCTTTTTCTAAAACTTAATATAGAAAAATTAGCATGACCAAAACAGTTTCAAACCCCAGTCTTCAAATGAAAGTGCAAAATGAATTTGAAACTGCAAATGAAGTAACATTTGTTCTAGCAAACAGCAATTTGTACAGATAAGGTTATTTACACAAGAGCTCAACATATTTTTTCCATCTGTATTATTTGACAAGATGAATCCAAAATCCAAGAAAAGTAAAATTGAATAAACATGGGTATCTGTATATTTAAAAATCTATTTCTTTTATTACTCCACCTAATACTAAATCAGCACAATGCAACTGCCATTTTAAGGGAGTCTTACAAAGTTTGAATGAGCAAGGGTACTTCATTACAAAAGATAAAAGTTTCTTCCTCCCTACAGTGAATACAGGTAATTTCAGAAGCTGTGGCTTATAATTATTCACTGCTGAAGGCTTTTAAAAGGTCCATATTGAAAACAGTGACCCCCAGCTTCCCCTCAGAATGAATGGAGGTAAAAATTCTCATTTTGCTGGAATGCTGGTTGATAACTGTTAGGCAAAACGTGCATTGCTTCATTACAGTGCGGTCTGCAGGTTCATTTAAATAACAATATCATCCAGCATAAAAGTCACAAAAGAATTATCTGGCAATTTCAATATGTTGAAATGTATTATTAGTGCTGACAATGGGCACCTCGAGTAAATAAATGAATGCCTTTTATTGGCAGCATTACTTCCGATTATTTAGCTTTATGGAATATCAAACTTTATAATTCAACACCTTGGTCAAGAGTTTTTGCTCGCGTAACTTTTGAACTAGAACTGACATTTTTAAATGTCTCTCCAATTTCCTCTTCCTTTTCCCACTGTTCCCAAGAAAGTAAAAAAATACATTGCCCAAGCACCGGGAGCAGTATTTTGTCCTTTTGTAAGATACTTAAAGAGCCACCTTCATACTGTTGTTATGTTTCATGCGAAAATAAACCCCAAATCTGGAAATCAGATTTTTTTTTGCGAAAGATATCAACCCAGTATTTAAATGATATCAACAGTACACAAAATGCCTCAATAGTCTTTTCTGACATGCAAATCCCACAGATCTCACAGAAAAAAATAACATTTTAGAATCTTATTATTACAGGAATATCATACCAATTTCAAAAGACCCCAACCCAATTCATTGCCACTACGATACGAATTACAGTACTAGAGATATACAGCCTCTAGGCTTGATATGGTCTCCAAAACCACACTACGACTGCAAGTGCTCTCAGAATGTGTTCCCACCGCGTGTCTCCAAATAGGTCCAGGAGGAGGAGCTGTGCTGGTTATCGGAGATCTCACTGCACTTGACTTTGCAGAGTATCTCGACCACTTACGCAGTTTTCAGGATGAAAACTCAGCCTGGTTCCCTTACCTCCATATAGACTGGGGTCATCCACATTCCAGATCGTTTTTTTCCCCCCCTCACTGTTAGTAATCCAGCTGGAACCAGAGAGGTACCCAGAGATGACATGCTCCGATCTGGCCCCTAACAGCACGGGTGACCCAAGATTGATAATTGTGCCCTTGAGCAGCCTGTGACACAGACTGTGGAGCTCTTGCACAGCTCCTTGTTCTGGCGATGCTTCAGGGCTCTGCCACAGATTTCCCTCAGCTGCCTTTCAGATACGCTGTCCCTCTCTGCCACGCCACTTCCCCTCTGGATGACATTTCTGCCTCTACAGCAGAGCTGACGCCACAGAACGGTTTGCTCGGTGCCAAGCTTGGCAGTTCAGCTTATATCGCCAACAAAGGTTAAGTTTGATTTAAGCCTCTGGTCTTTGCACTGAAATGACTGAAGCACACTCCCTCACATTCAATTTTGTCCAGTTTGCTGTAGGGTTGGTAACCTCAGGCACATGGATGGGATGGACAGCAAAGAGATGGTAATGTCTTACACACCATGGCTAGATTCCTTAGAGCACATCTGTCCATATCCTACATCTACTGAATTTATCTCCACATCCAAGATATCCACTTAAGAAGATACCGAAAAATAAATCACCTCACATGAAAATGGCAGATTCAGCTGAGCCTAAAGAAAAAAAAAACTTTTCCCAAAAGACAATGAAGACAACTAAGTTGCACAGCGTGACTTGTGCAAACATATTTATACCATTAACACAAAGGGGATCCTAGAAATGGATGGAGACCGCTGGGATATGCTGAACCAGACAGCAGCTTTAAAACATGGATATATTAAAATGATCCTTTCTTTTGTACCAGTATAGCAAGGAGACGTTTGTAATTCAGGAAGACAGAAGTTGCTTATTTTCACACATCTGCAGGTAAAGAGAAATGTAGTTCTGTTCAACGTTAGCTATATTGCTTTCATGACCATACATGGCCTAGCACAGTACCAACCTCAAATGACTGCAGAGTTCATAATGACTGACAAGATCAAGACTTACCAGACTGTCAGTCTTGTCATTAAGGCAGCATATTTAGATACGGGAAATCAAGGTTCGGTTCTAAATATTGTGATGCATTCTCTGCATCACCTTTAGTAAGTTGCAATCTCTGCATCCAGAGCATACGGCAGAGATAAGACTACTCCTTTCTCCTGCTCTTTGTCTTGACAACCAAGATTATTAACTCATCAGTGCAGAGGATTTCTCTTAATTTGTGTTTATACAATAATTTGTACAACATGGCCCTAATTTCAGATGGAGACTCTATGCACCACTATACTTCTAAATAAAGCCTGGCTAGGTTTCTTCAAGTCCACAGAGCCAAATTACAGCAATTCATTTAAACAAATTGAAGACGGGCTTGTATATGGGAATATATAAAGGGACTGAACATGTGGTTAGCAAGGGGGAGTTTCTCGTGCTGTTAATCCAATTCCAGGGTGACTGCTGGGAATCTTCTTTACTCAGTAAAGCCCCTAATTATGAAGAGATTCTACACACAACTGCTGAGGGCAAAAACAACGAACCAGCGTCATGGTTAAACTATCTTTGCTTTTATAATTGGCTCATTTCAAATGTCGAATAGAGATGTCTACATCAGAACCACTGGACCAGAAGCACTATATTGTTTTTATACGACAGGTCAATGCCATCCACATCCTATAGCTAAAAAGGTATGTCCATCTGTCAAAGTAATTATAAATACTACAAAAGTCCTGCAAGGAGTAAACAGCAGTGAGTAGTAGTAGCCTGTGACGTCTCCAACACATGATACTGAAAACCAAAGAAGCAATTTGGCACTTTCAAATGCTGGCGCTAAATAGGGCCGAGTAATGTGTTTCTGCAGCTCTCGTTCTATACATGTGTGATCTCACCCTCAGGTCTATAGACAAATACAAGAAAAGAAATAAGGGGGAGCTGCAGAAACATGTGAGAAAGAAATACTAAGTAGTAGACCATTCTCCTACCCCGTTGCTATGTGGCACAGAGACAATGTTAGCAATGGAAATTCTGCTGCAGGCAGCCAAAAATTCAAAGAGAAGAAGAATCCAAGCAGCAACAGACCTGCAAAGCTCGAGAAGATCCTACAGCCAGAGTCTGTCTTCTGTTCCCTGCACACAAAGGACTGATTGAGCATGTCATCTTTTTTTTCTCCTTTTTTATGTAAGCATAAAAATGGTTCATTGCTCCTGACTTCAACATATTTTAGATCTAATGTGCCAAACAGTACCACACTAGAGATTGGTATCATCCAAATATTGCAAAGGATTCTGATAAGGTATTAACTTAGTCCTCTGACCAGTTACTAATGGAAGCTTTTTCAGTTATTACAACCATCACGTCAAAACTCCAGCCAAAGGAATTTACCCAGGCTCTGTCCAAGGAATAGGACACAGCAATGTAACACACATATGGCAAAGATTTAATGTATGTGATGACTGCTAGGCAAACGATGTTTTTATTGTCTAAGAAACAATGGCATATTCAAATCCGGTATAAGTAAGGAGTGAATAATGATGTTAGATCATCACACCACGAGAGAAGCACAGAAGAAAAATTTGTTGCAAATTTCATCTCTCTGTGAATGAAGTAAAATGATATGGAGGACAGACAGACCATCAGGAATCCAATTGCTTTGGGAAAGAGAGGGGCTGGCATTTTTTTATTGCCAGCAATTTTCTAATGAACTGTTGACAATCACAGATGTTCTTGCACCTCAAACAGCTGGGTTTCTCAAAAATTCACCATGTGGCCAAGTGTCAAATTTAAACTCGCTTTTACCTGCCTTTGCAGTTCCAACTACTGAGAGTAAGCCAGTGGTCTACATTTTTGCTGTTAGTAGTTGCTAGCTAAATTAAAAAGTTTTCTCACAGGAGTAATGGTAGCTTGCCTTTGCACTGTTGTGTAGGTGAACACTGCAGCTTAAAATCAGGGGTAAGCCAGGAGTAAACAACAAAATGAAAGGCACCTTGTAAATAGCAACAATAAAGGCAAGAAAATTTACTAATTAGAAAGAAATATACCATTTTTAACTTAGCTCTTTAAAAACATCATTAAAATGTACACAAAATCACCAGACTTCCACAGCCAAAAAAGCCAATTAAAAATGGATTTGTAACCAATCCCTAAGCCATGAAATCGTCGCAGTAGCAATGGTACAAGATTTAAGGTAAAAAATAAACATTAAGAATTAAAAACATGGGACGTGCGATCAGACAATCACTATTTCTTCAAGTTATAGGGATCCTCTGGTCTTTGTGACTGCAGATGGGATTACTGAGAAAGCTACTAGAATGGGATGTAAAAGGATCTTTATAGTCACTGCCTTGGTTTGTTTTCCTGAAACACATTAGAGTAAATTCAGAAATGCCTTGGATTACACAAGAAGCCAAACTATATGAGTCTAGAATTCAATTGGAGACCACTGCTTTTACCTAGTTGCATCCTCTGATCCAAGGGTGGAATAACTACCTCACTTCTCTCCACAACTTGAGGGTCTCAAAATGTGTTAGTTATTTTCCCAAGACAGGCTGTGCCATCTGATTTTGATAGAAAACAAAAATTGAACATTTACATGGGACTTTTTAGAAGCTCTTTTTATGGAAACTATCCCAATCTGAAACAGTTTTCTTTTACTCTAACAAATACTGTTCTTGTTAACTTATGCTATAAGAATAGCAGTACACATAAATAGGTACCTCTTGAATCTTGTCTCTCAAATAAGGTATTTCTAAATTTGATAACATCACCTGAAACATTCCGTCTTTTTATGACCTAGCAGAATGGCCGGTGTTCTAAAAATGTGTTTATTTTTAAATGATATGTATTTGATAGTTTGACTTGTTTTTAATAATTTAATATGGAAGTGATGTGCTATTAATGACAACAGAAGTACCTGAAGGTACCTTTCATTTACAGATTTCAAATTTAACATCTCCTAACACTTCGTGAGAATTGTCACCTTCCCTTCAAAAACCAGGAAAAAAAATAGCAGAAAACACGTTTCATATAGTAAAGAGTGAGAAAGAAGTCCAGCCAGATTATATATTCCAATCTGGTGTTTAATTGCTAGATGGCACAATCCAGTTCTCTGTTGTTAATTAACGCATACAAAAAAGTAAAACAAAGAAATTTACTACTACGGGTAATTTAGAATAGGGGTTTGTACATGTCACAGTCCTGCTAATAATTCCTCTAAGGACTTCTAGTATGTATTACAAGTACATATTACTTTTAATCTTGCAGATGAAACTACAACAGACTGTCCCACTGTGGTTCCTCCCATATGGAAACGGTGTGCCCAGTGTCCTCCTTCTGCAGGCAGGACTGTAAGGCACAGGGGCTGTTGGCCCAGGACCGCTCTTGAGATACCAAGATTGCCCAGTAGCTCAGTGCACCCCAGCGCTCCCATTCTGACCAGCAGTTTACGATGCTTCACTCTTCAGGAGCATGAGAAGACCCATAGCAAACGCACCCTGAGTTTTTGTATTTAATTCGCTCTCTCCTTATGTGTTCACAAGAATTGCATGGGAACACATGTAAATACACGTGTATGGCTTTTAGCTTGTCACTGATGTGCCATGTTGGGGTGCTCTCTAGGCTTAGAATGGATTTCTCGAACATGGGACTGCACATGCCCTTGTACCATGTAACTTATCTGAATGATGGTTTCTCCTCCTCTTGTACAGAAAGTCTCTCTCTACTTCTGTGGTGTCTTTCCAAAAAAGCAGCCTTTCTGAGGAAAGCTTGCCTTGTTCTCCCCTGCCCAAGACTCTCTGTGCGTTCTCCAAAACTTTATATTTTAAAAGATTGTGCTAAAACAACTGGCCTTTTGTTGTATCTCGGGGGATGTTTTATTGTTGCAGACCCCAAGCCTGTGTCAAGAAGCCAGAACGAATGGGATTTCAAAAGCTGCTCCCATCCTCTTGTGCTATGAAGTATGTTTTGAAAAGGAGCCAGCCTGTCACTCACTCTGTACTGTCAGCACCTTTTCCCTTCCCAAGGAACCTCTATCCAAAATGGAGATAAGACAACAATGGAGAAGGTAAATTAGACCAATATTCAAAATGGAGACTGCAGTCAGGTGTAGAAACAGACTGTACCTCTGATTTCAAGGGGAATTTGTAGATTTTCAGAGCTCTCTGATATAATCCAGGATCACTGTATACACGTCTGTATTGTTGCTTCTTCAGCATAGTTTGACAGATATGGCAAACACAATGAAATACACTTTTATTAAAAAAAAAACCACATTAGTTTTTTGAATAAAACCTCCTGTAAGACTTCTCTCAGATAACCCCAGTAAAAAAATTTCTCTGTCTCTTTCTCTGCCACGTAATTCCTTCCTTTTTCCCTCACCTCATAAAAAGTAAATCATCCTCTAAATAGCCAAGTAAAATTTTAAAGCAATATTTTTTTCTGGAGTCATGTAATGTTTGGCTCTGTTCCAGCTCTTATGCAGGAAATCTAGATAACATCTAAATGGCAATGACATTTTCGATGAAGAGAAGCTACTGTGTAGATCTAAAGTCTTCTCTGCTAAATGAAGTAACTGACCAAAAGCTCCATTCTACCAAGATACCCAATACACTAAAATAAGGAAAAGCTACTGAAGTCTACCTCCGTGTGAGCCCCTAACTCACAAGCATTTATTTATCTTACAGCCTAGCGTGAGCTTGAGCCAAAGTTTTTTTGCTCAACATCCTGCGTGGACAGCAAAACCAGAGGGAACCAGGGGGATGTGGAAGGAGAGAGTGGCACACATGACAGCAGAGTACATCGGACTGACGGAAGCTGCATCCTGCTGAGCTCCTGGAGGTTGTTGTCACCTGCACTGGAGAGGTGGCCAAATGGGAAATGAATCTACTTTTGAACAGCTGCAGTTTACAGCCCAGTATTATCCTGTAAATTAAACCAATGTTAGGCTACATTAATATAGCAGATTATAAACAGCGGTGGAGGAACAAACGCACATCCCATCCAGCTATCGCCATGGTGGTTGTACTAACTTCCCAAAGAAAGGCAGTATGTACAGCCACGAGTAGAAACTGCTTCAGCCATGCTAGCTTAATTTGCTGTTCAATGTGTCTGTAAACCCCAGACATAATGCACGAAAAACCTGGTTGCTTTTATGAATTAAGCTGGGAGACAGGGAAAAAACTATTTCAAAGAAGAAAAAAAAAATTGGAATTTGAAACAGGCACAGATTACAATCACATCAAGTTTTAAAATACAAAACAAGTGAGTAAGTACTCATCCCAAAGCCCAGAAATGTTGTATTGTCACTGTCTTCAGTGCTTAAACAGAGGTGATCCAGAGACATGCAAACTACCAATGCGGCAAGGAGGACTGCAGCAGGGATCCAGCCCAGAGACCAGCTTGAAGCTTTGAGGGATAACCTGCCGCTGGCCCTTCAAAGCCAGGCCTAGGTAACAATTTGAGAAGAGGGACAGAACAGGGTAAAACTGACACACTGATTTGTGTAACAGGCTTGGGGCAGGGAGGAGGTGAGGGGCAGGAATGATGTTTGGCACCTCAAAGATAACTGAGTCTAGGCCTCCGGGAAACACGTAGCACCTACACGTGACACATCGGAGGAATTTAAGCACCTCTATTTAAGATCGAGAATTGCAGCTTTGGCAGAAGAGGTGAAAAGTAGTCTCTATCCAGCCTCTCCTTTACCTGGCTCCTGTGTTTAGCTCAGATTTATAAATCCCACCCTTGGAAGCAGGCCTCTAAAAGACAGAAGTGGCAAATTTCTTTTGTCCGACCAGGGCTTAAATATTCACCATTAACCAAGAGTGAACGGTATCGCCAGATAAAACCTTTTGAAAGCAGAGTGTCAGTAAAGCACACTTAAATATACTGACACACATAAAATATTTTCCTAGTGGCATATTTCATGGACTCTAACCTTACAAAACTTTTGAATTTATGGAAGCTTTGCCAATGGTGAAGTGTCACTAAAAATGTTATATAATTAGGACTAAACACAAGAAAAAATAAAGACTTAAAGTTGAAACCATCCATGAAATCACAAGTGCTTGCTTTACTTACATTGTAGAACTGTATATGCAACGATGCCACAACAGTATAACTAGACATGTTCAAAGAGTAAAGAAGAAAGAACAACTAGTTAAATGCTATGCAACAGCCTAAAAATACTATCATTAAGCTAAGAAAATGGGTTCTCCTAGAACATTAAAACTACCCATTAAATGAAAAAACTAATAATTGGTACTACTGAGTTGTGACACTTCATAACCTGTGCAGGAAAGCAGTAAACGAGATCTAGCAAAAATCACTGGAAGCAGAATTCAATTTGTATTGTAATACTTTCATAGTCAACTACCGTCTAGAAAGCCACAGAAAGATAGATAGATAATGATGGTAAGGTTCTTAAAGCTATGAAGGGAAGGAACTCCTGAACTGTGACTGAAACTTCTATTCTCAAACTACCTGACAGGGTTATGGTACTGGAGAACAACGTTCCCTAAGAACTTTACCATACCAACACACAACCTCATGAGCTTAAAGTCAGTGCTGTTCTTTAACCTTAATGTTCTTGCATGGATAAACATTCCCAGCCACACGGAAAGAGAGAGGGGAAGGGGAGGGGAATTCAAAGACCTGGTTGGAAAGACCATAGGTCAAATTGAGCTCGGGTGGAACTGCTAAGAGGCCAGTGGTTTAAGAATCAGCTTCAGCTTTGGATGGCCAGAGTCCCCTGCTACTATCTGCAGCACTTCAGAAGAGGAGAAACAGGACAAGGCGGTAGAGTTTACATTGCACCTCTCAAGTTTGCTCTGCTCAGAAGAGATGAAAGCAGGACAGGCTAGGGGGTCTGCCGTGTTTGCAGCCACAGAACAGCACTGGACTCTCTGCACAACCTGAAGCTGCTCAGATTAAAGGACTCGCTGATCAGCTGCATCCACAAGTTATAGAGTGCTAGTGCTTAGTCTCCATGAGAATCTTTTTCTGGCATTGTTATGCTGGCTAGGAATAAGAAAGACAAAACCAAACTGAACCCTGCCAACACTATTTTTCCAGCAAAACTTCCAGAGTTAATGTAGCAGCAGTGACGGAAACACGCTATTGTTGGCTCAGCTAATGTCCTTCAGAGAAGCGGTGTAGCTACGCCAGGGATAACAGACCACTGGCACCAGTACCAAGTTTGGCATTGACCTCGATTGGGGCTGGTGCCAACTACGATGAGTTACAATACCTTCTCAAATAAAATATGGCAACAGATTCTCTAAAGGTTCCCTGTGAGTGAGATACACTGTAGGAAAAACTCCTTGGGCAAGGGTGCACCTGGAGGGGCATCTATAGGGTGCTCTAATGAACTGACAATACCAAAATGGCTGCTGGAAAAGAGAGTTAGGGTTGTTGAACCTAGACTGGAATGGGGGTGACACAGCTTAAGAAACAGGCTGTTGACTAAGCAAGGAGAAGTGTCAGCTTGACAACAAGCTAGTCGGAAATGATTGCAGACTCTCTCTTTGCATCTAGATCTGCATGTCAAAGCCACTTTGGTTTTGACAATGACCATCAATTTATGGACCTGCTACAATACTTGTGTCATCATCTTCCATTGAGACATTGAATTAATTCATATTTATTTTTTGAATGACTCAGGGCAACATGTTACACAGGCAGTAATAATGCTTGAATTAGCACAGGGTTGTGCCATCAATGGCTCTTGAACTACTATTACGAGGACAAAACTAAGATCCAATTAAAAGGAGAGCATGTTCAGCAATAAACATTAGAGAAGAGTATTTACATACTAAATCTTATTAATAAACACTCCAGTATAGTGAGAAAGCAAATAGATATTAGCCCAAAATATTTAAGTACTGAGTCTAATACTGCTGAGCTGGCATTAGCTGTCATAATCGATGGGAATTGTTTACACAGACTCCATTCCTTTGGTTACGCAAACAGATTCCATGTAAACACTAGACCAAACACATTGGAGCTTGGCCCCATTCCAGGGTACTCGGAAATGCAAGATAGTTCCCGTCTCAATGACAGCATCACGCCATGGCCAGAGCTCACAAAGCAGGGACGAGGCAACCTACACTGAAACTCCCCACTCAGAACATACATGCAACATTGGGCAAGTTGCTTTCACACTGAAGGAGTTTTTTCCACTCCTCTAAAGCCTGTTTTTCTCCAACAGCTCCTTAAGAATTATGGCAGAAAGTGAAAAGAAGAGTGTTCCTAATTACTCCTATGGAAAAATCCTACAGGATTCAGTAAATGGGGTGGGGATGGGTTGGATTTTTACCTAGGGTGACAGAAAAGATTTCTGCAATGGAAACTTAGGGGGTGATTCAAAGCCTTACAGAAAGAATACTCACTTTCACTAAATGTGATTAGACTAGTGAGAAAAAGCTTCAGAGCCCTGCTGACACTAGATTTTCTTACCCAAATTCATCATTACTTTTTAGAGGAGAAAATAATTTCTCTCAGTATCATCATCTAGAAACTATATTTTTCTCATGTCCCCTTAAAAACCTTTTCATAATGTCCCTGTTCTTTTTTAATATTAATGTAATGTATATATCCAGTTATTTTATGAAGTACGCAAGCATATGACATGATGCTAGTGCTCATAAAATTAAAGCTGACTTTATTATATTTTATTTCAGGATAGTTATCAGGGGAACACTGTCTAATTCAGAAAAAAGAAAACACGCTTTCTTCATGCATTAGAATGTTATCAACTTATGATACCTAAATAAACTTTACCAGGATGAAGAAGTTTACTATACACCCATAAAATGGACCCATTGCTGAAGGGTCTAATGTTTGTTTGACTTTTTACAGCTGATGGGAAAGGATACTAAAAGGCAATTGTGTAGTTGAAATGGAGTTTCATAATTTATGGACAAATTTAAGATAAACATTCAAAGCAGACTCTGGATTTTGTACATGAAAATGTACCAGCTACCCATTTGAGCCATATCCTTACAAAAGCTATCCAGGGTAAAATCGTCACATTTAAATCACATTAATACTACCAACTTGTTAATTTAGCTCACTTTTGAGTAAGAAGGGGTCAAACCAATTTGATCTGCTGTTTACCTAAGTCACAGAGCTCATTAGTAGTGCTAGCAAACAATTATCACAGCATGGTGAAAGTCAGCCTACCAAGTGGAAACGGAAAAGTGTGACGGGGAGACAGGAAGAGCCAGAAGGGCTGCGTACTTCTCAAGGACGAGTTTTCACGACACTGGTCTACAGTCCACATCAAAGTTAACAGAACGAACTTCATCTGACAGTTTAATAAAAGTTTAGCTGAGAATCTGGAGAATTTTAAACCTCCTGAAAGTGAAGGCCAGTGAAGAAAAGCTTCCTCCCACAGCTCTGTCAATTCTTCTGTCAATTCAGACCTGTAATATTCAGCTTGAGCTTCTAAGTCCGTGACCTTTTTAAAGCAAAGCCACTGTGCTAGGTTTTCCTATAAAGAAACTCAGCTGAGAACAGACAACTCTATTCACAAACTACAGCATGTCTGAAACGAGACTGCAAGCACTGCAAGCAAATATGTTAACCACTTCGCTGGCCTCCATCATCCTTTCGCTATCATCCCCACTTTAAAGAGCCTTTTCATAATTTATTGTCTGGAAGGCAAAATATTTAATGCTAATATATTCAGGAATAGTATGCAGGATGTTCCTAGGTTCAGCAATCCATTTCTTGCCTTATGTGACAAAAGCGTTTTGACTGTTTAACAATAACAAAAAAATCCACATTTTAAATCCCTGGGAGAAGATATTTGTTTTAATTAGGAAGCTGTTGATTAATTTAACCCTGTGTAATCACCATATTTAGCTACCACTAAACTGAAAAATACCTAACAGTAATTAACATGGTATCTTTTAAGAACTTTCTTCTGACAGGTTTTAAAAACTTGCATTCACTGTTTTCTGTCAAGATAACAAAAATGCATACTTTCTTCCTCAAATAACTGGAATATCAGAACAGTTACCCTACATGAGAAAGGTGTTTCTACCTCCTTTCTGGGATGTATCAAAACGTTCTTGAATTACTCTTCCGAGAAGATGTGGATCAGCGCTCTCCAGCACAGCCCCCGAGATTCTGTCACAAATCTGTTAGGTCTCTTGAGGATTCGAAAAATTCATTGTACCTTGGCTTGTCTGTTCATAAAATTTGCAGGGCATTTTTAATTGCATTCTTACCTCATGCACTTGTCAGTTTATTTTTGGGAATAAAATCTGTTTCAAACTTTAATTACACAGATTACAGTGAAAGATTTCTTAGAGTGCTAGCTGACTAGCTGTTAAAGAAAGAATCCTCTGGCTTCTTAGAGTACTTCATGATGTGTGATGTCTAAGAAATATATGCATCACTAAAACTTTTAATTGTCACTATATTAGTGACTTTATCTCTTGAGGACATAATTATGAAAAGCACCGTTGTTTTCATGTGTACAAGAAGTTGTATTTCACGAGGTCCATCACTTTTACTCTGAATACTTTCTTACTTCCCAAGGAGTCAAATAAGCCAATTGAAGCATTCACAGAACAAGGATATTGGAATTCAGCCTCTAAATCAGTCTGTTACCTGGTTAAATTGTGCTTACTTAGGAAATGGTTAGAAAGCAATTCCAAGTTGTAGCATAAATAGAGCAGAAGTGCTCTACAGCCTGACAAAAATCTTGGACTGCTCCAGCAATCAGGGGAAGTTAAGCCCCAAGTTTGCTCTAGTTTTTAAGGAGAGCTTTGGGCTATGTTATTGCTGCATTATATACAAAATAGAGTACTTTCCCCCTCTTTCCCCAAAACAAAGCTGTATTAGTCATAGTAGAAATTCTCCATTTAACAAGACCTTTGACCTTGTGGAAATTAGAAGCATAGCACCTTCAGCTTCTACTTCATTACTTATTTGTCTCTTAAAAGGAGGTCAAATTTCTTCTGAAGGACAGAAGTTGGATATGCTTTTAACTTGCAAATAATAAAGACGTTTCTTGTACGTGTTTAGAAAAAAACCTAGAAGAAAAGGTCTTTGAGAGCTCAGTTCTGGAAACATCTTGGCAGTAACCTAGTAGTAAGGAAAGGTGAGAGGAATGTGAACCAAACTACAGGTGCTAGGAGAAAAAACACTTAATGCTATACATGTTAAATGGGTCCACAAAGGCCTTTGAGAACCACGTACCACAAAATTAAGGGGCCTCACAGCTTCCTGTTGAGATGTCTCAGATTTCATTACTTGCCATTATATAACATAAGAACTTGCCATTATATAACATAACCAGACCCCAATATCACTTCATCGTGCATCCTGATGCTGATTACATGTCATGCTCTAGACTCTACTAGAGAAACAATGGTGCTTGAAACCAATACTCAAGGGCAGTCTTAAGCTTTTTAGCTATCATGAGTTACAAGACCTTAAGTGGTTGTACAGTTTCCTCTCCTGGGCAATAACATAACATCCCCCAAAGGCTTCTGGCATTGGACGGGAAAGAGCGTGCAGGCCTTTCTGGCCAGCGGTCAGCACTATGAGAAGGACGGCGGGGCAGGCACCAGTCCTGGTACAGGAGGCACCTGCTGAGGTGCAGAACCCACCTGGGAACAAATGAGTTAATTAACTCCATCCACAACTCAGAAGGTACAGGAAGATTCTAAGCAGTTTCATGGGAGATATAAGCTTTCAGAGAGAAAAGAGAGCTGTGAGAAAGAAGTACAAGTATATGCTGCTATATGCGACTAGAAATATATGCAACCGTTCAGTGGAAGTCTCAAAAATAACAAACTGCTTACAAAAGTTGCAACATTTAGGACCTAGAGATCACTGCCCAGTCTCAAAACATCTTGTGGAAAATAAGCATCTATCATCAAATTGTCAGTTCAAAACACTGTGGATTATGTGGTTGTGGGTCACCAGTTGTCCACAAAAACAGCTGGGGAACTTGGATCAAATTGCCTTCACTGTATTAAAATACTGCAGTAACAGGCTAGTTTTCTCTGCAGGTGTGATACAGAAGAATACAAAGCCACATGCTTCAAAGTTACCTCCAGCCTTGTGTGAAGGATAGTTGTACTGTATCAGAAGCACATTTGAAACTGTTCTGGAGTCACTATTCAACCTAATGATCCCTTGAGACACCAAGTTATGCCATCCATAGATTGACAGACAGTAAAAAGGAAGGAAGGGTACCTAGCAGAGGGACTCAAGGACGATGGTCTGCACATATGCCAACAATACGGAAGCCTTGCCAGGTTATAAAATACTTCCCCATCTTCCTTCCACCCCTCCTTGTTATTAGCCCGTTCCATGGGTAGATTATCTTTGAGCCTTTTTACATAAATACAATTACCAAGTTTAATCAAAACAGGATGGTAATGGAAATCTGTGGAATCCTTCTAAATACAGTATGACAGCTTACATTTTACAACATAAACTAATTAAAACATGCTTATTTTCTTTCTAGAACAGCATTTGAACTCAGTGAAATACAGTATTTCATGGGCGTCGAGGGAGAGAATGTGAAACAATCTATCACATCGCCAACCTCAAGAAACATCATGTGTATCCACCAACACAGACAAAACCAGGCACAAACACAACTAGGTGGGGTGCAAAACTACCATTTTGTTCACTCATGATAAACCTCTACTGTCAGCAGTTGTAGGTCTGAGAAAAGCGTGAAAAGCCAGAGACTGAAGACACGCTGCATTTTCGCAGGAAAGCTAAGACTCCCCCAGTCACTTGAGGTCCCCCAAGAAAAGCCCACCAAAACGGAACAGGCCATTCTAAAGCTTCCAATTTGTTTGTGACTCTAGGACGCGATTTCTCCTTGAGTCTTGGTTCTGCACATTAGATCTACCTTCAGCAAAGAGGTTCCCAAGAGAACATCACTTCAAGCATCCGAAACAAGTCCTTTTTATATGTGGCAAAATAAAAGCATGAAAGACCTGAAAAACATCATTAAAATTTTTAATTAGTGCTGTTTTTCAAAAACCTGATTTGTATCTCCTATCATATTTCGGCAATAATTTGTTGGCCACAGATGTTGCCCCAAAATTGGAAGCAGAAGTTCTTTTTATTAGGGATTTTTAATAAAGAAGACTTATATCTAAAACAGAATAAGGTAAGAAAATTTTATGAAAGTGTATATTTAATAAATTTTATATACACATATATAGTCTTATTACCAGGCAAAGCAGTAATTTTTTGTTGTTTTGTAACGCCATAACCATCTGATAAATTTTGTACACAATGTATTTCAGTTTCTCAATATGGTTTCAATGTAAGGCAAAAGGTCAAAGCACAATCTTAAATATTTAAACTGGTCAATGACAGTCATACTGTCAACGAATTATCTCAAGTTTACTGTTAAATATGGATAGCCTTTGAGGTAACCTCAAGTACATGTCATGGCTTTCTAATGAGTTATTAAGTTATTAA
>Ga0181612_150912_pt1 | contig 23501 bp, 9 predicted proteins | sample HoacroProtozoa21_FD_119630 | JGI IMG/M metagenome (GOLD analysis project Ga0181612, IMG submission 119630) | Hoatzin crop microbial communities from Cojedes, Venezuel. Combined Assembly of Gp0051906, Gp0051904, Gp0051908
GCTTCATACTCTGTTCTACTTGCTGTAGTATTAGCAAGAGAAATCGGTCTGCTTACTCATAACTGGTAGAGGTCTAGAAGACTACCTCCGTTTAAAATATATTTTTAAATGGTGGAGGAAAAAAAGTGGTCTGGGGCTAGCTGAACTGTAGGTGCCCTAAGAGTGGATATTTAGAATATGTGTAGCTTAACTACTGGAACTTTTCTACCTCTTTGTAGTAAAATGAATGGACAAAAAAGAAAACAGTACATTATATGTACCTGCACAGGTTTTATATTGAGATTCTCACATCACAGGATTCTGGTTGTTTACACTGCCTACTGTTTGGGTTTTAATTAACTACAACAGTGTCATGAAAGTCATGTAGCTACGCAGGCCTTATTTTCTCCAATCCACTTGCTGTTGCTCTGCACCTGTAAAAGTAATTTGTTATTCATGTGTGTCAACATCCTCTCTCTTCTGCTGAGAGTGTAAGAAATTGTTAACTTTACAATTTTTGGTGTTTTCTGTGGTTTTGAGGGTTGAACTGCACCATGTCCTGGTGCATGAGTTCTTCATCACAAAAAAAGGAGAGTCTAGGTAGCTTTCAGCAGAGGATGTGAAACGAGATGGAGTCCCTGATCTTTACCAGGATCACTCTTGGGAGTAGTGCTGTTATTTTGGGTTTGGGTTTGGTTTGGTTCCCTCCCGGATTGGTTGGGGCTTTTTTCCCTTTATGGAGGATGGGCAAAAGTCTGTAGTTTCGGAGTGGATTTCAGTTCAGTGAGAAGTAGGTTTAAACGAACAATGTCTTCTCCATTTTGGGCTTGAAGTTTGTTCTACACTTGCTTCAACTGGTGGTCCTTCACTGAAGCACACATGAGTGTGCAGCACACAGACCAACCTAAAAGAGAAATATTTTCTTAGGATCTTAGTTATGAATTTTTTTCTCCCCTTATTGATATGTGGTTAGCCATTGATCTCATGTGCTAGAATAAAAAGCCTTTTTGTGGCTAGCAGAAATGGTTTCTTTACTCCTGAAGATTATTTCAAAGTGGTGAAGAAGAGTACAGAGAGAGAAAACAATTGATGATGCATGTTACCAGGAGAGTGTGTGTATGGGGAGGTTGGTTTGCAAAAATAGAGGAGGAGGGTGGGAATTCGCAGATACAATGAAGAAATGAACAGCGGATAATCAAAAGGTCCACCAGCGTGGTGGTGGCAAGCAGTAGGAGCATGCAAGGCAGAACTGCTCCTTTTCTTTGTGATGAGGGCTTAGATCAGTTTGAGTTAATCATGAAATAGGTGCCCTTCTCCCTGGTTAATTATAAATACTTGTTTCTGCTGGTTTCTCCATGTATAAATCTTACCCTCCCAGCTTGCTTTGTTCCCAGTTGTTTTTTTTTTCTTAGCAGCTGATTTACTGGTGCTGTGGCTCATCTTGTTCTGCTTGTGAGAGCTGTATTTGTGAACGCAAAGCCCCTTTTTTCTTACGTTTTAGTTCTGAAGCCAATGTTTACCCTCAGCAACATCTTTGCCATTTTATTCTTTTTTTCCTGTTGCAATATCTCGTTATGCTTTTATGTGCACCACATACAGTCACTGTTAGAAAGCACATTTGTCAGTTCAGTGTGCTTGGGTTGGCTTGATTTATGACAATAGCAAATGCTAAAGAAGTTAATATAGTAATGCCTCCAAGGAATATGTTTATGGAGACTACTGTGTAAGGCATTAATTGGATCAAATGCATATACATAGTTCATAGTATGTGCCCAAAACACATGCTTTGAAATAATGTATCTCAAAGCTTCCTCATGGGTATTTCTGAATTATGTTTTGGGTTTTTTAAACTATTAACTTTAACTTTTGTATTTCTTAAGTAGAATATGACTTAACATAAACATGTTCTGTGGTGAACAGAAAAAATAAATATATCTCTTGCAGCTGTCATTAAAAAGATTGCTGTCCAGCTGCAGCCAGATTTTTCCATCACTGGTGGTGGCAGTGTGGCTTTTGATTTTTGGTTTCTGAAGACCTGCTATCCACAGCATTGACCCCAGTCGGGAGACTTGACGTTTCCTCTGATAGTCAGAACGACTTCTGTGCAAGATGTGTTTGCAGGTAGAACAAGCTGGTTCTGTGTTACAGAGTTAATCTGTCACAGGAGATCAGATTTTGATATGGTGGTATAGTGAGTTTCCAAAAGCTGGATTCTCTCTCCTAGGGATCCTAGGTATTGTTTTGTGGTCTGAATGGGATTTAAAATGTGAATTTGTTCCTAGTACTGAGTTTTGGCATGTATTTGCTCAGTGCTTCCCAACAGTTTGCTTTCTTGACCTGCATAAAACCCCCAAAGAAAATTAATGTCTGCCTAATTCACAGCTGTGAGGTGATGATTAGTTAATACTTGGATGACAGAAGGAGGAATGGAAAGCCTGAGGTTACTGAAGCAGTCAGATAGGAAACTGGCAGTTAGGGCAATGCCCTGTAAATTATTAAGCGGCGTTTCCTGCTCAAGTTAACCAGCTAACTAGATTTTCTTGATTTTTTTCTTTTTTGTTTGTTTCCCTGGACTCTTACCCACAAATCCAGAGAGGCTGGTGTGGCATTGCCAAAAGGAAGTTTTATATGCAATCCAGAAAGACCAAGGCACTCATTGTTGGTTTGTTTATTTTTTTCCGCTGTAGTGATTGAAGGAACCTTTTTCACATGGCAGATCATTTTATCCACTTCAGCTGATCACAGTTATTATTGTCCTTGTGTACAAAACATTTAACACTTGTCTGTTTACTGTCCAGTAAGTGGTCCTGGTATTTGGGAGTTTCGTTTTAAGAAAAAAAAACCACAGCAAAATGGGAACATAAAGTTGCCATGTCATACCGATTTTTCTAGTCCATTGACAGTTTCTGGTAGTGGCCAGTGTTGGAAACTCTGAAGGTGATAATCATGGAACAGCCTGATTACATTGCTCATGCATTAGCAAAACTTGGCATTTCCATCAAAACATTAACTTCCTTTCCCGAATAAACAAGTGAAGACAAATCCAGAGCCTTTTTTTTCCACCAGTTCAATGAGAAAGGAGATGGAGAGGTACTGAACGATCCTGAGTATATGTTGTTACTCATTTTGTTGTTGTTTTTTTTTCCTTTTTAACAAAGGAGGAAGGTGTTTGCTGTTGAGGTTTCACAGTGGTGTTCATAGACTGACTGTATGTACAGAGAGGTGTAGGAATACTTCTTTTATTGGGTTGAAGACTGCTGCCTCTTCGTCAACGCATGAATGACTGCCTCTTTGAACTGGAACTGTTTAAAGGGTCAACAAAAGACAAATCCACCCCTCTGCTATGTGCTATCCCACTCAGATTGATTGAATGCCTCGCTTCTCCTAATCAGCTGGAACTCTTTACTGCGGTCTTCACAAAAACGCACTGGCAGCGTTGTCAGTGTTTCAGGGTGACTCGGGCAGGCAGAATGGATGCAGGTATTTCTTTGCATTGAAGTGGTGTGGATATACATAACACATCAGTACTTGAGCAGAAACTTCAGGAAACTGGGGACTTCACGTATCCTGATCTGAGACCCCTGCAGAACACTGGGGTTTCCTGGAAGAAGGATAAATTGGCAGTTGAAACATAAGAAATATGCTTCTAAGACTGGACTGGATCATTTCTCAAGGGTCAGCAAATCTTGTGTTTCTGTAGTCTTAGGAAGACTCTTCTGCACCAGACTTTCTAAATGTTAATTACGAATGTGAGTTATCCTGACATCTGGCTTGGAGGAGTTAATTTCATTTAGACTTGTCTTAGTTCTGTCAATATTCAAGTGTTTTGTGGAGTGTGTATATATGTGTTGGTAGAGGGGGACTGATGAAATAACAGACAAAACATGTTCCTGTGTTGACTGCCTCTTCAGAATGAGAGAGCACGCAAAGTGAGGGAATGGAAGATAGTCACTCCAGCAATTTCATATCAAAGTGAGGGAGGGGATAGTTAGAAAAGTGATACAGTTCAAGGGCATCATGTTGCTTTCACCAAGTTCTTTTATGCTCTGTGACAAATGCTTTCATAGCTCATCATGGCATGCCTGAATGCCAGGTGTATTGATTCCCTGGTGACAGGGTAGTTGATAATGAGCTGTGCTATGCTATATTCCTCCTTCAAGGGGTAAATGCAGTAAATCTGACTGTGACTACAGTCGTGAGATTAAACCAGAATAAACCAGAAAGCAATTTTAGTTGTGAACTCTTTCAATTCCTCCTCTTTTTATGTAAGTGCAGGGGATATCTCCCCGCTCTCTGGCGTTTACTGGGAGATCTGTGTTAAAACAAGTATTTTTTGTTTGTAATAGTATATCTCTAAAGCAGCTAAAAGTTTTTGTGTTTGGCTGTAACCCAGGACTTTGCAAAGAAAAAGTGTTGTTATAAGTGCTTTGGTTGGTGTTGTTTATAGTATTAATGGTAACACAGGCCCTTTCTAATTAAAACATGGTTTTCTGTTTTTCTCCTTCCAGGCAGTGCTGATGAATAACATCACAGGAAATGAACGACAGATCCACAGTCTACGAGGTATGTTGTAATACCCCTCTGCATCTCTCTCATATTGACTTTTAAGCCGCCTGTTTTTAAGACTTGCATTTTTCTGATGTGTTCTGAGAATGCTGCCTTTCTCAAGTCATGGGGATGGTGCAGGAGCTGTGGTGACTTAGATCCTGTGTCTGCATAGTTGCAGTTCAGTGAAGTGTCAGACTGATCTGCCTCAATGGTAGAAGGATTTGTCTGGGTAGTGCTTGATGTACAGGGGTCCTGACCCTTAAGGTACAAAATAATATAGAGTAAAACTAGCTTCTCTGTGTATTGTTAATGTATCTATTCTTCATTCTACCTTCTGCAGCGTATTCTTGCATGGGAGGACCCTGAGGTATTTGGGTCATGCATTTTAGCACCAGGGGAATTCGCAAATGCCTATATTAAATAAGAAAACTTGGTCTAATTAATTTCTATTCATGTTTGTACTTCAAAATTGTTAGCAATTTATTCCTCGGGAAGTCTGGGGAATGGATCAGAAGTTCTATGAACAGGTAAATATATTGTGGTGCCTTATTCTGGTGCCCTCACACAGAGCTTTCTGTTAGGAACTATTCGTAGTGTTAAAGCATGATAATGACACTTCTAACGTTAAAAAAAGAAAACAACTCTAAATCCTAGATGCCTTGTGTTTTTGAGAAACATAACTTTAAATTGCATATTATTCAGGGAAGCATTGTAAGCTTGTCTTTAGATGGCTAATAAACATGAATGCCATTTCATACAAAGTTCGGATTGGTATTTCATAGACCTAAAGATTTCTTGGGCTGAAATCTAGCAGAGCAAGGGTTTGCAAACAAGTTAGAGTATTCTTTACGAAGAAAAGGAGGTCAAAAATCTATGTTACATGGTTTTGTTCGTATGTTAGGCTGAAAGGCTGTTCTTTCCCAATCCTGTGCATCTTTGATGAATAAATTCAACAATTATCTATGCATTTGTATACAAAACGTAGTGAGCATGACAGCTGGATGGAAATAGCGTGCTTACTATCAGTCTGTTGTTTGATACTTCTCTTGTAATATATCTAAATATATATGTGTGTGTGTATTTTAAGATATATTGTCATCCTGTTTTGGTCAGAACACTTGAAAGAGTTGCAGACAGAATATGGAAAGCTACAGATGGATGTTTACTGGTTTCAGAAGAACCAGACTAACCTTCAGAGGAAGTTCTCATATGACCTGTAAGTATGCTCTTTCTGAACTATGGCTTCCAGACCTGTAGGTGACTTGGTTATAACCCAGACTATTATTGTGATAGCTGTAGTGCCATTAGTAAATGTACAGTTCTAAAGAGAAAGTAACACCTAACACATCTTCTGAAATTGCTCACAGTTGATCTTGGAGAAGAGCATAGACCTTGCACTGCTCGGCACCTTAGTATACACAGACTTCTCCACAGTTCTTGTTGTTCCTTCCATTGCAGGAGGACAAAGGTAGCAGTATTCTCATTTAAGAGTTGGGAGGAAAACTGAAACATAAAGAGGTGAAACTCTGAAGTTAAGAACTGAAATACAGGAATGCCCGATGAAGAGCTATACCTCATTGAGCTGCCAGAGGTCTCAGAAAGTTTCTGGTACTGTTCTGGTCAGAGCCATCTGTTTTGCGTTACAGTTCATACCTAGTCGTGGTTTTTGTTGAGATTTCCCACTGAATTACAAGGCATGGATAACTGAACACAAGTGCTTATCAGTATCTTTACACTAAATACACGTTTCTGGTGTTTCTGGGAATTTCTCCTGGGTTCTTTCTGTTCAGTGGCGTTCCCTCTACCTATCTTCACCTCTTACTGTATCTTTGGTCTGATGCGTAGACACAGAAAACCAACAGAATTTGCTGTTTGTCTGTTCTTGTAATGATTTTCCATCAAGAATATAATTGGTCTAGTGATAGGTATTTTTCTGGCAGTCACTGTGTAGCCAGATTTTGTAGGAATTATGATTAAAAGCTCAACATGGCAATCAAAGAACTTGAATTCTACAGGCCAGACTTGAAATACCTTTGTTCTTTTCTTTTCCTCTGCTTAAGAATTAAGGATTAGTATTAGTGCTGTTGGCATACTTGGTGATTATCAGTTGGTTGTGTACTCTTTTTTTTTTTTTTTAAGACATTATTACTCATTTAATAATGATGACCCAGATGGATTGTATTAGTGGAGTTCTAGTAATTTAGGACTTCTAGCAGGAAAGTAGAAGGAAGCTGGAGACCTAAGTTTGTTTCAGCCTTTTATTGAGCCATGTTATGCTTAACGTCTCTGTTAAGGTACTTTTTACCTCTAAGTTTGTTGGTTACCACAGTTGTAAAGCACCTGCTCTTTACTGTTAGTTAAATGACAGAGCTGGGACTCCTGGACCTCTGTTGATACTGCTTTGCTAGTTAGAGTGTCAGTTTGCCAGCGTCTTCCTTGTAAGGTTGTCCTGCTCTACATGAGGTGTTGTCATACTCCACCCGAGAAGTACATTGTTGGAGCATTGGTTTGATGCATGTGTGCAGGGAAGTGATACAAGGCAAATGTAGCGAGTCTTGTTTCTGAAAACTCGCGTTTATTGCCCATGCCTGATGAAATGTTTTCCAGTATAGCTCCATTGAGGAAATCATAGACACAGCATGCCTGCTCATGGGAGTGTACTGTAAAGAATCCCTCCGTTTAAGAGAAGGTTGAATCCGGAGGGTACAGCTCCAGGGTCAACACTGGGTCAAGGTGAAGAGCTAAACAAGTTACAGTGGTGGAGATGGGTTTTCTTGTGTGAGGGTAGCTGTAGAGACAGACATAGTAATTCATCCACATGCCAGCCGAACAGGGACTCGGCTAGGTCATCTGCCTCTGGCTGGTCCTGGGGCAGGTATGCTATTTCCTGCAGTCTCTCCATCAGATTCCATAAAAGCAGTCATCTCTGTCAAGGAGCTATGCTTCCTTCACTAGCTTTGCTGGGTGATGCTTCAGTGTCCATTTTCTATTTCTGGATTTTTTTTTTTTTTTTTTTTTTGGTAGCTATGCAAGTGAGGAAAACAAACTTTCCACTCAAATTTTCATGGAACGATGAATAGCTTGGGCCAACTGTAGTGTTCACACAATTCTAGCAGGAACATACGTAAACACATTTTTAAAATATTGCTTGTTATGTACCTTTAAGGGGGGTGTTGTAACTTTAATATTTCACTGTTGTAGTAAGTTAATTACTAACTTGGCCTTGGATTCTGGTAGTTGTAGAAGTGTACATCTGACTGTACTTGGTTACATACAGTCCCCTGTGGTGTTACTAAATGCTTGCTTAATAGTGTCATTTTAAATGCTTACAAATAACCTTTTCCCAACGTGATTATGGGCCTAGAAAAACAAGTATTATTAGATAGATTCAAAGTGTTACTTTTAATCTGTCTTCCTTCCTCCCCTCAGCATTAGGAGTAAACCAACATGTTGCCTCTCTGCATTTATTAACCCTTGGCAGGAGGGGGCGTTAGACCTGCTTCTGTGCTACACCGGTGTTTCTTGCTTTGACTTGGGGTTGTATGGATGAAGGTTTCGCATGTTATGAATCAAGTATGATTTGCCCAGTGGAACAATGAAGAGAGAGTATTATTGTGTAAAGGAAAATGTTGTAAAAAGATGACAGAAGTCAAATGCCTTCTTTTAACTGCACACATTGTAAATCACTCTTTTTAAACAGTTGGATGTTACACTGTAGAAGACAGTGATCAAATCAGTTGTGCATGTGCAATGCATAAGAACAAAAGTTTGTTAACTTAGAAGGCACAAAAGTAATTGTTTTTTCTCATGCCCAGGTCTTGAAATTTTATCTTAGCTTTTTTTTTTTGTCTTTTGAGCAAGCTTGGTGTTTTCCATACAGGAGTCAGCAGCAGTTGCGTGAGCTCACTGGTACTGCGTGCAGGAGGAGTACACGCTCCTCCACAGCTGACTTACCTTGGTGCACACTGTGCCCAGCGCCGTCTGCTTGCGGTGGTGCTTCTTCATCAAAGACTGGCCGGCAGCACTGACCCTTCTCTCCTGCAGCAATCAGAGAGAAACGGAAGCCTCTGGAACGATCTTTTGAAGAAATTTTTGTATTCATGCTTTTTGATTCCTAGGAGCTTTGTTTGTTACATGGTAGAATTTCCAAAGAAGCAGCTACCCGTAAAAAGTCTGGTAATTAGTTCATGAGTGACACGTGCAAGAGTGTGAGTGCCCAAGTGATCTTTCCTGGCAGGGATGAAAGGCGCTGATGGTACCTGCTCCTGGGGGATAGGAGTGCTGTGTTTCTCGCGGTGGGAGCAGCAAATCCGTCAGCCCGGGAGGGGAGAGGCTGTGCGTGCACGCTCCCGGGCATGCAGACTGCGCCTGTGGGGGCCAGGTATGCGGGTTAGCACGGACACGTGAAGCACTCGCACAAACACTTCCGGTAGCCTCGTCCCGCGCCCCGAGGGGGAAGGTCTGCTAGTGCAGAACGTGCTTGTGCACGTACATACTGGTTGGCACCCGTCCCTGCGCCTCCTGCCCCGGCCTGACCCCAGCTGCTGCTCTCACCCCTGCACACACACATGCACACGCTGAGCAGAGAGTCCCTCCCCCAGGAAAAAGTTAAAAAGGGATTTAATAAGAAATGGGACAGACTGTGCTGATCAGGTGCAGGACAAGGCTGGACGAGCGCGCTGACCAGCAACGTGTTTTCATGACTGACTGGTTATCCTCTCATCTCTCTCTTTTCTCATGCTTATTCTAACAGAGATCCATCCCTTTCCCTGCCTTGGGTCCCGTCATGAGTCTTATGCAATCCTGGTGTGTTCTACCCATGCATCCCATAATGTATTCCCCACCCTGGGAAGGGAACTCTTTGGTCCTGTTCACTAATCTTCATGGGTTCCACGCCTGGACATGGCGGTTGAAGCTGACCTGAGACAGCCATGGGGCTGTGGGGTGGTCTGGACAGGGTGTCCCTTCTTCTGAGACCGTAATTTAGTCTCACCGCTGCCCTTGTGCGGCTTTGGACTCACGGAGGTGGCCGTGGGTGGGCTGATGGCTGCTGTGATGGGCCTGGGAGCAGCTGGGGAGGATATTACTTGGGCTCCTCTTTGTGTATCCAGGCAGGCTTTTTATCACAGAAACTAACTCTTGTTTAACTTCATGAGAGAGAAAACACTCCACAGAGACTGAATTTAAGAGCACCGGTTTTGCGCTTTTGAAGTATGTCATGTTGATGAGATGGAGTGGAGAAACCAGGGCTGCTGTTGTGCTTCAGCAGTTGTTGTACACATGGGTACTCAAATCTCCAGAAATCCCCTGTACAAGAAGGGAATTCCTTCATGGTTGATAAAGTAAAAATGGTGAGGCTTTGTCACAGATGTGAAATGAACTTTATTTTCATATGCAGTGTGAGATGAAAGAGCATTTGTGAAAGGTTTCTCTGTCTCTATACTGCATCTTTCTCAAGCTTGCAAACTGAGGTGCAGGCAATTCTGATTTCCTTTTATTTCCTGAAAATTAGTGAATGTGTGCATAACTCAAATCTATGTTGTTTTATTGTCTCTGATGTTCACTGCTTATTTTGATGACTTTTCCATACATTAGCAAAATCAGACCTTAGACTGATGCCTAGTCAAGCAGAAACGGTAATAAAGGGACTTAATTTGTCATTTCATAAAAGTAATTAATTTGCCAGTTCATAGCATATCCCTGTACCGCTCCTTTTTCTTTCTGGATGTGAGCTACAGATCAGACTTTTTGCTTTTAAAAAGTGGGGATGGAGAAGAGTGAAAGTGCAATAAAAACAAGTGGCTTGTTGTCATAGAGGGCATGTGCCCGGAGAATTCCTCCGGATTAGGTCATAGCTTATTTGTAGCTTGAGAATCTGGAACATGCCTGTCTGAACCAGCTGCTGTTACACTGGGGGTGTTAGCACTCTGCCAGAGCCAGGCTCAGAAATTCATCCCCCTTCTGCCTCAGTGAGGCGGAAGTAAAACGTGCAGTGTGTTGGCTGTGGTGTGGTACAAAGGATGCTGGGAGAGGTTTTGCATGCAGAAAGATGTGTTTGTAGGGTCTGTAGCTGATGGCATACGTTGAATTCAAAGTTACCTTAGAGTGGAAAAAACAAAGGAGAGAGAGAAAGGAAAAAGGGGTTAAAAAACCCCAAGAAACTCCATTGCTGCTGGGGCCAGCAGGGCAGAGAAGCAGTGCAGTCCCCAGCCAAGCCTCTTTCAGGGGCCTGCTCTCCAGTGCAGTGGGTCCTGACAACAGCGATGACTTTTCACCACTTTTTCCCCTAGCGTGGCATGCTTCTGATCAGGATCCACTCACACCCACTACTGCTTGTTCCTGTTCACGGTGGGACCAAAGCATAATGGGGTTTGTGTGGTGACTGGTTTCTAAGCCTTCTGCATGTGTGTTACAGGGTAATGCTTATCTGCCTTGCTATTCGCTAGGTCTTGTTTTTCCTCTGATGACAACCCAAAGTTACAAAGCAGGTTATGAAGTGAGTGGGGTAGAAAGGGTGTTCTTGCCCTGGTGGCAGCAGTCACTTTCCATGAGAAACCCAGCCTGACAGCACTCCTGCGATTTGCACAGCATCCTCAGCAAAGCCACGAAAGGGGAAAACACTGCCCTGGCAGCTTCAGGAAGAACCTCTCTTACCTAGAGGTTATGGAGCTGTGTGGGAAAGGCAGGCTACAGAACTGCAAATGGAAGACTCCTGGTGTCATGAAAGTAAAGGCACTAATGGCACTGTGTAACTATTAAAAGTCTACAAAAGATGTACAACACTTGCATCTTTAGGAAATACTCCTTCTGGAACTTCCAATAGCTGATGGACTCCATTCCTGTAACATATGTTTTGTTACATCTTGCAGCACTGCAGTTTGGTGAAATACTGAGAAAGGGTGTTCAGTTTGCTGGCAGTAGCTTGCACCTGGTTTTTATGTCAACGAGTACCTTGCCGTTTCCTCTCCCTAGCTAAAATCGAAGTGCGCATTTCTGTTACCATACTAGAAATGCTTCAGGGATCAAAATTTATTTTGACTTAACTGAAATTAACTGCTTAGCAGAAGACAAGAAAATTAATGTAGCTTGTTGAGCTGGTCTAACAAAAGCAGTTTAAAGTAATTTCTTCCAGTAGAACTTGGACTGCCTGCACCATGAGTTTGTCCTTAGGATTTAGGTTAACACCCCACTTTTTCCTGCTGACTTCTCACGTGTAAGCACAGGGAATAGAACTAAGAAAATATTAAAATAAAAAAATAAAGCAAGGAATAAATAATTTTACAAAAGAACATTTTAGAAGAGTGTGGATGGAAATTAACAGCTGCTTCCTTGTTCATGTTTTCTCCAGGTCACAGTGCATCAACCAGATGAAAGAATTAAAAGAACAATGTGAAGAAAGGATAGGTGAGCTTACGAAAAGGGGTAGTGCTGTACCACAAATTAAAGAAAACAAAGACTTCTCAGAAGATTCAAAAAAAAATAGTGAGGTATGGTTTGTGTAATTTCCTAAAAATCTTTTTGTAATTCTTGCGGGGTTTTCCACCTTTCTGCTGTCTCCAACTTACATTAGCCAATGTCATTGCATTTTGCACTGCGTTCCTTCACAGTTGTTGAATGTTTTTGATCTGTGGGAAATTGAATGATTCCAAGGACAGAAGAGGCTGAGGTCCTGCAGGAGGCTCCAAATCACTGTGTCAGGCAATCATGGAGACAGGCAGAATGTGAGAGGTGGTGCTGGCAGTGGTGTGGAGCCTGTTGAAGAATATTTACACTGCTGAGCTTGGGTTCACAACTCCTTTTTACTTTCTTAAAGGACTTAGTTGCTTTGTGTGTTGAAGATGTGTGTTGAGGATAAACTGTGAATCACTTCAGGGTAGCGGCAAGCCTTGAATATGATATTGTAGTCCAAGGGTCTTAGAGGTCCACCAGCTATGAATTCTCACAGAAATCCTAATTTCAGTCTTTTACAGTGGGAATGAAGGGAAGATAAATGTCTGAGCTGTTTGGTTTTGGATATTCCGAGTCAAAGAACCGTAAATGGCATTGCTGTACGTGACATGAGAAGGCTCATTAGGATAGGGCAGGCTTGCTGTGTGGGCTGGCTGCGTGCCAGCTGACTGTCTTCCTGGAGTACAGAGGGCGGGAAGAAATCCTGAGAAGATGAAATTTCAGATCATCCTGTTGTCTTGGCATGTGAATTATTGGTGCTTCTTCAGCAAAGCAGGGTTTGGTCAGGGATAGGACTTGCTTGGTTAAGCTTGATACAGATGACCCTGGAAAGGTACAGTGAAACTCCTGGGCCAGAAGGCAACTAATGTATTTCTGTGTACCGAAGCAGTCCTTTCTTCCGGACTAGGAGCACCAGTTACAGAAGTTATGTTTTACGCATGTGATTGCAAGGGGGCCTTTGCCACACAGCTGGGCAGCCAGCTTGCATTGTAGAGGCAGTGGGGGTTTGGTGGTATGCACCCTTTCCTCTTTTGCTAGGAAAAGGCTATGAGGAGAAGCAATTTGATGGCTTTAGAAGTGGAAGGGGTAAAGCAATGATGATTGAAGCTGGGTTTTGCAAATAGGTGGAAATGGGTGGGAGAAAATGGCTGAAACATCTGCCCAGAGACCCCTAGGTGCTGAGGTAATGGTTCCAGTCTGTGTCCAGTCCTGTATGCAAAATGGTGGAAGAGAGAACTGCTTAAGTTTGTGTGTGACCTGTTACCCTGGGAGCCTGGATTGTGTAAGAGCTGCAAGATGAATGAAGCGTTAGAGGAAGGAGATGCTAGCCAGTTATCCCTTTTTTTAAAAAAAGGTGAAAGCTCGTTTGTCAGTATTTTTTATCAACAGTGTCAAATATGTAAATGAAAAGGAGTAATAGGAATAGTAAATATATAGTAATAACTAAATAAAAAGCCTGTCATTTGGAGGTGACGTGTTTGTCAAACTAATGTACCTTGTTTAATGTCAAGATGTAAAATACTATTTAGAAAGTTGATGTGGGGAAGATCATACCAGAGAGTCGGTCAACTTAATTTCTAGTGTTGCTTTGCAGCAGATTTTCATTTACGTTACTTGTACCAGATGCTTTTTGTTTGTTTGTTTGTCTGGGGGGGGGGGTTCCATTTCCAGTTTGGAAGGGAAATCATCCCAGAAGGAACCTGAGGAGTTTGCTGAAGACCCTCTGCAGGACAGTTTCAGTCTCCCGGAACAAGGCGCATAGCTGGAGGCAGCCTTTACTTAAAGTAGGCAGTAGGTTAGACAGGGCAGGTTATCTGTTCTCTTTTTAATTTATAGATGGGATGATGCCAGATGAGATAACCACGAGTATGGCTACAGCCTAAATATTTGTCTGCTTGTGTTCCCCTGGTGGATGTGTTTCTTATGTCAAGCTGCCACCTTCTCAGTTGTTTGTTTGCCCAAGGATTGCAAGTTTTTGCTTGTACAAAAGCTGAGTTATTTATCATTAGTGCAAGGTGATCCAGAGGAAGTCTGTGTACCTTTTTAGCCAGTGTTTTTAGCTGGAGTAATTCCTGTTTGTAAGATGTACATGCTTAGGTAATGGAAAGGTCAAAGTTAAAATAAAACAGAGAAACAAAATGGGGCATTGGTTAGTTAATAAATGTACAGCTTTTCTTACAGCTCTGTATTTTATGGAACAATGTATACTTCTCAGCTGAGGAATCTACAACAGGTTCCAATTATTACCTTTTTATCCAACCACTTCCATGTAAAAAAATTTCAGCATGTACCCTTTTAATTTATTTGACACCATCATTAAAAATTACTGAGCTAGAACTTTAAGGGCTTTTGAATGTTTAGTTAAGAGGTAATTTCTTTCTATTACATGCAGACTCAGTATTTTTACAGAAGAATTCATGCCCATCATAAAGTAAAAAATGGTCTTGTGTTCAATTTCTGATGATGTCTACTGTAGAGAATAACCTCAAGAGGCTGAATTATTTTATATAAAACAGAAGCATCTTTAAATACAGCATTTTTGTTTGGACGACTGGAGAAAGATAGAGTTCTTCTCAATACCCTTACTGCAATAATCAAATATTCTGTAGTAGTACTTGCTTTTCAAGCCTTCAGGAGAGTTAATGCTAGATTATTTGTTGTTGATGTTTGGCTTCATGGTGTTGACCCAGCAAGGTCTTTGTTCTGCCTGGATTTGAGCTTCAACATTTTCGAAACAGCAAAATAATCATATCCTACAAATCCTCTATGAATTTGGCTTTGTGGTTATCTGACCACTTCTTTCTGCAGACACTTTTCCAGATGACTGAGTGAAAACTTGACAACGTAGTGTTTTACTGACCTGCTTAGACAGTCTTATTAACAATTGTAACAGAAAACTTCCTGTTGACTGTATGACTTTCCGTACCATAACGTTTCTTATTCATTTGTATAGTAGCAGGTGTAAAAAGGCTTATGTCTCTAAATGCCTGTATGCTTGTTCTTTCTCTGCATCTTCTAATTTTTCTGAACAAAACAAAAACCCAACAAAAAATCCCCATAGAACAAAGAGTTTCATAAGTCTGGGGTTTTTGTGCCGAAGCTGGTATAGCGTAGCACGGTCTTCGGGCACATTTCATGTCCAGTGTTTGTGTGAACTGAATTGACATAGCTCTCAGCCAGTTAAATGCTAATATGAGTGAAAGTCGTACACAGAATTTTAATTGCTGAATAGGAAGATCTTCAAGGTGGTGTACACCTTAGCCATTAATCTTTAAGCAGGTCAGATGCTGCAAGCAGTCTGGTACCAGTATTTAATACATTCTTAAGGAAGCTTCATCACGTTAAAGGGATACTGTTGTCTAGTTGGTTGATTTATGTTTTCTTCTCCTAATCCTGCATTCAATATAGTTTTAGACCAGTTTAGTACAGGCTCGCTCAGTTGAAGACTTATTATGCCCAAACTCAGTTTACTGGTCCCTGTAGATTACTAACAGTAGCTAATGCTATCTGTTTTTTTCACTCTGCTGACCTTGAACACAGTAGCAGGGTAGCAGTGGAGAATGTGTGGTGTTACACTTCTGTGACCCTCAGAGAATAGCAAGTTGTTCTTCTAAACAAGAACAGTAACCTCACGGTTAGCTGCAATTAGATTAATGAAGGTGTGTGAAATTCTCCCAGTGTGTTGTGCTGTTAGGTAGAAACATCACTGCACATTCAAGATTGTGTGGCACTTCAATCACCAATAAAAATTTCAATCCAAATATTTCTGAGTATGTTAGAATTTTTTCCCCCCTGCTGAATTCTTACCTAACTTCACTTCCCTTTCCAAATCCAGTCATCGTATAGACCAGTGCTTAACTGTATACATTCACTTTATAGATCAATAGTCAACTGCCAGCCTTGAAGCAAACTGAGGTCAAGCAGGCTGACTTGGAACAGCAGAAACCCAATGAAGATATACCTAAAGCAGTACCTACAGTAAAAAAGGTAGACCCACTGCAGGCTGAAGGTGAGATGGAAATCAGTGTCTTACTAGGAGCTGGTTAAGAACGTGTGTAATTTAACTGAACATTTAGAAAACATTTTTGTGCACAAGATCAAGATGAAAAAAATTACACTGGTAGACTGAACTTTAATCAATTTTCCAGAAGTGGAGAGGTATAATATCCGTTCAAGCATTTTTATTAGTAACACTTCTACTGGTTCAGTTTTGTTGTAATTGACATACTGCACATGAAGGAAAATACAAATATTTACAATTTTGGAGTCATTTCCTCATTTAATGTGGAGAAAATACCCTGCTTTTGGAAGCAATGATTTACAAGTATATTTAAAATTTGCTTTTTTAGTAAGTTTGATACATCTAGCCTGCTACCTCACCCCTCCCCATATGGAACAGCTGCAAGTTAGGCTTTAAATGAACTCACATCCATGTTTCCCAGGTGTTGTCACTGAGCAAAATGCAGGTAAGGGAAGTGACATGCAGGGGATCCGATTAGTTAAACTAATGGTTGGTTTTGACACTAAACTCTCAGAAACTATTCATTCGAATGGTTGTATCCTTGTGCGTCAGTCTCACGTAATACTGCGTGTGATAGAAATTCAATTTCCTATTGAATTCTTCTTACATGCTATCTTAAATTACAATCTTGGGAGTATGCAGCTCTCATTTTAGAGAGCTAGCAATTGAAGACAACATAGTAGACAATATAGTTTATTCAGGCAAATTTTATCACAATTTTTTTAGTGAAAAATACAGATACACAGGAAAAAAAACATGGTAGTGTTGGCTAAAAGTAATAGCCCTCCTGCACTTCCTCTTCATATTTAAAAATAAGAACAGCCTGGATGTACTTGCAGTTCTGCTCACGCGACTCTTTTGTCTTGAGCTACTCTTGAAAACCGAGTCAGTTCTATTGTTAGTAATGAAACGTAACACACAAAACCTGATGCTTATATAGCACACTGCAATATTTATTTAAACTGCTCTGTTTCACCTGCCCAATTTATTCACTGCACATACCAAAATTTTAAGTAGGTAGAAGCGTGAATCTGTTGACAGTGAATAATGTCATCTTTTAGCTGTTCCCAACAGGAGAAATATGGGTTGTCTTCCTTGTGTTTCTCTTAGGAGCTGATGTGGTTGGAAAATATTATTTTAGAGGAAAACTAAGAATTGAATGAGAAACATAAAACAGCATTTATTAAAGGATTTTAACTTGTGCCGTGACTGAAAGGCACTAGGTTTTTTACTCAGAATAATTGTTATTGTTTACAGAAAGAATAAACGGCCTAGCTGACATGAGTAAACAGGATCCGAAGGCAGAAGAGGAGCAGCTTTCTACTCAACTGAAAAACCCACAGGATTCACTCGAGGCTGCTGTGGGTCATGAGGAAGTGCTGCCAGAGTCAGAGAAGGAGCCGAATGCACCTGAAGATGAAAAACATATAGCTGGGCAAGATGCGTTACAGCCGGCAGCAGAGCAGGCTGCCAGTGAGGAAATTGAGAGGGAGCAGCTCCTAAATTACGACGCTAAGCAGGATGACTTGCCCCCTAGAAAGGCTGGTTGGTAACATGTCGTGTGTAAGAACAGTAAAGACATGAAAGCGTGGAGTAGGGCATGATTTCTGCAACAGTGGTGGCAGGTGGCTGGACTTAGCATAAGGTTCCATAAAGGTTAGTGTGAGGTATAAAAGGTTAGTCAGTCCCCAGCAGTCTTCTACAGTCCATGCGTAAAGATGGAGGCTTCTGCTTGTGCATTGTGGAGCTACCAGGCTGGGTTCTTCTGCATCACCATAGCAGCCTTCCTGTCTCTCTCTCCGTTGGCCGTACAAGGATTTTGGGGAAACTAGCCCCAAAACTTTATGGTATTGAGGCTTTATAAGAATGTGATGTGTTTGAAAAGGATGAGACGTTAACCATCCAAAGCACTCGTGAGTAGAGAGATACTACGTGTTTATGTTTTACAGATAACAAGCTAGCATGAATGAAACTCAACCTGAGACTTCAGGTATCGAAAGTTTGTTATTGTGAGTTACTGTTATTGTTTGTTATTGTTATGTTGCAATGGTGCCAGTTTCTGGCATCTACCGCACGTGACCCTGAACCACGTGTCTCCACAGCAGAGTATTGATGTCGTGCGTAAACCTGACCAGAATCTAGACTTCCCTCTCTCTGTCCTGAGCAACTTCATCTTGGGTGGACCCAGTCACCCAGACAGAGTAATCAAGAGGAAGCCTTAAGGCAGTCAGAGCAGGAATTGATGTCCACAAAAAATGCTGTTCATGCTTTTCTAGTAAAGGCATTCATAGAATCGTGAGTAATGATGTTAACACTGTTGGTAGCATGGCAGGGATAAATAATCTCAGTTGCACTGCAAAGGTAGGATTTTACCCACTGCTCCAATAAGATGCTGGCCAGAGCAGGCTGTCCCCCAGAGAGATGTGAACACGTAAGTTACCTAAACTGCGTCCATTTTAATGGAAATAAATAGCAGAGAGATTAGGTAAAAAAATCATCTAACAATTAGCGCAAGGAAAAACCCTGCCATGGAGCATTTGAAAGGTCACAGTTTCTGTGAACTAGAAAGACCAGCAGGATGTTCTTCAGGCTTGACTGTTCAACAAAAACACCGTGCCTTACTGCGTAGGCTTCTTGTAGCCAAAGGAACATAAGGTAGAAGATTCCTTCTACATTCTCTGAGCATCCTCTCTCTTTCAATAAAAGCTTCTTTTGAAAGTTTGAGACCTTTAGGTCTGTAGCTGTAAAAATCTATTTGATGTGGTGGTCTGAACATGGACAACATAAGCCTAAAAATTTTCGAGACTGTTTCTAAGCCAGTTACTAATTAAAGGGCTTGGCTTGAGAACATTCTGAGCCAGACTCCAATATCTCTTAACTAGGGTATGCTTATACCTCTATGTTGTTACGGTTTTTATTTTTCTGGCTGGTTTACTGAAAAATAAGGGTAGTAGCTTGGCAATCAGAAATAATGTTTCCATTTACCTCTGAGCTCTCCCTATAAAGAAATCTTAAGATCGTCAGTAAAAGTTGCTTGAGATGAATTAATGACTGGGTGAAGAAAATCCCTTCTAGAAAACTGTTTTTGTGTCAAGTTAGCACATCATAAAATACCAGGCATTTCTTATGCTATATTCACAGCTTTCTGCTTGGTGGACAAACTAAACCAAGAATGGGAGAAGCTGAGATACATTTTAGCAGTGGTAGCAATACATTTAAAAGCAATGCCACAGCCATGTTTTCAGCGTGGGCTTCAGGTTTTACTCTTCCTTAGGCTGTCCTTTAATGTATTCTGAAATTAACATTTTTCCTTTCTGTCCATCTGACTGCTGACTGAATTTTACTACGCTTTCCAAATCTGAAAGGATTCTTTTATCTAATTCTTTAGACAAGATTTACAGCAAAAGCTGCTCTGAAGTTTTAACAGTTCAAGAGGAAAAATAATATGAAAACCTACTCTAAACAGCAATTCGTTCATCAGAAAACGAAGGTCGGATTCGGTGGAAGACTCTTACCAGTACATGTTTCTTGTGCAGATGACCTTATGGTATAGGAAAAAAAAAAATTTTTTAATGTTTTTCCAGACAAACAGGAACATGAAGCACTGAACCAGGATAAGGATGTTGATTACAATTTAGAGGAGAATGAAGCTGAATCAGAAACCGACAAGCAAGCAGCACTTGCAGGCATTGACAATGGTAAAAAAGAGAAAGAAAAGTTTTAACCTGAGTACCACATGCTGAAAATTTTAAGACGTTATTTTGAATGGTATCCTGTAGCAGATACAGCCAGCTGATTTGTTTGTTCTTTGAGCTTTCCTTCATGTTGATGGTGTGACCTATTTTCTGTGTATCAGCACTGAAGCTACTGTTTAACCTGTGGTGGGGAGGGGCAGTATCTGTAGCTTTACCATACTTCATAGTCATTAACAGTCCTTTCAGAATTTCTCCTGCTGTGTTCTAGATTGATTACTAGATGAAGCACTATCACTTCTGCCTCTTAAAGAGATTTCTGTACCTCTTTTTTCCTAATTAGTTCAAAACCCCGAAGATATGAAGAACCACTTACCTGAGCAAGGTGAAGAACAACAGAGGTTGTGAACAAAGGAGGTTCATGATGCAACTTAGTCACCTCTTCATATAAGTGCAGCAATGATGAGAGCAAAATGGCCTGAGAATGTTTTGATTATCTTCTCAAGGCTTCAGTAGGGGCCCAAATGAAGTAGTATTTTCTTGTGAGTGAGAAAAGAAATATTAAATCTCTGGGGGCTGGTTTTAAAGCAGCTTGACCTCTACAATGACTTTTTCCTTCCTACTGATTATAAAATTGAAACCAGCTAGCAATAAGCATAGTAACTTCGAAGTCGGCCAACTAGTACAGTCATCCTACAGTAATGGATTGTGTGGACTAGTGGTGGATGAGAGTCCTCTGCCCAGGACGGCTCTCTCCCCTGAGCAATGCAGTAGAGAAATCCCCAGCCTAGTTTTAAGAGGAGCTCAAGAGGAGCTAACTTACCTTGACAAAGCACGGGCAGGATGAAAAACGGCCTGGCCCATGCTGCAGTCTACCCTTCTGCCTGTTCTGGCACCTTTTTACTGCAATGTAGGTATGACGCAGAAAGCATGATCGTAGTCCTGAGGTATTATGCAATATAGTATATTTTCCTGGGCCTCCTAAATGAAATCGCTAGCTTACACTGTGCGTAACCAGGCTGAAACACTGTCCTGGTTGTGTTCTTAGCTTTTAGGTGAAAAAAAAAGGATCTGAGAAGAGTGTCTTCTCATTAAGAGATTAGCAGGAAGATTTTTCTGAACGCTTTGCTGGACTCCTGTTCAGAAGATCAGTACTACGGTATGGTTCAGTTGCCACTAACACAAGTTCAGAGTGTAAAAATTCAAATGGACTCCTCAACTTTGTATGACAGAAGCCATCTGAGATGGTGCTGCAGCTGCCCTGTACTCTACCCGGCCACTGTCTTCTGCGAACAAATAGAAAGGTGAATGCCTGCCTTGCAGAACAGCAATCATCTCGGTGGTTCGGAGTGACTGATCTTCTCTACTGGACTTCCGAAGAGGTACACCAGACTATGCATTTACCAGACACGGCAACATCTCCCACAGGTGAAGCTGTAGTTGTGGTGAAGCCCTGTTACGAACAATGTATCACGTTGGTAATGTTCTGTAGTCTTTGTCTCTTCTGTAACTTGTTGAATGGAAACTAGAAACTAGTTTACTTGCAATAACCTAGAAGTACCTTCTGCTACCACTAATGCTCCCATAACTGCAGTCGAACCTGCACTGTGTGTCGACAGCTATTTGAGAGATCGCATTTGTGTCTGTTCTCAGGAATGACACCTCTGTTCAGAGCAATCTCTGAGTATGAACCAACCTTCCTTGAGACAGCATGGGAGGAGACAGATATGACTTAACTTCCCAACCAGCAATACCATTTAAGGAAATACAAGTTTGTCTTGGCTTTCTCTTAATGCACTTCATTTTTGTAACTACTTTTGTGGTGTGTCATTCCTCAGTGTACTAGTTTGCAACTCCTGTGTCTTGAGGTGTCTAAGTGTGCAAGCAGAAGGTTGGTTCTTCTGTGTATGGAGAGAGTAGTAGTTGTCATTGAGGAAAAGGCAGAGCTCACGTCAAATGGTGCCTGTTAAGCCTAGATACATGAACAGTTCACTGACAGGCTTGCAGGTGTAACTTGAATTCTTCGGAGAAAAGCATTCACTTCCCTTACTGAGCTCCTGGTTACTCTGTTTTTTTCTTAACTGGTCTGGGCTACTACAGTCAACACAGCAGAGAAAACAAATGCTTGTAAGGAGAGAAATGGAGGTATGAGCATCTCTTCTAACTGACAGGTGTTGGGAAACTTGGGCTATCAAGTTATTTTTGCAAATAATGGCATGTTTTAACATCAAAACGTTTACACATTTGGAGTGAAAGGGGCATATTCTTAGTACTTAATCTGTAAACAGTTATACAGCTGAGATGACGTTAATCAGGAATTTAATAGTGATTGTTAAAGAACATACATTGTAACAGTATAAAGTCTAAAGTGAAACACTCGAACTCAAGTTGAATGAATCACTTTAACTTGAAACTGGTAAAATCCCAAACAAACAAAACCCTTAAGGTAATTAATATATTGCCAGAGCATGGTTTTGGCTGTATTTCTGTACAGTACCCAAACCTGGCTATGCTTCTTGCTAGCCAGCTAGACGTTGTCCTCTCCATAAACAATACCACCTTTGTACAACATACACTTCTTATACCTCTGACAGCAGCAGGGGGTCTGAAAACCTGCATAAGAGCAATATTCAGAAGCAAAAGAGTACAGTCTTGATGGGTTCAAGTGCTACAGGAATGTAACTGGGTGGTAGATCTCTAGTAGATAAGGGGCTTGTATGTCTACTATATAGAATTTTAAAATTAAAGGACATTTAATTGAACAAAACGAGATTGATTTGGAACTGTGGTTTACAGTGTTGTCTATCACTAAAATTTTTAGTTGCATGAAGCAGGGAAAGCTTCTTTGCTGTAATCATCTTGGGGTTAAATTAACATTTGTCTTTTTTTTAAAAACACAAAGCTTGATCCATTTTAGATAAGCATTTTAAAATAAAAATAATCTCTACTGTGTATTCACCTTATTCTGTACAGTTCATCCACTTCAAATGTTAATGAAAATGGGAAAGATGATCATTCTTATTTTCTTAGTTCTATAAATGAAGTGGAACTTGGTTTCTCTTTTACTTTCTGCTTCCCTTGGAGTAATAGCAAATGTTGTCCTTGGGCTGCCGTCACAGTTTGAGATTTTTAAGACAGGCAAGATTTTTGTTACTGTTTACAAGAAGGCAACAAAAGCCAGATGAATTCTTAAGTGCCCTGCACTAGAACAAGTCTGCCATCTGTACAAGTAGATTTTCCAGGATTTCATTCTTTTGGCAACACTACAGAAGCATTCAAGTATATTAATCACAACGATAAGCAAACATGTAAAATTGTATGCAGCCTCCTTGGCAGAGAAATCAGGAAAAGCATGTCGTCAGGGCACTACTCCCCTGTATTTCAAGAAGCTGCAAATTGCTGGCAGACAAGTGGGTGTTCCTCTTCAGAGTTTCTTCGTTGTTTCCCAGCTCTAGCTCAGCAGTGCTGCTGCTTAGCTGATGGAGCTGAAGTGGTGTTAGTGCACAGTACAACTGTATGTTAGAAGAAACACAAAACAAGTGTCTTGCATGGTCAAGACAGTTACAAGCTCACCACTGTGGAGGAAGCCATTTGCACCTAAATGAAAAATTGTCCTGTTCAACAAAGTCAAACCCAGAGGATCTGCTTTTACGGCCCAGCTAAGATTTGGCGATGTTTATCAAAGAGCAAGTCAGCTTTTAAAACTCCCCCCCCCCCCCACGCGCTCTTGAGGGGGGGGCACATCACCACAGGGATCATGATGTTCGTTATCCTGCGTGACCGGTGGAAGGACTACACACACGTTCAATGTA
>Ga0181612_142469_pt1 | contig 23488 bp, 15 predicted proteins | sample HoacroProtozoa21_FD_119630 | JGI IMG/M metagenome (GOLD analysis project Ga0181612, IMG submission 119630) | Hoatzin crop microbial communities from Cojedes, Venezuel. Combined Assembly of Gp0051906, Gp0051904, Gp0051908
AATTTAAAAATACACGTATTTGGAATATTCATAAGGTCTTAATCCATCTGGGAAGCGATGCTCATGAAGTAGTTTTGTGTTTACAATAAAAGGGGCATCAAGTAGTCTACTCCTGCTAACACCTGTACCACACTTTCCTCTCGTGATGCAGAGCTGGGGGAATAAATTTAACAATCCCCTTAAGAACTTGTAGGAATCAATACATTAGATGTCCCTCACGCTACTGTATTTTGAGTTGTGTTTTTCCAGAAAAAAATACGTGAATCGCAAGAGAAAACTAAATTCTTTTTCCAAGGCTTCAGAGTCTTGAGTCGTGACAGCATGTGGCTGATGTGCTTATCGCCATACGTTGTTACTGCAACACCAGATAATGCACGCTAGCCACAGGAACCAGCATGCACATTTTATGCATAATACAACAAACAGGTAAAACTGACACCGCCAGCTTTTGACAGGTGAGGCAGAAACTCCCTCCAGGCAACAGGGACTGAAACGAGGAACTCCTATTTTCGATCTGCACGTATCTTTCCCATAGGACTGAATTCTCCGCTGACAGGCTGGCAGCCCTACAGGTCTTGCAAAGTTGGTACTTTGTTTGCACATCAGACACGGTAGCTAGCTGAACAAACACAGCCATGTTGAGGCAGCACGTCAGACAGCCTGGTCAGACTTCAACACATTCATTACCTTGGCCCTGTTCTTCCAACCACGTAAGGTCTGCATAAGACTAGAAGACAGGGCTCACTATCCTTTACAAGGGCAGCATTACCTGTAACATTTTCCAAGATAAAGTAACGCAGATATTTGTCAAGTCAAACTTCAGCCTGCTGCCTAAAGGCAACGTCTTTTGATCACAGCCTTCTCACCAGCAACTGACACATTATGGGGTCTTATTAAGGAAAAGAAAACAATGGTAAGTGATTTTTGCCTTGAGAAGTCAATAAAAACAATCTTATCACTAACATTGTTAAACAACTGTAAATATTTACGAATCTAAGAAAAAATGGATTAATTTTTTTTCATTCAGTTGTATAAACAGATCAAGGCACACTTCAACTCTTTTGTTCAGGAAAATCTTTAATACTTTGTTTGCTTTGTTGTCAGAGATAACATTTTTTTGCTCAAGTTAAAGATAAACCTTATGACTCTTGTTCAGATAAATTATCAAAATTCCAAGCCTGATGTTTGACCTTAATCAGCAGGACCAGTCAAAGGACTTAGATGTACAATTTTCATGGGCCAGCTGATGTTAACTTTTGCTACATGGTTTATATGAAAGCAAATGTCATTTAAAGCAAGAATGAACTCCATTGTAGTTGATCTGAACTACATGAAACTCACTAAAAAATACAATTAAAACACTCTCAAAGCAGAACAATAAAACTTTTAATGCATCAAATTCTAAAATGCAAAAGAAACTTGAGTTTACAGTATAGCAGATTGTTATCATGGATAAAAATACAAAAAAGCTACCTACATTAAGCAGAAAAACATTTTGCTGTTCTGTTAAACATCTTTTGTACTACAGGTGGTAATGCAATAAGCAGGTTACGCATCTAAGCGGATCTTCCCTGTAACATATTTAAATCCCAGGAGGAGAGTCTGGCCTCTGGCAGTCAGTGTGAACCACCACCAACTCCAAACACTTCTCCTGAAGATAAAGCTTTGCTTCCCTATTCTGACAGCAAGCTTTTTTCCTGATTTTGTAACCACAACTGAAATAAAAAGAAGACTGAAATAAGATCATCCTGTGCTTAAATAATGACAACGCCAGCTATTCTTGATGGAATGGTGCAACGACTGCCTCAAAGATGTTGCACAGTTGAAGACATACTTTCCTCTTAAGAGGGAAAATACATTCATATCGTAGTATTATTTGCAAACACTGCCAAGTATCACTGTGGGGATGGGGTTTTTTAATTAAACATTTTCGAATACGAACTGTCAAGTTTATCATTAAAATGTCAGCAACATGTATTGGGCTATGTTTGAAAATGGAAATGGCTCGCAAGCTTACAAACTGTCAGTAGTCCATCACTCACACAAATACACAAACATTTGTCACAAAAAACGTGTCAACTTTTCTACGTTTTGACCCTAAGCCCATTTGTACTTCTGCAGCAGAACACTGAAAGCTGCACACGCCTTTCAGACAGCGCCCACTGTGTTACCATGTGTTACCATCGGCTCTAGGGTTACCTGGTAACACAGGCAAGCCTCACATGGCTGCGGCCAAGTGCACTCTTCAGGCACGAGATGCCCCTCCTAGCTGGGCACAGACACTGTGGTCAGATCCTCAGATGTTGCAGCACGTAACACAGCACACAACTGCATCGCAGTCCCAACTGCAGGGGCAACCCGTGAGGTGCTAAGCTTCAAGTGCTAAAGTTTTGAAATCAAGATCATGCCCACCATCTGAAGGTTTAGGTAGACCTTCACAAGATCCCAGAGGAGTGCCATGACACATCCGTGCATTAAGTTTACTTGACAAATGGCCACCTACAGCCTCTTTCTCTGTTTCCAATTCCAACTGACGCCCAGGAAAAAAGCAGGCTTCATTTAGACTTAATCTTAGAGAAACACTAATCCATTTAATTTCCTTGTGACCACATCAACATACATGCTGCCTCACTAAAGTCATCAACAATGTTCTAATGAAGGGATGATGAAGGAATCTCATGCTTCGAAAGCATCTGGGCTCAGTATATGTACTACTCCAACCAAAAGAATATTCATGGAAACAGTAAAAGAAAAGTCTGATACAAACTTTGAATAGCTAAGCTCCCAGAAACTAGCAGTACTAAATGCTTTCCTGAGGCTTTCTTCAGAAGGTAAGATACTGAGCTGTCACATCTACACCTAAACACTCCCATATTCCCAAAACTTCAACAACAAAACTAATAACCAATCAGTAACACTTCAAAAAAAAAAAAGAACACCAGTCTCCAGACCATGGGTGATCTCTCAGCAGAGCAAGCAATACAGCTAGGTCAATCCAAGTAAAACTCAGCCTGAAAAGCCAATCAGATGGTGTCACAGTAATTTGAGAACCCCAGGAAATGCCGGAGTTGTCAGGCCACCACCTTCTCAATAACATTTCCCCCAAATTAGAAACTGGATACACTAGATCACTAGTTGGCAAAATTCCCAGCCTCAAATGATGGCCTGTCAAACAAGAGAAAAGGACACCACTCCATCTCCTGCACGACTAACAGGAGGGCCTGACAGTCTCTGGACAGCAGAACCAGTGCCTCACCACAGAAAAATGACAGGGACATACTTTTGTCTTCTGTAGAGTACTGCATTCCCCAGCAACTCAATTTCTTCAGATTTCACGAACTCAGTCTTCTCTTCAAAACACTCCACTTTAAAGTAGTGGGTAACTTAATCTATTGCTATGTAATGTACTTCACTGAAATTATAAATTGCAACTGGGAGTTCATTAGGAGTGGAACAACCTGATTATCGAGGTGATAAAAACCTCACAGTAACTCTGTTGCTAAAAATATCTTTTAAGTGTTGATCCCTTCGTAATAATTGGGATGGGGAAGGTGGCTGAAGATGGAGCCTTAATAAATGGCCAATAAAGCTTTTTCTAATAGACTTTCATGGAACAAGAAAAACCGCTGTTTCTAAATCAGGTTACAATGTCAAGAGTTCCTTTGTCCACTTGCTTCCCTTTCCTTCCCAATCTTGAAGATGGCCCATTGCTACAAGAGCTCCATTCACACATACCATGATAAGCACAGTGCCACAATCAAACAGACATCCTATATGCCTTTTTTTAAACCAGTCCTTTATTTTAGCCAGATCCTAAAATGTGAATGTGGCTCCCAGTGGCAACGTAAATGCCCTAACCCCTGTGAAGAAGCTTATTTGCAGGAGGCAGATGCGATCTCTCCTCTGCATCACGGGGAATGAACACCTTGAAGAACACCTTGTGGCTGTGACCACCTCAAGTTCTCCAGAGCACAGAACTTGATGTACGTTTTCATTTCATCCCTGCCCGAGAGCCTAGGCATGCAGGATCCGTGCACACCCAGTCTCACGCTGAGATGGGATCAAAACACCCTGAGATGCACGTCGGGAGACCAGAAGGAGCAGGCAGGTCCCAAAATACATGCGTCTGCAATGGACAGCAGGTCATCATCAAAGACACCAATGCAAAAGAAAAAGGCATCAAAGTAACTGACACTGCTGAAAATTCAGACAGCCTTAACTAGGCTGTGGTTCATTTTTACCTATGGAAACTGGGATGTCAAATATAACTTAAGGTGAGGCTATAAAGCCTTTTGGAACACGGATTCTCCTGAAACGCCACTTTCCAGAGGCACTCTGTGCCAGTATACTTCAAGTTAAACATTTACTAGACATGTAAGAGAAACAAAACACTAATATAACTAGGGGAAAAGAATCTCTTAGATTCTCTACAAAGGTCACATACATGGAATAAAAGTCAATTAAACCACTGTTCTGAAAAGCAGAGGTACAAAAATCACCAGAATAAAAAAAAGGCAAAGAGAGAAAGATCCTTACTCACTTTTCAAAATTAAACAAAAAACAAAGCCTAAAAAAAAACCATTCCTATTCTTAAAGAAGGACTGGTTGTTGAAATCTATCACGACAAATCAGCTCAAAAACCTCTTTTCGGAAAGACTTGTTAGGACCTTTTTCCCAACCAAGCCGAAATCATCAGCCTCGGTGCAACAGAAAATAGCAGGAAATAATGTGTAGTACAAATAGCATTTTAAAAATTCCATTAGCTACGCAAGGGGTTTTTTGCACTGGGATAAAATCACGGTAGCTACTAGACACTGCACATAAAACAGAAATCAGAAAAATAGAGAATAGATTTATGTGAAAGCATGCATGGCTATTTCTTTTTATTATTACTAACATGGCAAAAACTCATGACTTGTACAAAAAGTAAAATAAAATACTTATTCAAATGGCAAAATGATTTGTACAAAGTCCCAGCGAAATTCACAGGAATAGCACATACTCAGGTGTAGTTTTTGGCATCTATAGATCTGTTTTGGGATAAACCAACTTCACTGAAGCAGAACTGGAAGCACAGCCTTTATCTTGCACAAGCTGATTGAGGAGACAGGAGCACTAGTCTGGCAAACTTGAAAGTTGGCTTTCGATGAGGGAAACCAGACTGCTGGAGGAGGGGGAGGGGGGTAAAGTAGATGGGACTACATCAAAATGTCACCAGACTGACCAATTCTGCTAGGCAAAATGGAGACTGTACATATATATGTTGACTTTCTTGCCTTAAGATCACCTATCCGTCACCACAGGGACAGCAGTGGAGCACAGAAATACATCTTCCTATTGAAATCTGAAACACCTATGAAAATATGAAGTCATGCTTGAGAATTTAGCTCATGAATACAGCATATCTGAAAAGATGGTGGGGGGTGTCTCACTGCAAAACAGCCAGCTCCTCCTCCTCCTCGGAGAGGAGAGGAGGAGAAGCAAGGCTTCAAGGGCAAAATACGAGTCTGTGTCATGGCATGGAAACACGGACCTGAAGATGAGGTAATGGGGTACCCAGAAGGCACCCTCTAGGATGATCAGGCCAACAGGTCAGTGAAACCCTTGAGGCAGCAGTAGCCAGTGCCACCACGGCTCGCTTGCCCCATCAGGGCAATCAGCTGCCTAAGGGGGCACAGACCAGCCAGGCATGGTTGGCCGCAGGGCTGTGCCCACCACTCGCACCCCGCACCACACCGGAGCCAGGCACCACCATCACCTTTTCAAGGATGGGCACAACTGGGACTGAAGGTGTCGAGGAATTGCTGCGAGGACAGCAAGCCACCAGACAGCCAGACCTGGGACAGACACCTTCAGCTCTCTCATCTCTCTCAGCATGGCAGCTTGCTGGTGCCGCTGCAGGGCCATCCACTACCACAGTAGATGCGATTCACCCGCTGCCTCCCCAGCAGCTACTCCAGGGCAACACCCATAGCACGGGGCAGAAAAAAGAAACATCTCACAACCCACCTCTTCAGCCTTTCCCATTCACGCAACACAGACATCAGCCTGGCAAAACACAGGCATAAATCAGAAATAACCCAAACACCAGCAAAAGTAAAGTATTTAAAACGTCCAGAAAGACTAAAGCACAAGTATCCAGGTTATGCAGGCAAACAATCCTCCAAAATTTAAAACAAAGTTGTCAAGAATTTGTGCCTTCACACAACATGAACAAATTTTTCACCCAGTTCTTTTCCAAATGTCATGACAAACAGAGCTAAACTTGAGCAGCACCACTCTAGGTTATCATCACTACATCAAGTACAAATACGGCCAGCTAACAGACCACAAGCTTCATCACAGCACTTAACTTCCATCTCAGCAAATACTGAGCAATTTTGGATTTCTAAAACATCTCTTGCCACTCACCAACAATCAACTGTGTTGTGGAGGCCAGCAGAGAAACACAGAGCGCCATCCAGGAGACACCAGACCAATAAAATAATTTTACTTTTGAAACGTGCTTAAATAATATTTCAGTGTGAAGAAACAGACATCTTTGCTGTGCACTACATTCCTGCCATTCCAACCTGTCCACAGGTTCCTGTTCATGTTCTATTTCCTCTGTATACAGAAAGGCTTCTTTCTCGAAAGACACATTGCACAGGGAAATTCCAGAGCAAGCTACATTTTCAGATGAGATGCTTGAAACTTTAAATTATTAAAAAAATACTACCCTTTAAGAAAGCAAAAAAAAGAGCAGGAGAGAGACGTAGACCAGATGGCGTGGGAGGCAAACCAAAACAGCACAAGGGTTATTAAATTGCATCCACTTGGAACTCTTAACTGGCCAAAAATCAGCAAGACAGATTTCCAAGTGAATCTGAATACTCAGGGCTAAAATCCTGAGCCTAAAACTAGCTGCAAAATCAATATCAGAAGAGTGACACTGCAAACATATCAGGAAAAAAAAAAAAAAGATAATTTATTTAGTGTTTAATTAATATGCTTGCCACAGTTACAACAGTATATTGAAACCGATGGGACAATATGAATGCTGACTTCTATGCAGAGCAGACTCCTCTACCAAAAATATTCGTCTTATATATGATGTGTCACAATGAGGGAAAAAGTCATAAAGAATACTTAAAAATTTCAAAAGCGTATGCTTTTTCCAATGAAAGTGGCAGATACTCTGTAATTCTGAAAACAGAGTCACTTACATTTAACCAGCAATTCTAAACATCCATTTTAGAAAATCCTGGCCAAACTGCACAGCATACAGGTGTAAATGTTTCCCAAATTTGCAAAGTTAATTACATGAATTACAATGGTTCATATTTACTGGAATGCAAAGAACTAGCTTTTGCCTTTTGTTCTTGCACTCTGAACTGCACTTCTTTAAACACTGCTGGCTGGTAACAGAAAAAGGGGAGAAAAAACCTCTTCTGAAAGGCTGGGGCCTAGAGTAATGTATCTGAAACCATTATCAAATTTGTTAGCCTTTCAAAGAAACAGATCGGTTAGGAGGACGTTCACCTACATTATATCGGGCAACTGTAACAGTAGCGCAGATCCTGCAGGTCTAGGGCAATTAGGAAGAAGAGTGGTTTAAACCTAACAAGAGTTCTTGAGGACAGACAACAATTTAACAACTTCTTCTGAAATGCAGTTGAAGTATACAATATGAATAAAGAAATCACAAAACAATACATTCTCTACTATGGGGACAGGGCTTAGGTCAGGTATTATCAGTAATTACAGCTATATAACCTCATCTTCCAAGCATTAAACAATAAGGATGCTCAACTCCCCAATGACTCAGTGTATCATTCCTATTATGCATAGAGAGAAATTGAAGTGTTGATGGCAACCTCAGACTGTCAAGTCAGTTCACATGAAATCAAGCATTACAGGCAGAAGTTTGACTCATACTTTCTTGAATTAAAAATTATGATTCTTGAAAGGTCAAAAAAAAAGGAAGATTAAAGACACTGTAAAGCAGAACTACTGGAAGAAATGAACAGTGCTTTAGTGAAATTTGTTTTTTCTTTTGGCGTTTAACTTAAAAGGCAGAGTTGTCACAGGGGAAGATCTCCAAGCCTGAGAGGAAAGCTGTAATATCCCAGGGCCCTAAAAACAAAGGACAGGTGAGAAACAATGTGTATTTTCAGTATTTCAGTTATTTTCTTCAAATAATCCAAGAAGCTGTGGGAAAAGGCAAGGTTAATAGACTGTCTTAGAATTCAGGCTGTCTTTAAGCCTCCAGAAATCAGAAGTTACTTCTGCTGTCAGTCATAACTGTAGATGGGTTCTTGGTAAGTCCAGGAAACAGCATCTCTGAAATACAGCTCAAAAGAATATTTAATATTTAATATTGCTAGCCCTGCTCTGAGCGGAACCTGGACCCCATGAGGAACTGAGGTCCCTTCCAACCCTAATTATCCCAGATTGCACAGATTTCCACTTCATTTGTCTGTTCAGTGCCTAGCCTAACTAATGCTCTATTGCTTTAACTATTTGCCTTTCCTTTCACTATTATGTTTGGTCGTCAGTTCGTCTTGCAACTGAACATCTCTGCCTCTTCAGGTTGACCATCGCTGTAAACCCACCCTGCCAAGAACCACCCCACACGTGGCTATTGGCCAGCCTCCGCCTTTGAGTGCTCCAGCGCTCTCAGAAAGACTTCTCTCAGCAAAAACACAGAGATAAACCTGAACATACGTGAATGGCTGTAAATTAAAAGCAGACAGATAATTGCTCAAGTGAAACAGAAACCAAGATCTAGCTTTAAACTGACTCCACAAACCTCATGCTGAAAAATGAACCTGAGAGCAAGAGGCGCAGGACAACACACTACTAAACTAAGCCAGAAAAATAGCCATTTAGGCAAATAAAAACTATCGAACTTCAGAGTAGCCTGCATTTCATTCCATGTACGTGAAAATCTACACATTCAATAGCGTGTCTACCCGGACAGCACAAATCAGAGGCACAAAGCCAATTTTTTTCATTATCTTTCATTTTAACCGATATGCCTTTGGTGTCAAATAGAATCTCTATCCTGTTAGCAACCTAAAATACCCCGCCTTTCTGATTTACAAAAAACCAAAGCAAATAATGAATGGTTGTAAACTGTAATCAAGTAATCTGAACAATAGCATTCAGGCATCTCTTCACTAGATGTTAACAGAAAGACAAAAAACAGGTATTTTGAAACCAAATAAAAGGCAATTGCAAAGACATACAAAAGTCCAAGATTAAATCAGTTCCTGCATCTTGATCGGTGGCCAGAGGAATGTTGTTATTTACAACATCTATATTGCTTCAAGGTGAGGCCTGTTGGCTTGAACACAGACTTCCTAATCTAAAACATCTTCAGGAACAAGAAACATCATCTGTCAAGTCTAAGAGACCCTAAATTTAATCTTTGTTTGAATGTTTATTAACAACCTCAGCGTGACTTCATTGACTTTAATAGAATCGTGCCAACTTACAACAGCTGAAGACAAGTATTATGCTTTTTGTAGTAGCCAGCATCAGCCTCCACATTCTACAATCCTATAAACAGAATAAAGGATGAGAGGGAAAAAAACAACTGCAGACAAGATGCCCTGGTAGTGTATGGCACTCCTTCTGTATTCAGCAGTATGCAAAATCCCACTTGGTGAAAACGAACTGTCCTGCCACTTCCTTCAAAGCTGTGCATGTTTCTTGGTATGCACCTTCTCCTGTACATTAAAAAAACTACACGCACTTCTTGTGAGCAAGCTCTTTCTTTAAGGCAAGCCAGTATCTTCACAGCCACCCTACAGATCTACAAAAGCTACTTTATGCTCCTGGTGCAGGTGCTGCTTCCTTTCAACTGGAACGGGATGAGTGCCTGGATGACACTTTAGCTTTCTAGTCCCAACAAAGCTCTCCACCACCACTCAGTCTCCTCTTTCAGACCAAATCCCTGCTCCTACGCCCATAAAAATATCAGCTTCTTCCCAAGACTGAAAGTCTGTCCTCCAAAGAAGAATTTTAAAAGCTTGCTATTTACTGAATGATAGCACACAGACATAATGACCAGAGGGAACCAAGTAGTTCCAAGTATTTTAACTCCACCTTTGTGAGGATGGAAGCTAACTGCCCTCTGAATAAAAAAAAGCCTTCCAAATTGCTTTTTCCTGTTCCCCAAATTATTTCAAGCTACTGTCTTAGGACCATTCTAATCACTACATACATATATTTGAAAAATACTCATTTTCTCAAAACATATACTACAACTGTAAGTTACAATGGTTCCATGATTCAGCTGTTCTTCAACTGCACATACACATTTTCCTATTTTCTAATAAATCCATTCAAACAAGATCTTAGAATCAGCCATTTTAGAACAATCATGAAGTTTCCTTCTAGTTATGACATGCCTGTTTTTCTCCTATGCTGTCTGTTTTAACCTGCAAACAGACTTTTATACATCTCTTTACAATTCTGGTTTGCATTAACTTGCTCATTGCACTGCTCCAGAAATACCGTAAGTTTTTGTCACTTATGCTATGCTGTCTGTCCCCTTTTTTTAACTAGTAATCATTAAGAATGAACCACAGCAGTAGACCAAAGCCACCTGAATGCAGCAAGGTACATATACGCCAAGATAATTAAATGCAGTAAGAAGAGCTTAAATTTCATATTTCCCTAGGTAAAAATGTAAGCAAGCTAGTTGCTTTAGCTCTACTTGAATCCAAATCAACAATAGGAATTTCAGATATAGGGTTTTTAATTTAGCATTTTGAGCTGTTATTTTTTCTTTTCAGAATTTTACCAAGTTCTCCATTAAACCTCATATTATGTACATGCACAATCACGCCTGGTGCCACATGGTCATGGACACACCATACCAAAACTCTCACACAAAAACCTCCCTGCTCTCAGCACACTTCACATACCTTCCTTCTGCCTCACTTTCCTCAATTGTAAGATAAACAAGACCATCTCACTTTGTCACGCAATTTGCAGATTAATTAGCATTTATAAAGTTCTTTCACTCTGCAACAGGAGTTTCAGAAGGTGCTGCTGACTCCACAAAACAAGATCTCACTAACACCTACAGCTGTGTCAGTGAATTGCAACTCCCTGCTCTGTTTTACATGTTGAACACTACCGGCTGCACAAGTAACACTGAAATTCATATCTGGCAAGTGAAATGCCTTTCAGTTCCAACTGTATAAGGTTATATTATAATCATGTAGGACTGACTTCTTTATTTATGCATCTTTATTCATGTAAAAAAAAATTATTATATATTCACTGAGAGAACCTCGTTTCTTACAAAGTTAAAAACTCATTATCACCTTCACCAAATAGGTATAAATGCTAACTTAATTAATAAACTTTCACTGCCTGTCTTACACAAGAGGTAAAGACTCTCTCCGGAACAGCACTGCTCCTCATGCGATTCAGAATGCCATTACATGAGAGACAGACGAAGGCCTGTCCCCAGCTATTCCAGTCTTACACTGCATTGCTTTATTAATTGCTAGACTTCTATCTATACGGGCAGAGGCCTCTGATTTGTCTATATGAACTTTGCAAGCCACTGGCAAAACTGTTTTATTTGTGGCACTAATTACAAGAAATAGATTTAGGAGAGCGTTAACCATACAAGGTAACTGGTTTACAAGCAAAATAAAATGCAAAATGTGTTTATGAAACCAGGTCTTTTAAACCAGATGGCTGCTGGAGTGGAAATGGCAGAACAGTCCATAGACTTTTGCAAAAATGGTTTTGTAGGGTCTTAGTTCTGAACAACTCATGGTTCATGTACCTCCTCCACTGTCCAGTCTCGCGGAGGCACAGGTAAGCTTGTCTCTAGATGGCTCGGTTTACTCATATTGTTTGCCAGATCAATAAAACCGTAGAGTGAACTAGAGACCATCGTAATGCAAAAACACCCCTTAGAGTCAGGAAAACAAATATTCATTAATATTTCTTTTCAGTCAGAGCCATAATCGTGCACGTGAAAATATGAAACAAGAATGGAGACCAAGGCAACTATTCTATGCTAGACAAAGGTCTGCCTGCCTAGCCCAAGACAGAATTATGGGCTCAACAGAAACAGATGTTCAGGTAACTGAAGTTCAAGTAAAACAAAGCCTCTGAAAATCCAGTAAAAAACTGATTTCTGCAAAGCTGAGCTGGCACTCTAGAGTTAATTACACATGGCCAACGAATTAGTGACATAGCTCACTAATTACTTACTTATCATGTAAGAACCAGTCTATTACTTCTCGCAAAATACAATACATCACAAATCATGCCTAATAAAGTCTGCTGATACACAGCTGAGGAGAGAAAGGGTTCATATAATTTTTTTGGCATGTGAGAGACACAAACTACTACTGGTTCATAGATGCAACTGAAATCCGAAACAACGCTGTGTTCAAAACTTACGATGGTGAAGCACTAGTTCATACAGAATTTGTTTAAAAATAACTGTATTTGCATTGCATGTATGGGGAACTCCTAGAACATGAAGGCTTCCACAGCTCATGTCTTAACTACTACAGCTGTAATCGTAACACTAAGAAAAGTAACACAAAAGTGAGGGAAACATCTGCTGGGAACTTTGTTGTTACACAACAGACAACACACTCCTAATTATCACAAATGCCAGTTGCAAATATTTACACGGATTTAGCACAGTGTTTCATAAGTCCATCAAACGAGTCTTGAATACAACAAAATGAGCTCAAGGATAGGTTCCTAGTCTTCAGCTGTATTTTACAGTTCGCACACAGAATAAAAGTATGAATTTAACTTGGTTTCTAAAACCAAAAATTTTCCTCCCTTGGACAGTTACTTGCAATATTAATCTATTTGAAATGTTTTTCCTATAGTAGAGGTCAAATTACATGACTTTTGAGCAGTTCCAGATACTCATTTAGGGGGTTACTAAAAGATTAAAATTGTTGCATTTAACTTCGACATATAATTTGAAGCTGAAATACTTTATTTGCTAGTTAAATAGCATTTTGCCTCACTCCAGAGACTAAATTCACCACAGAGCAGAGAACTCTTACCACTTCATAAATATCTTGTTAACAGCTAAACTATGACCTAGGTAAGACACTTCATCACAAAACAGAACATTGTCAACTAAACTCGTTTTTGTTAAAGCAGCAAAACAAACCGCAGCCTTCTCAGAAGGGAGGGGAACCTTGATGGTGGAGAGAATGATGACTAATAGTTCAAATGAAAGTATTGGCTTTTTTCTCTTGGGACTCAGGAAGGATCCCTTCCAAATTATGGTTTTAAAATAAAGACCTTCGGAGGTCTCAAGTCTTGGTCCCTTTTGGATATTAATCCAACACTGTAAACCACCACATATTTTAGAAAAACTTGACAATCTTTGCATAGAAAAGCCCAGGACTGACCTAACTGACTCAGAATTACCAAAGAGAGTGGTTTCATCAGTTCAAAGAAGAAAAAAAAAAAAAAAAAAAAAAAAAAACCCAAAAACTAGGAAACACAGCACAGAGAAAAAAAAAAAACCCACAAAGGGGCTGCATACATCAGACCTACGCAAAGGTAAAGGAGGTCATAATTTTCAGTGTTTCATAACTGTAATTTTGACTTGAAGAAAAAAAAAGTGTATTTTCCTAGATAAACACAGTCCACTATTGTTTCTACACTGTTATGGCTCTCAAAGTGACAGGACCTGTAGATTATAAAATTGGCAATGATTTCCTTCATGTCTCTATCCACTTGAGTGTTTCAGGTTGGGCAAGGCATTTGAAACACCCAACCACTGCAGCAGACACACCTTCACCTCCCTTCTTGCTCTTAAGTATGACTTGCTATTCAGCCCATGGTGAAAGACATGGCCATGGCTTACATCGATGTGCTGAAAAAGAAAAAAGTAACCACAGTACAAGGCAGGACTTTCCCAAGCACACCGCTGTGCTACGCTTAGTACCCGTACCACCACCCATGTTGGCAGGGCAGCAGTAGAAGTGTTTCTAATTCTCTGCCAGTCCACCCTCATGAGCACGTTAGCAACTCCTGCGCTTGCTATCACACATTCTCACAATCCTAACCCCAATTCCACACCCCACAGACATTTTATTTTCCTCATAAACAGGATGACAGTTCAGCTCCTCTGCTCTGACAAGTCCATCCACCCCAGCCTGCTCCCATCTCTTTGGAGCTCTGCTCCCCGTCTCACCCTTTCCTGGCTTTACTCTTCCACCCCACACAAAGAAAGTACTGATGCTGATACCAGCAGTTTCTCAGGCAACATCCGTTATGAAGAAGCATGCTAATGGCACCTGTTTGCAGGTGTTTTTCCTACCTGCTGTTCAAGAATCTTTTTCCCAGACAACTAGCACGGCCACTGTAGATCACTTTGAAGCACTTCCTACCACTGGTAGTCAACCACACCGTTATCTGTGAATTCCTAAAACCTAAAATGCCAGGTAATTAGTCAGAAAGTAAAAAAACAAAACAAAACAAAAAAGTGTCAGAACAAAATACGCTGCAGGGAAAAAAAAAAGAAATAATAGGAACAGAAAAGTAAAATTAACGAAAATAGTGGGATGATGGGAGTTACAGGAACTGAGGACAACCCTGTAGACACAATGACAAGTGCATATATTTATTCATACATTATTTCTAAAATTCTAAGCCTATAACTCATTTCAGATGAGTACTAATGCCTAAAATTGAGATGGTATCATATGCTCCCAAATGTACAGTAGTTTTAGTTAATTGCTTTGGTCTTGCAACATGCAACTACTCGCACAACAGGGGATTTTAAAAAGCAAAAGAAGCAGGAAAACATAATCCAAAGGATGTAATTTTAATCCACTAAATTGACACAGACATGGTATTAAGAGAGAAACAGAAACTATCATTTCCAAAAAGTTTTCTATGAACTTTGTCTGAACTCAAAAAAAAAAAGACTGAGTATTTTAAAATAGTCGGGTCTGAACTCTGCCTTTCGAATTGATGAATCTCATTTTCTGGTACAGTATGACAACATACCTTACCAGAGTTACAGGAAGCTAAGTTACAGAAAGGCAAGTTATTTAAGAAGAAAAACAACAGAAGCAGAGACTTAAACATGTCACGAGTTTCTGCTGAGGGAAGTTTAGCTCTTGAGGACCGCAGTGCAACAGCTCCGAGCCTGCACAGAATGACAGCATGAAGCTGAGCCACCAGTGGGAAATTAAGGTGATAATTAGTGGGTGGGACCTGTCCCACATGGCATTCTCATTAGTGAAATATGAAAAAATTATATAGAGGTGAATGCCAACTCATCAGAAAACCATAATGAGAGTTAACTCTCAGTGGTTAACTGACACAATGGAGTTTCACACGTTTCAGTGCTACGGATACCTCTGTTACTGAACTCCACAGGCAACACCAAGGTGTCATGCGTTGCCAATATTTTGATCTTGCCAAATGAAATGAAATGTCACCAAAAAAAGGTATGGAGCAGGCGGAAATACAGATAGATACACAATTGAGTAAAGACAGGCAGAAGGCTTCGTGCTTAAGCCATTGCACTGGCACCAGACAGGGACTTGGCAACAATTTCGCGTGAAAGATCTGGAGTACATCAGAGCTTGAGCAATGCCATCCTGCCACAAAACAGTCAGACATCACTCTGGGAAATAAAAACAACGTCATCTGGTAAATACAGGAAATAATCCTCTTCCTTTAGCTGGTGCTGGTGCAGCCTGAGCTGGAATACGCCAGTTTTGGTTAGAGCGCTTCCACAAAGACGTTATGGAGCAAGTTCAGCGGGGAGGAATGAGCACAACCATGAGATTCAGAAAACACGATGTAAGAGGAATGGCTGACAAAACAGGAAGGGTAAGTTGGTGCCCAAGGAGAGATGCCTACGAGAAAACAAGATAATTTTTGAAAAGTGTTTGTTTTGCAGTCTGATGAACTGTTTCAGAAGTCACAAAAAGAATAAAGTACAACTACAAGGGCTAGAGCAATGAAGTGTAAGAGGAAGTAATGCACTTAAATTACAACCAAGAGTAAGTAAGCACGAAGCCTGCATGCTTGCCTGCAGAAGTCACTGAACCTCTGTTCCTGTCACCTTCTGAGAACAGATTAAGCCAGGTACAGGTGATTCTGCCTTGAAGAACAGATAATCTGACCTCTCAAGGTCCTTTCCGACCCTTTTTTCCACAATCATGCTGTGCTTACGGAAGATCTTGAACTTCCTACAAAATAAAACAGACATAAAAGACACTTGACGAATTTCTACAGAGCCTAACACCACAGTACTGAGGTTTGATTTTTGCATTTATTTCTAGGAACGATAAATCAGGTGCCAATGGCCAGCACAAAGAAAGATGACATTTCAAGTATTTCAGTGATCACTAAAGACTTGTCTGCAGGAAGAGGTTACTACATCTAGTTTACTCTGTGGTTTCACACTGAACTAGTACTTCCTAATAACTATCTCTGTGGGCACAGTAAGCGTTCAGTAAATGTGAGGTAACATTTTCCACTTTTTGTAATTTTGAAAATGCGCTGTAAATCGACACCTTTGCTTTTTGCAGTCCTTTCCTGGGTAAACACATCCTCCCAAAGTTCCAGAATCAAAACTGCTCCTAGCTTTAAATTTGGCCTTTGGATTACAAACCAGGGTAACTTCTGAAATTTGCCTTTCGTAACTCTCCGTGCTCTCATCTCTGACTGGCATGATCCTCTTTAAAGCGTTTTCTACACTTGATATGTTCTTAAATAACATATTGACAAACATATGTGTATTTTTCTCAGCAGCAACATTATCCAAAAACTCTCTAGACACTATATTAGAAAGAAATGTGTTGGGCTTTTTTCTTGTTGCTTTGAAAACCACAGTATTCTGAACTTTGTAACAGACTCTCTGTTAACCTCTGTCAGGGAACAGATTTCTGAATCCTGTTTCTACACTGACACAGAGAGAACAAGATAAATGTGAGATCAGCTTTAGAAAAACAGGTTGAATTACTATCTACAATTTCAGGTATAAATATCCAAATTCACTGAGTTTGCAAAACCAAGCATAAAGAACAGACTCACCCTCTCAAGATATTTATTAACCACTGCTTCTGGTCTGGCTGAAAATACTTTTTAAAAAAAAACAAAAAAACAAAAAAACCCCCACACAATTTGTTGCATTAAATTGCTTCCAGGCAGAGCTGGGAAGCATGGTTATTTTTAAAATTAGAACAACAGCAGATATATTTTCCTCATGTAGGTTTGGTTCAGATCCTGTTCAAGCTTGTAATTTTATCTACAAAATACCACTTTCCCCTTTGTAAGGCATTCTGGTCTATCATGAAAGGAATCATCATTAACCACCACTATAACTACAATTTTTAAAATAACTTTTAATGTTTAAGCTTACCCTTCAGCTATTGAGTTCCTAGGGCACCACAAACAATTTTTATTTCCCATTCCCTAGTGAAGGAATTTCTTATATGAACATAATTCTCTGGTTTCTCTCTCACAGACTCCTCCCCTTTTTTTCTTTCCAATTTTATGAAAAAAATGTTTCATGTCTGTTCTAAACAAGCATGATTTGTGTTTCTCAACAGAAAGTTCCAAGAGTTAAAAGACTAATTACGGCTAGATGCCACAAGATCCTTGTTGTTTTCAACTTAGCACATTCACTTCTTCAAATCGCACACTGAAAGCTTTGATAGATCTTTAGAACCTTCGCAAAACACTCCATTTGTCCATTTCACTGTTTAGTGTACCAAAAAATCTCTCTTGTTTTATTGACACATTTAATTTCAAAAGATCGTTTATCCTTACCTAGTACCATGAAATACAAAACTCACCGGAAACCTAAAATGCAGCTTAAGCAACAACTGCTGGAGATTCAACTGCTCAAACACAAAGAGAAATGACGACGAGCATCCGTGGTGAGAACAACCGCCCGACAACTGATTAAACACTTGTTTGCAGACTAGACTTCAGCAGCAGGTGAGATTTTCTGACGTAAACCGCGCAGGTTCAGGTCGGCTCTGCAGAATCCAAATCTTAGACAGCCATCAGTTACAACGATGTTGTGTAAGTGTCTCTAAAATTTCCAGCCCACGCAATTATGTTAATACTTCTGCATATCACACTTGCTATCTCCGAGAGTACAGTCCCACGGCAATTTAAGCCGCTCCGTGCCAGTGCTGCCGTGTGCTCCCTCTCCTCCGCCCTGCCGCCTCTGGCCACCCACCCATCCTGGCCACTGGGGTTCTTGGGGACGGGAGGCAGAGCCCATGCCGGCAGCCAAGACAGCCCTGGGCTGGATTTTGCAGCGTTAGTTTTTCTCCAGTCAGCTCTCTGAGAACGCAGTTTGGGTAGTTTTGCATTACTTGACAATTACCCCTGAGGGGAGGCACACCTCAAGGCAACTTTATACGAAGAAAAATCTTCTCTAATACATCAGCAAAATGTGAAAACCAGTACACATTCAGAATCAGAACAGAATTGTTACTGCCTGAAGTAAGAGAGTATACGACATTATATTTGGGTTATCTATATTAAATCTGTTGGCATAGCCTTCATTTGCCTTTTTCCGTTTTTTCTGCTTTTGTTTTTTTAAGCAGAGATAAAGTTTCATACATACAAAAACGTCTCTGCCATGTTAATAGCTCTAGTACTGCTGGGTTTTTTCTGTACTGCAATTCTGCCGTGTCACTCTTCTAAACTAGAAACAGCCACAGTAAAACCATTTCTTAATTTATCTCCCAGAATACGCACTCGCCCATTTTAAACGCTGCTAAATCTCAGCATTCTCTTTACATTGTATAACTTCTTGCTAAAACTTTACTACGATCAAGTATGCAGAAAGTTTTATACGTTGTCGGGGCCTCAAGCTTTCAAGCATTTTTTTTTAGTATTCGTTCATACAGAGATTCGCAGAACCAACCTATCTTAAAGTAACTCAGCTGTTGTAGTCCTGGGCTGTCAAGTAATACCATTCTTTTTTTTTTTTTGCTTTTTCCATTTTCTGCTCCTGCTCTATTCAGCAAAACTTTTGATGCACTCATAAGAGTAACTGCTCATGCAAATCCAGACAAATCTGATGAATGTTTTTCAACTGTCCTTCTGGATTATTCCTTTCAGATAAGTCTCATTCTTCTAGCTAAGAACAGACCTACATCCAACAGAGCAAATGAGTGAGGTTCCACAACACCGTGACCTGATCTAAGGGTGGCAAGGCTGTGACTCAGACCTCCTGTCCCTCAGCGTGCAGCCCCTTCCGCCAGCACTGGTCATCCCACAGACAGCTTGGTTTTATCCTAGCGCTCTCACATGGACCTACTGTACCAGTAACAGATGATTATGTCTTTATATACCTCTACCATACTGGAAATCCAGGCATTGACCAGGCATAGTCAACGCTGTATTAAACAGCTTGCAGTAGGAGACAAATTTAAGACACAGTATACAGAGAAACAGACCATAGTGACCACCGCGATAGCACACAATTAGCCTGACCTTTAAATGAGGGACTTCTAGAGACATCACAGCAAGGAAGGCTAACGATTAGTTCTGCAGGTATTTATGGGAAGGTCCTATGAAGCACCAAAGAAGCAACTGGGAAAGTGGGTCACAGAGACCGACACTGTGAGCGAAATGGAGATGATTATTTCTGCTGTTGGAAGATACTATTACTGCTACTGTAGTCATCCTCCTCCCACCTGCTCAGCGAAACTCTCTTGCCAAAGGCTGCCAGACCTAAGTGAGCTAGTGAAACAGGTGTCCTCCCTTTCAAACTCCAGCTTGGTAAGAGCCCTGCAGAAGTTACGGCCTCCCTGGCTGACTGGCAGAGCTGCTCCTACAAGAGACCTCAGCTCCATCGAACTCCAGATCAGCTGGGTTAGCTTAGACCAAGCAAACTGCAGGATTTTGCTGACGTTGCCTGAAACAGGTTGCTGAATGTCCACCTAAGACTGCGACAGGGAAATCAGAAGGTGGTAACATCCCACAGGACGGAAACGAGAAGAGCTGGGGAGGCGCAAGGAGGTAACTTCTTTTAACAGTACTTTCAGATATGGATGATGCCTGGCCGTGTGCAAGAAAAGAAAGTACAACAGTTACGGCTTGTTAAGGGTCTTAGAAGATTAATGCCTTACGAATAGACATGTACATAAGGAGTGATTTTAAAACTTTGCTGTAAAACACAGATTAAACACCTGAGCTTTGCTCTGAGTTAGCCTGCTCCTACGATTTTTTGGTGCTGGTTGCCTCTGCCCCTGAACTTTGTTCTTCAAAAAAATCTTTTGTGACACCTTTACATCCAAGCTAAGGGTATGAGATCTATCTATTCTGTTGTAGACAGTGAGGAAAGAAAACTCCTCCACTTGTGCAGGAGCCTGCCAGTGTCATTACTTTGCACTGGGTACAGTTCTGCGATTCCTCTTTTAGACTTATGTATGATTAGCTTACTTTTGTTTACAGCTCAGACAATATAGAAAGAAGTGTGTTTCTGACTAGTATAAATCAAATTTATTATTTACAACCATAGTTTTAATACTTTTTCCCTAAAGAAATCGATCAAATTCTTCCCGTCTTTTGCTGTATGTTATCTGTCCTCTACAACTGAATACGTGACTGCATTATTACTTTGATAAGGAATTCAGTCTTTTGATAGTTTTGATTTATGATTCAACTAGACAGCTGTGTATGTTGTTGTTAAAAGTAAGACTTCACAATTTTAGGAGAACTCTAACAGAATTTATCCTCTCTTTATACAACCAGTCAAGTCATTCTACTTACATACACAATACCATGGAAAAAAGAATGTTAAGCCATTAAACTACCAAGAGCAAGGGAAATCATCTATGGAAGCCACTCTGTCTTGAAATAATACTTACCAGATGAACTGTTAAGTGAACAGCCTAGAGCAGTGTTGATGAGGACAAGGGGCAATAACCTGGAGTTACAGAATTAAATGTTTATGCTGCTCTTATAAAAGCAGTGTCCAAACAGAGCAATCAGCAGACAGAAATCTAAGTTCAGTAGGGGTTTCTTGGATATGACAACATACACATGGCGATTTTTCTTTCAAGACAGAATATGGAACATGTGTTTGTTGTTTCTCTTTACAAGTTCACATCACCTGAAGTGCAATTATCAAATCCAAAAGGTACTTAGATGTGTGTCTCCCATGTGACATCAATGGAGAGCTCAGTGACAAACTACCTACAGGGAACCAGTCTAATTTCCCGACTGGACTACTCACACTTTAAAACTAGGCACTGACCAAACTAGGGTCCCGAACAGTTCCCCACTGACTTCACTTTGCTGTTCCTGCAAGCAGCACCCCCACAAAACACCTTCCTGTTGCACCAGCAAAATCAATACAGTGGAAGAAGAAAACGTCTTATCTCTTTTCATCATGCTAATTCTCTGTTCACCTCTGCCCACATAGCCTTTCACTCCTGCAGAATCCTTTTTCCCTAGGATTACCTTCCAGCAGAGTCAGCTTGCTGACTGAACTAAATAAAGAGCTTCACATGCCCGTGAAACTGCACCCTCTCAACCACACAACCTTTAGTGGATGTCAGTCAGCTCTGCTCCGGACTCAAAAGGAAACTGGTACACAAGACCACGCTCATTCTCCAAACACCTTCTGCCGAATCAGTAATACCATGACACCATTCAGCCCCCATGAGCTACGGTACACCACACTTCTTCACCATCACAGACAGGCATGCACTGGGACAGTTTACACAGCAAAACCAGAAAGCACCAATATAAAGGAAGACTAATTCAACCACCAGACAGCAGCAGAGCCCCTTTGTTTCACGAAGCAGTGCACGCTATTGATACGATACATGTGCACTACAGCTCACGCAGGTACACGCAAGACAATTTTAAACCAGCTCAGAAGCACAGAACTGTCCACAGGATACTCACACTTCTTCTTCCGCAGGCTTTGCAAGCTGCTGAAAACCGATGCTACCACCCTGTGAGCCAGCTAAGCCTAGGGTAGGTGGAATACATCTACTTAACCCTATCAAAGTAACAGCATACCATTAGTGAAATGGATCCCTACCGTGATTTCCGGTTTTCACCAAAATTACAATGCAGATTTGTTTGTGTTCTTAAATGAAAACTTTTGTCCACTGCCAGTTATGAGACAAAGTCATACGCTATCGCTAAAGGATCACCCTGACTTTTTGAAAAACATCTTTTACCGCCACCAGAAAAGTCACCCAAAGCCGTTTCTAGTTTCAAAAAGGATCACCTTCCGGTATCACTGGGAAAAGAAAGTGGAAATCCTTTCCCAAATTCGTTAAGGAGGACAAACAAACTTAAAGAGAAAAAGGCTGATGGCGAGTCAAGTCTGTGGAGAACATCAGAAAAACTACCTAGCGGGATGTTTGCAAATGAATACTGGTGCATGGCAGAGGCTTGGAAAAAGTAGATGCAAGAAGCTGGTAAGGGACATTTCACTTCAAACTACCTACATGCTTACACAAAACCAAGAGGAAAGACAATCAGCTAAGTTAAATTGTTGTTTGTCCCGAGTGGTCACTAGCAATGCTGCAGCAGTCTGCAGTATGACTAACAGTTAAAAACAGGATTAACAAACAATGCACCTTCTTTCAGTGTAGCAAAATCCTGTCGTTCCTTTTCTTTGAAGCCTTAACTACTTTGTAGTCCCTGGATTAGAAGACTTGAGGACTTGCATACTTTCCAGACATGCTGAGCCTAATGACAACTTCCTTTACAAAGCAACAGCCTCACAATGAATAAACAAACTTAAATATCAAGCCATCCTTTGCACAGAGAACATAGTGACAGATGCTATAAATTAGATGGAACACTGTGAGTAGCATTTCTTCCCTCTGAGCAACGGCACAAGGCAACACAGAACGTCTATAGAAAGGTTTATGTATAAAAAAAACACAGGAAGGTTTCCCGACAGCTTTTCTTTGCCTGCAATGTTCAAAAAAATAATACAAAGAGGCTCTTTAAAATAAACTGCCTCAATCAAAAGCACGACTAAAAACTTCAGATGCTGCCTGCTTCTAGCTGACATTTTTATCAAACATAAAACGTGAATTTAAGACTCTGGAGATAAGCCGTGAAGAGGACTCTAAAAGTCTTCTACATAGAAGATTCTCGTAGTTGCCAAAAAAAACTCAGTATTTATTACCATCCTTTCCTTTTACATTTCATTCTCGTTGGCTAGTGGGCTAAGGCTGTCAGTTTTCTAATTAGCGGTCAGATATATTTCCATGCCAATGACAGTTCTGAAAGCTATTCACACCTTAGACAAAGTACCCCGAGTTCAGAAAAAAAGATCAGCTTTCCTGCAAACATCTGGAAGCTCACTAAACAGGATTAATTTGCCTCGTCTGTCAAGTTGTCCTTTTCTTCTTGCATCCTGCATTTCCATGCTGTTTACGGCAGCAAAGAGATTAAGGAGAAAACTGCAATTCCATTACAAATGCTTAACGTAATCAAGACACTCCGGGGGGGGGGGGGGGGGGGG
>Ga0181612_142458_pt1:0-10000 | contig 23483 bp, 15 predicted proteins | sample HoacroProtozoa21_FD_119630 | JGI IMG/M metagenome (GOLD analysis project Ga0181612, IMG submission 119630) | Hoatzin crop microbial communities from Cojedes, Venezuel. Combined Assembly of Gp0051906, Gp0051904, Gp0051908
ATGGGCAGGGTGCGAGTCCGGGGACAGGGACATGGCCGGAGGCCGGCGGCTGGCCGCCCAGGGAGCCGGGCGCTGCCTGCCGATGGCACCTCTGTCCCTCCGCTCTACCTCGCGGCACGGACCAAACGCCGCGTATTTACGGTGTGCGGCTTCTGGTGAAGAAGGCTGTGGTGGGGATCAGAGTGCTGTGAGTCAGGCCCAGAAGTGTTACTGTGTTTTGCTGTATTTCGTGTTGCTGCAGACGTTAGTTGACATTTGTGAATCTTCTAAATTCCTCAGGAAAAAGAATTACAGCTGCAGAATATTTCAAAATGTGTGTTTTTCTTTAAAAAGAAGTTTGCTTTTTCAAACAAACGACCTATGCAGTAGAATTTCAGTAACAAGCACATACATGAAAATGTATTTACACAGACAGCTGGTAGTGTGTGTGTTTAACATTTATGAATACTGCCCTAATACGGCTGAAGTATTCAAGTCTCTTTTAAGATTGTAATTGAAGTAACATGATATAAATGTAAACTTTAGCTTAGAGCATACAGAGCATACAAGACAGTTTGACACCTTCATTTCAGCAGTAAGAAATTACCATTGTCTCTTGTTTCTTGCTTCTAGCTTATACGACCAAGCCAAAAAGTAATTACACAATTAGGGCTGACATACTGGTTCCTGTAATATTTCTTCTCGTAGTTTTTTGGTGACTTATTTCTACTTCAGATTTTCCAGTCCTTTGTATTTCATACCAAGAAGTCTATTTTCATTGCAACAAATTTACTCATGAAGATTGCAAGTCTTGCATAATTTAATGATGGAAAGGCAGCATTTCATTTTCTCAAATGTAGTTATTTGTAGATAAAAGATAAACATTTGTGGAGCTAATATGGTTTTTGTAAGAACTTTGTCACCAACTTGCACATTGACTTGTTACATACGGGAATGGAAAAGTGTTTCTGTGTAAGTAATTGCAGGATTATGCTTTTTAAAAAGAAGGATGTGCAGCAACGTGCAGCTGCTGGTCTGGAAGGGAACCGCTCTCCATAGATCAGATGACATTGAGCTTGCTGTGTTCTGCATGTATAGAGTAGGAGTTATTGATGTTTCCCCAGTTCATGGGGACATGTGGGAGTGAGCACAGCTCAGTGTCTCAGGGCTGGGGGGACTGGAATTGTGTGCCAGCCCCCAGACGAGCTCCAGGTATTCAGCCAGAGCGGGTCAGATGGAAAGCAGCCCTACCACCCAGCTTGTCCTCGGCTCAACTTGGCTTCCTGTGTCTGTGCCCCGTTGCTGGGATGGGTAACGCAGTTTCAGAGCCCTGTACCTTAAGACTTGCCCTCTCCAGGAATATTCTGGGAGAATTGTCTTTTATCGCTCACTCAGTTATGCAGTTGTGCTTGGGAGTTTTGCAGGATGATGTAAAAGCAGTGCTATATGGTATTGTTAATCTGTTCTGTGGGTCTTTTTGATTTAAAAAAAGAAAGATTAAAAATTAGTGCTTTTTGACCATTCCCACACCGTATCTTAATCCTTGGAACAGAATGACAATGGGACAGGGATGCTTGTTGAGTCTGAGGTGCAGGTTTAGACATCTGCTGCAGATTCAAGTTGTCCTTTGCTACTGCAGCTTCACTGGCTGTTCAGATGTCCTGTTGTGCGGTTTGCTTGCATGTGATCTGGACACAGGAGCTTCATCTCATCTTGGAGCCTGGTCCGTCATTATATAAAATACAATGGAGGGCTGGGAAGGAAGTATAGTGAGTTTGCTGGGGACAAGCCAAGTGGAGGGGTTTGCCAAGTATTAATCATTTGTATAAAGCGGCATCCACTGTTCAGCCAAATGAATCTGTGCTGCCTTGGTTTCTCACAGTGACAGCATCAAGATATTGGTAGTTTTGTAATAAGTTGTCTTTCTATATGCTCTTGAAATTCTTGCTATCTTCTTGTGTGTCCAGCACCTCTAGGAAGGGACTTTTCACCTCCTAGAATTTTCCTGTATGAGTTTCCCAGTTAGGGAAGGTTACGTACTTACAAGTATACAATAGACTTTGTGCTCTTTAAAATGAATTCTTCCTCTCCCACACTCCTCTCCGAGATGTCCCTGGGTTGCAGTGCCTTTTCTGCAAATCAAGGCGTGTGACTTTCGGCAGTACTGCGTTACAGGGAGCAGTTCTGCAGGAAAAGACGAAAGGAGAGGGATGCTTCTTGTAATGGGCTACTGCTGTTTCAGCCAGTTATTCTTTTAACTAGAAAATGAGAGTACACATAGAGGCTATTAAATCATTAATTACAGCATGTATTTCTTTCTCTAAACACAGACAAAACACAGTTAAGAGGTACCAGAAAAAAATAACTTTCCCTAATTTTGAAACTAAGTGCAGGATGTGAGATACCAAGCAGGAGCTGCGCACAAAGTTGTATTTTTTCTGATGGAGTTCATACCAGCATTTTCCTTAATTATTCTTGATGTTTTGCCCATTATACCATTAGCTTCTTCAGAGGACAAAGATAAGTTGCCAGTATCCACAAGAGCAAAGTGTGAAAGCATTTAATTATTGATATCTTAGTAACCAGCGTTCCGAAATGACATTGTCAAAATCCATTATGATCAGACAGAAAATGTATCAGCTTGTTGTTGAAAAATATGGCTCGGACTGTGTGGGATCCGAACATTCACAATCCTAAGAAATTAAACCACCGGTTTCCTGCATTTCCAGTATGTAACTGCTTTACCCAGCACTTTCTTCGCTTGAGAATTCTTATTGTTAATGTTCTCCTCGTTTTTCATTTTAATTTTAGCCTTTTCTTGATTGTTAATCTAATGCATACGTTTCACTAAATGAACTTGCGCTTTTTCACTAGGTGGATCTGTGAATCAGTTAAATGGTCAAGCAGAATCTAGCGTTGTAATACTAGCTAGGTCCATATTCTCCATCTCCAAAACACAGGTTTCATTAAGAGAATTTACTTGGTTGCTGGTTAATACACATTCTCTTTTTACTTTGAATTGAGGATTTCTTTTCTCCCTCCTGCTGAAAGCTGTGGGAAGAGTACACAACTCTGGGAAAAACCCTTACTGTGCACCAAATTTCTGGCTGCAGCCTCCTGGCGCAGGACCCGGGGGCTGTCGTCCGCGTCCTCGGGGCCGGAGGGTCCGCAGGGAGGGAAAGCAGCCCCCAGGAGAAGCTGCGAGTGCTGCTTGTCAGAACCTGGTCGTTGTCTGTCCCTGCGGCTGCTCTGTTCCCGGTCCTCTGCCCTCCAGCCCAGGGAAAGAGCGAAGGATGGAAAGCATGCCGGGAGGAGAGGACACACAGTGTTGGTTTTGCCAGCGCCGCGTCCCGTGGATTTACACCGGGCAGCCTGCCACATGTCACGGCAGGTCACCCCCGGGAGCAGGGCTGCTCGGCAGCTGACACCTTTCTCAAGCTGGTGTAGTGTTTGCAAACCCAGTCATCTTCAGCTATGGCCTGTGATTCCAGAATGGGTTTTGCACAGATTTCACTGGGTCGTGCCGTGGAGGTGTTGCTGGTTGCTCCTCTTCGCTCTGCTCTCCTGTAGCATAGCTGTCTACCTGCTGCCTGAGCACAGGGTAGCTGAGACCTCAGGGAGCAAGTAAGTTTGTAAACAAATAAACCAGAAAAGTTATCTGAATATACATTGAAATAATTGAAAGTTACTTGACTATATATTTAGTCTACAGCCAAATTAAAAAAATAAAAAATTCCCTTGCTGAAGTGCTATTTACCATTAATATATTTAATTAAAAGATACTTCTGTGTTCCATTTTTCACTCTCTCACAGGTGCCAGAGCTTTCATGTTTATTAATAGCATTAGATCAAATAATGCAGATGTTTGATTTCAGATACTGGGATATGTAGCAGGTTAATCTTTCTAGAAGGATACACTAACACTATTTTGGCTTCCTTTGTGCCATGAAGTGTTTTACAAACTACTTTCAAATTAGGGGTACTAGTGTAAGAAAAAATTACCTTTGAATTTTGCTTCTGATTTGAAGGTTTTTTCCTAAGTCTGTTCCCAACAATGGATCTTAATGTGTAAGGTATCCCTATAAAATTGTTACATTATAGGGTATGCATTTCATAGAGGCAAAGCTATTTAGGATTATTTTCTTCCATGTACTAGAGTTTTTACTTTCTTTATTCAGTGATTATGTCTCACAGCTTAAATAGCTTAAATGTGAGTATTTAATTTGTGCTGCAGTGCTCTTTCTGAACTTGCTGTTGTTACAGGTATAGAGGGATGCTTATAAAATGAGAGGTCACTGCTGCAATACTCACATACGGCTACGGCAAGGTAAATAATGTACAAGGTGTTTCTGTACAGCATGTCGTGCAAGAAGTAACTAGAAATAATATTTTTGGCTTTTGGCAAATAATATTCAAAAATTGTTATTTATTTCAGTTTTTTTTTTTTTTAAACAGGTAATTGATGATAGCTGTGTAATGTTTAGGGACGTCTCATCAGTATTTGTTGTAACCATCCCTGTGAGAAAAATATGCTTGTAAAATTATGATTTCTTTGCTTTCTTTCACACTAAAATGTCAGAATCAGCTCATTTATCCAGGATCATTCTTTGTGTGCCCCCAGAGGTTTACTTTCTTCGTGATCTCCTAAGTGAATAGTATGACGTACTTCTCACCAAAAGCAAATGTGGCCCTTGTTTATTAAACTTCATCCCTTTCCCCTGCCTCTCCAGTTTTCTTTGAACTTGTAGTGTCTAAAATATACGTAATTGATGCCATATGGCTAATGCTATGCGATGCAGGAATGGACTCTACATAGAATCTAATGGCAGTTATAATTTCTGCATTATTTCTCGTGTTTTCTTTGGTGTCCTGTATCTTGATAGAGTGTGGGGTTATTATGACAACTCTTTATGTTTGAACTTACCATTATTCTTTACGTTTATTGCAGTGGTAACCAAAGGCCTTGCTCAGAAGCACAGTCCCCTTGTACTAAATGCAGTTGCAAAGCATAGAAGGGTGTGGGCCTTGCCTTGAAGAGCTCGCAGGATAATTTAGTCAACAGTATTTAATTTTCTCATAATATTTCATTTTTTTCTTACTTACAAAAAATAAAACCAGTTTGTGTAACATCACATTGTAAGGTGGGATAGAATATTGTGACAGTGCCCGTTGCTGCAGCCCAATTTCCTGCAGGGCTGTCGTGCCACGTTCAGGAGTTCCTTACCTGGCCCTGAAACTCATGGCTGAATGCTGGTAGAAGACAACTGGAAAATCCTGTGTTGACCACTATAATTTCTTAGCTAATTCTGAAGGATTTGGTACTGAAATCTCATTTTAATTTCACTAAGAATTGGCCACTTAACTTCCAGGTGCATTTGAAAATCTCAACTTCAAAGGAAAAAGGCAGTCTTTAAAATTATACAAATAGAGGTGAGGTTTACTAGTTTTAGATGAATGGTTATGTTCATGCAGTTTATAAAAAAGGAACTTGACTTTTATAAACCGTCATGTTTCAGTTCTCACTGTGCACTTTGAGTAAAGTGTGGACGGTAATTTTATTTTAAACAAAAAAGCTTGGCTTGCATAAGTATGGCAGTACAGATTCACTCCTAATTGCTGTCAGGGCCCTGCTTGGAGCAGCGCTGGGCAGCGGAAGGCTGCGGCTCCGGTGCGCGCTGAGGAACAAGCGCTCCGCAGGCGGGCGGAGATGGGAAGCGTGCGGATGCCCATGCTCTCTCTGCACCTTCTGCTTTGTGGTGGCCAAAGCTGGACCTGACCCCCAGCACGAGGTGCCGTTTCTCCTGCGTTCCTGAGAAGGCAGGTGGAATGAAATAGTCCAAAATCAGAGTGTTTCTGCTGAGAACTGAAACCCTTCTGATGATGGATTTATCAGTGGTGTTAGCATCACAGAAAACCTGAAAAAGTTGGTGTTGAGTTAATAAGGACCAGCATTTCCAACAGTGAGCGTAGGAGGGTATGGCGACTTTTTGTCACCTTTGTCACACGCTCTTTTTGGCATGAGGAGGCCACCTGCAGCAATTGCAGATTATGCACGCCTATATTGATCTTTTTTTTTCCCTAGGTACTTTCAATGTCAACAATAACTGCATTTGTGTAGCTTATTACTACAGATGATTGCAAAGAATTTCTTAAGCATTAATTAATTATAAGATCCCAATATGAAAGCCAAATTCTGTATTAGTATGCAATTCCATTAAAATCGGTGGAGCTGCTTTTAAACCGAGAAGGAACTTGACCCAAAGGTGTATAATGGAGCTTACTGGTTATTGCAGTAATTATAGAGAAAGAGAAGGTGAAAGGGATGAAATGGGCTGGCTGAAGTCATGTAGCAAATCGGAGCTTGGAATAAGCTTGAGAATCCTGGCTGTCATTACAAATTTTTTACCGCTATCTCACAAGCTCAGATCTATGGTAGGATTTTCTTAGATTTCTGACTATAGTAATGTAATGTAAAAACTATTAATTTTTTATTCAAGTTTTGCACAATTCAGGGAGCAAACTCTTCAAGCTTTCTGAGAAGAACACATAACAAGTGTCGCAGCTAAACTCCCATCTCCTTTCTGCATTTAAAGCTTCTTTCAGTTATTCTGACAGTTTTAAAAGGTCCTTTCCTTAACTGTAATGCCCTTGGAAAATGTTCTTCACTTTTTCCTCTCCCAGAAGCTCTTATTTAAAAAAAAAAAAAGGAAAAAAGGGCTCAACAAATTTTCAATCTCTCTTGATAATAAAATGAAACTAAGTATTTTATGTTTATGCTTTTTAAAAATAGACCTATATATTGAAAATAATTTTGCCTTTGTTCATTGTAAAGAATTACCACATAATTACTTTGGTATCTCAAGGGACGTCTGGGATCAAGTTTACCAAATTGGCAGAGTACAGTGGTGGCTTTAGTTGAGAAACTTGTAGTAAATAGATCTTTATATAAGTTAATTTTCAATGAACCTAAGAGTAACTTAAGTATTTGGCAGCAGGGAAAAAGCAGTTGCCTCTTACTTTGCAACATGCCTATTACTTCAGGTGGTGGTCAGGACTCTGAGAAAGAATGCTAAAAAATGAAGCTAGAAGATAGGACCTTTCAGCATCCAAAAGGCAGACGTTTTCAGTATCAAGTAAGGAAAAACTGCTTCTCCAGGGATGAACCTTAAGGTGAATTATAGCCGGATATCAAATGGAAAATTCTGCATTCCCCTGATGTCCTCACAATTTTATTGCAGAATCCAGAGAGATGTCTAATTTAAAATAAGTTGTCCATTTTTTCCATGACTTCTCAGAAACATTTTTTTCCTTTGACTTAAGCTTGGTATTTTCAAGCAGACCAATTTTGCTATTTGTACAATTTGAGGAGAGGGAGCAGAAGAGGGGCTAAAAATAGAGCTTATAATGGAACCTGGGTATGTTCTTAACCATGGCGAGACACTTATCTGTCCATTATGTTGTTGACTAATGTTAACTTCTGTGCTGCCTTTGTAATGTATTACATTAAGCTAAATGAAGCTATTGTGTGATGTATCAAGATATAGTCACGTAGGTTGCCTGGCTATTTGCTCCTGTTAGTATTGTATGTGATGGACTTTGATAGCTATGAAGGGCTCCTGGAGTTACTCAGATCAACAGTATATGGTTTTGTGCCTCATCCTGGAGTCCTTCCATGCTCCAGACTTGCACCAGCTCCACTGGAAGTTGCACAAGTTTAACAGCTACCTGGCCAGGCTCGTGAATACTGCCTGGATGGGTGTTCTCATAATAGGTCCCCAAGTCGTAAATTCGCCTGTTCGTTCATTAGGATGGATTTGGGGCTCGGTGTCCGTATGGACATGGTGTGTGGGAGAGGAGACCTCTGTACTCTGTGGTCTTGCAAGCTGCTCCACGTTCACTGGGGCCGTGGAGGGACCCGGCGGATGTGTGCACGCGCGGTGTGCGTGCTGGCGGAGGGTCATGCCCTGAGGTGGGGGTCCAGTCTCGCCTGAGCCGCCAGCCCTGGGGAACCATGCTTCCTGGCCCTGGCCTCCAGTGCTCCCCTCGGCACAGCCCGCAGGGAGGGCAAAGGCATGGTGGCCTGAAGAACTTCGGTTCTGTGCGCCTATGTGTGTGAAAAACCTGTAAGCAAGTATTTACATGAATGCTCCACTGGCTCCAGGCAGCGTTTGCAGGGAGAGGCGGTATCAGTGCTCTGCTGTCTCAAAACTCCTTCGGCTTGTATTCGAATCAAAATAACACCAAATGTTTAAATTTGAAGTAGCAATAATATCCTGGACCATGCTTTTAAAAAGTTCTTAAATATGGTTTTACAAAACACAGGCTGTGGGAAGAGACAGACACATGTCTAGACTGCAACAGGTTTCTGATATTTGTGTGAATTCTGATACTTCTATAAATGCTGGATTCTCCTTTCTAAAATTGCATGATGCTTTCCAAACAAAGTTGTTGTCTATGTTATGTTGAGGTGTGTATTTTGTACATACAGCTGTGGTTCATGCCTGCAATTTTACATTATGCAACATGCACATAGAATCTCTCCTTCTTCCTCTCCTCTGGTTTATCAAGGTCCATTATGAAAGGCCGATACCAGTTCTCTATCAAGGTAGATTGTGATTCATACCAAGATAAGCAAGGAAATTTGAAATTGAGAGATTAGACTGCCTTTATTTTTCGTGGCACTGTGTGCGTGTCAAGCTAGTGACCCTCTGCCCCTGCAGCTGAATTCCCCTGCAGCTGAATTCCGCATCGCGCAGTTTCATATGTGCTGTGGTGCTGGGAATCCAAATTTGTGGAGCTTTCTAGTCTGCTTTTTCTTATTTGGTTTGAAACTTGCTCTAGTGCTGCAATGGTGCTTATATTTGGGATCCTTCTTCAGTTTTTTTCCTTAAAACTGTTATTTCTTTAGAAGATTTAGAAGATTGAAAAATAAATTTCTTCAGTGTTTGTGGGCGCATTTCTGTTGCTTCCTCAGTGGTGTTTCTTTAATGACAGCATGACTCGTTACTTTTAGAAATGGTATGAAAACCAAGTACGCCTTAGCTTGTTGCCAAGCATTGTTCTTCAGTATGTTTTACAAGAGGTACTTTTCTTGTTGTTTTTCATGTTAATAACATATTATTTCTGCAGACATGTTACGACTTATTTTCTGCCTGAAGGAAACCATTAGTTCACGAAGAAAATACGTCTATTTTTAGATCAAATGATCAATCCAAAGAAAATACAAATTGTGAAAAGTGTGTATGGACACATTGATACGTGTTCAACCACATGGTCAGCAGCGTGGAGGTGTAGCTTTGCCAGGGAGGGCTACAAATACTCTTTGAGTAAGGTCTAAGGGATCTGAGTTGTGCTTACAGGGTTATGCACGTATCAGCCTAGCACTTGTCAGGTTATATGCATATTCTTTCTTCCACAATGGGCTCCTGTTAATAGAGTTTTTATTTTCTTGATTTGGCAGGCTCGCATACCTGATTGAATGAACTTTCAGCTAAGTTTCTGAGTAGAAGGTGGCTTATGACATAATTGCTCTATATGTTGATACATCTTTTATCATAATTGTTTTACATTGTTTTAAATAAAAGAATAAGAATAATAGAAGACTTTGCAGAAAGTGGGTATTTTGTTCTATTATTCATGGTACTAAAAATTACCCAAAATAAGTATCTTCTGCTAAAAAAAAATAAAATAAAGAGGGAGAGATTTAGTTCTAAAAGTGACTAATTTATATTGGTCTATACAATGAACGAGCTAATGATCCTTAATCTAGAGAGGTGCAATGCTTTTATACTGTTTTTCCCCCCTTTTTATGAATAGAATTGTACAAAAAAAGTTCCCATTGTGTAGTACTGTGAGTTTTGTACAACCATCTTTTATCAACAGATGGCAACCAGAACATGAAAAATAATTAAAAAATAAAATGAAAAGAAACCCAGAATGAATTAAAGTGCTTCTTTGCGTTCTGATCTGCATTTTTGGTTTAGAATTTTTATGGTGAATTGCCATATTATCTGTTATATCA
>Ga0181612_142458_pt1:15000-23483 | contig 23483 bp, 15 predicted proteins | sample HoacroProtozoa21_FD_119630 | JGI IMG/M metagenome (GOLD analysis project Ga0181612, IMG submission 119630) | Hoatzin crop microbial communities from Cojedes, Venezuel. Combined Assembly of Gp0051906, Gp0051904, Gp0051908
GCAATATCTGAGAGGAGGAGGAGAGGGAGGAAATGAAGTCTGTCTGTGCAGGAAAACCCTCTGTGTTTCTTCCTGTGAAAAATGACCATTTTATTGGGGAAGGGGGGAGGATCACCAAATAGCGTAGAGATTTTGGAGAGAGTGAGAATTACAAAGGCGTCAGCTGTAACAAAGCAGAGCGCAGATTGCTAAATGAGCCAGTTGGGAGATACCTTTGATGATGAGGCAGGGTTTGGTGCCTGCACACGAATATGTGTTGATTTAACTAAAGCCATGTTTTTAAACCTGTTTACCTCTGGCTGTTTTCATAGCAGTATGGTACAACTTGCATTGTGTTAAATCAGAATAGGGCGTTCTTGTACCGAAATAAGGCTGGCACTTGCTGCAATCTAGCTGTAACTGATTAGAAAGAAATCTTATGAATCTTAGCTGGAGAAGTGCAGATGGATGTGCAGTTAGGATCTGAGGTAATGCTCCCTTTGCCTTTAAACAGGCTGAGCAGTAAACAGAGGAAGGGAGTGACTTAGTAGAATAGGGTTAAACCAGGCAGTTTGTCCATCCTTGTCCAAGGGTAGAGCTGTGAGCACGAGCTGCCTTTGATCCTGCCTTGCAGAACTGGCAGAAGGAGAAAGAACCTTCTGAGGATGCTTCTCAATCAACTTCAGCACTTTGTGTCTGGGATTAGCCATTATTGTGCTGCTTCACTTTCTTTAATGTAACCAAGGAACTTGTTTTCTACATGGTGCTTTCCCTTTCAGCTCTGCCCCTGAGTGTTTAAACCTTAGTATATTATCTCATGCCAGGAACTGAAGTCTCAGTTCACCAAGGCTGGCTTTTTCCGTTAGGATCACCGTTGCATTGTTCACTTACCCGCCTTCTCAAAAGAGGGTCAGAAACCTCTGTCATGGGGGAAAATAAATCCTGTGAGTGTTTGGCCCTGAATGCCTGCTCACGAGGTATTGGTGGGACTGGTGGTGCAATTTTCTGTCTCTGTTGAGGGCCTCCCTTAGAGATAAGACCCTAGAAATAAGATACCTTGTGTGCTTTTGGACTGTACCCTGAAAGAGATAAAAGAGATAATGCTGATAAAAACTAAGGACTCTTGTTTTCCTGTGTTTAATGTTACTTGCTGAGTGTAGTGTGGAGTTAACATCCAAAAAGGCTCTTTGTATAAAAGCAAGTTCAATCCTTGGTTGCTTTGAAAAGCAGGAATAGGGGAGGATCATCTGGGATACTCCATGGCTGTGCTTGCTTAGTACCTCTTTTGGCTCCTCTCTCTGCTGAGGATTTCTGGACACTAAAAACCCAAGCGAGAGAAGTTAGTGGTCTGTTCATCTTTCATCTTTTCAGGATGTGTCATTAAGAGGCTAAACTTTGTAATGAAGAAGTCTACTTGAAAGAATTGTGCTGTGTTGAAGGCTCACTTTTGTGATGCATTAGAAGAATAATGTGCACTATTGCAACAGGAAAAGGCTTCCTTGCCAAATGTACTTGAATTTTATTAAGTCCTACCATCTGCTTTCTTTGTAGTATTCTTAATTTCATGAGAAAAAGATCTAGGTGTTCTCCATTTTTAAAAAATGCCTTATAATTAAAATTCTTCATTTTTGTTTCCAATATTCCATTGCTGATGCTTCTTACTGATGTGCAGATCCCTTCAGTTGCTCTGCATAGCCATGTCTGAGGAGAACCTAGTTGTTTTCAGTTGCTCTCTTTGTAGCATCAGTGGGATCTATCTTCAGCGAACTGTAGGTTTGTGGCCTTCTGCTGCAAGCCACTCCCAAGTTTAATACAGGATATTTTCCCCATTTTCGTTATTGCAATAATTTTCTAGGCCACCAGAGAGGCTCCATTTTGTCCAGGTTAGTTTTTTGATGAGGAGACAAAGTATATTGCAAAGATGGCAGACAACATGCATTTCTGTGAAAGAACATGTCGCTATTCCTTTGTTTTAAATGCTTTTTTAATATTTTAGGGCTTGTCTACAGAGAGAGATTATATTACGTTATGGTAGGGTGGGAATTTAAAGTAGCAATTTTGAAATGAATTAAATTAATTCAGAATAAAACATTCCTGTTCTGGCACAAATTAATCATGAATAATTAATTACAAATAATTAATGAGGAGTAACTATTCGGTATTTACAAGCCCTTAACCGTTTTAATTCTCTCCCAGCATCTCTGTCAGAGCTCTGTTTGCTGGCAGCAGCACCCCTAACCTGTGTAGGAGCAAGTAGAACAAGTACCAAATGGAGGCATAGAGATTTTTGTATCATCTCTCGTAGGTGACTGTTCTTGTACTCAAGGAGGTTGATAATACATGTGATTTTGCTCGCTAGCCATGTTGGTTTTGCCCAGTCTCCCCACAGTGAATCCTTGAAGTGAATTTATGGCCCAACTGTCATGTATTTTGCAATGCGAAATGGATAATTAATTTTGTGAATGTTTCTGTACTGTTGTGGCAGTGTGTTGTGGAGACAGGGTGGGTGCCGGGGTGCTGTCCCCTGCGACCGCAGAGCCGAGGCACTTGTGCGATGGGGCAGCAGGAGTGCCAGCAGTGGCCTTTGCTGTCTTCTGGCACAGGGCTTTGAGTATTGCTGTGCACCTCTCCCTGGTGAAGACTGAGGAAAACGTCGTGAATACTAGCTGGTGGAAGATCGCATGTGGGAAGTGGAATTTCAGCCAAGAGGTTGTGAAGAGGTTCAGGCCAGTGGTCAAGCAGAGCTTGTTAGTGTTCGGGTATGCAGACTCACAAGGGCATAGAGGTACCAGACCCAGCAGTTTGTATATGCTCTGCTCCCTGTATGTGTATACACACGTGCAGTGTACATTGCTGGAGACGTGAATGTGTTGGAATGGGGTATTAGTGCTGCTCGGAAAAATACCAAAAGGCAGTCAACAGCCTGATCGTTGGCTGATTGCTCATCCTTTCCAGAACTGTCCCCCCCTCACTTGTGAGCCCCCTGGCAGTAGAGAAGGGGCTCATACATTTCCTCTATTGTTGCTTTATTAAAGATACAATAAACTCTCTCCATGATTTTATCTGTTTGTCGTAATGTCTACCAGCACTGAGTTCAGATAGGAGCTCGTGTGCAGAGCTGGAAATGAAGTATAAACCTGATTCCATTGTTGGGATGTGTTGCCAACACAGCACTTAACCACCACCCACCATTGACAAACAGTCTGATGGTCACATCTGCACGTCAGTCCCATAAAAGGAAACTCTGAGACTGTCAGAGTGTGAGGCAGAGCATTAGTGATTTCAATTCTGTTTTATTTTCAACTTGAAATGGAGGAAAACAGACAAAAAACAAATAAGAAAGCTAAACAGTTGCGTGAGAGCTAGCAATTTGCTGGGCTCCAAGTGACAGACACTGCATTATCATAATTGTCTCTTCTACATGATAGGACAGAAAAATAATAATGTCATTTTATTTATAGCTGGGGTGCCCCCTTTATGAGAGTCATACAAGTTTCTGCCAAGTGGAGTAGGTCAAATGACATCTTTTGATCAGGCCTGTCCAAAGAGATCAAAGATGAATGGCAGGTAATGGATATCCAATGACAAACCAAATCTAAAACAGAAATAAGGCTGCCAGAGTCTGCCAGTTACCCATTAAAGGCTCACCTAACTAAGGCAGGCTGTTTGACATGTTAGCCGACCACCTAAATCAGCCAAGCGTAGGTGCTAAAATTGTGTATTATCATTGGAAATGGCTATTATTTCCTCCGTAACATTTCTGTTAAGGCTTTGTTTGCGTAGGGCTGACCTGCAGTCAGAAGTGGAGTCCTGAGTGAAGCAAAGCCTTCAGGCTCTCGGCAGGTCAGAGGTTCATAACCATTTTCTAGTTTTAATTGTTTCTTTCTAATAGAGAATCGACATCATCTCTTGATTCTGCAAAAAGCTGCTTTTATATTCTCTGTGGATAAAGTCCTGCATCTTTTTATCGTCAGAACACGTGAGATGAAAGTCCATAACCAATGTCATTTTGTTCCCGTAACACGGAGAATAATTTGGGCAATATCCATGGGGGGATTCTGGATGGATCTGCTAGGGTTGAGGGTATTTTTTAAGACTGTTTTGCTAGGTGTGAAGGATCTTACGTTTCACATTTTTACCTAAATGTCATGGATACTGGACTGAAAAAACGTCAAGAGCACTTTTGGTAATAATACACAAAGCAGTTTCTTAAGGTTGGTCTGGACAAAGAAAGGAACCTTCATACTTATTTATAATCTTGTTTAGTATTTGATTCATGCAGGTAGTCAGAGATACATAAAAATGTGATTGCTGTCCAGAGAATGTTAATAAACTAAAAGCATTTTTGCTCTATAAAGCAAAGCGAGGCAGAAGGTGTTCCAGAAGTTTCATTACTCACTTTAAACTTTGATGTTCAAAGTATGTCAAGAGTGAAGTGGGGACTGTTTTCTGAGGTGTTCTGTCTGGAAAGTTTAAATGAATGTTTGATGAATATTCCTGTTAAGTAATTAGTATGTTTCCCTTTCTTTTAATAATCATAATCTATTCTCGCTTTCTTCTGCCCCTATTTTAATTCTCTTGGTAATCTAAAGAACATATTTAGAAGCGTAATTAGTTATAATTAGAAGCAAACAAACATAATTGCATAAGGTAATTGATTATAAAAGATTAGTAGATACTAGTTGCAAGAGAAATGCCTATTTGGTGTTTAATGATAATGGTTGTCTTGGAAATGCAGGGATAAAATCAGGCCAGGTGGCAAGTGCCTATGTATGTCTGCTAAAAATTTCATAAACCTCATGTCATGTTCCCTGATCATTTTGCATTAAATATGTCTTTAAATAACGGAAACACCGTGTCAAAGTCACGCCATCACTTCAGTGCGATTAGAAGACGACAGACACTTGACTGTTAGGCCTCTTGGCAGGGAGTTTGGTCGTGACGTCCTGTGCAATTTGTCAGGCCCAGCAGTGGTCTTCTCTGGGCAGGCGGCTGCCAGCGCGGGTCCTGACGCATCACCTGGCTGGGGGAGCCGCCAGGACTGCCATCCAAAGTGACAGGGCGCTTATGCATCCCCGTGCCGCGCAGCCACCGCGGGGATGGTTTTAGTCACTTGACTCTGGAAAAATGCAACATCATGTGACTTGCCTGTCAAATATTCGCCCTGGACGTGGGGGTATCAAGGAGACAGCAGCCCTTTGCTTTTGCCTCGGTGGGTTCCTGCTGAACCTACGTGTGCAAATGCGAAGCTCCAGCACGACCTCTTGCTAGGTGCCGGTGGGCTGCAAATAGTCTCCTGGGTTTCCTTGCCTTTCTATACAGACGTGTCGCAGGATCATCGTAATTTTTTTAAAGACAGTATTTTTAAACACTGATAAAATCGGAAACTTGGAAGCGTCTTTGGCAAGTGTAAGCAGATGGTTAAAGATATTTCCTGGGAAGTATCAGAAACATGTATGCTTTCCTCCTTGGTTAAACATTGCTTAAAAAGTTTGCCGGCAGGCCATGAAGCCATGTCCATTATGGCACATCTTGGTTAGGGTTGGAATGGACCTCACTATGTTCTTAGCTGCTGTAAAAAGGCCTGTTTGGGAGGCATAATGATAGAGAAAGGTTCTATATAAAGATTGCAAAGAATAATTCTGTATTTTCCAGGAGAAAGGGTATTGGCTTATAGAAATGAAAGGGAAATACGAGTCTTCCAGAGCGAAGAAAAAGGCATTGTTTTTTTTATTAGATTAGGGAAAGGTGAAAGCAGTGCTGCTATTGTGTTCATAAAAGCTTCTTTCCTGCATGTTTCCTTTTCATTCGGAAGTATCTGATGCAAAGTTATACAGTGAGAATTACTGGGCGAGAGGGTGAAGGAACTGACAAACTGGTATTTTTCAAGTAGCAGCATTCAAAACATAATGCGGTATAAATAACTAAATCAACCCAGTTCAGGTGATTTAACAGAAAGCATCAAATTTCATGTAATTGTCTAATAGTAAGATTGGAAGCAAAAAACAGCAGCAGTATTTTTTACAAGCTTATAAAACAAAAATGCTTGTGGCACAAGCTAATCTGAAATGCTTTTAGTAGAATTGTTCAGGAGCAATAATCTGTCAACAGATTACAATTTTGCTTAATTTTAATGTGGCTAACTTAAGATGGTTGTATAGTAAATTTATGCAACTGATCACAGTTATTAAATTACTGCATCTGCAAAAGAAGCAATCAAACCCCTTATTATAGTTGCTGTGAGTGAATGTTAAATGTCAAGGAGTTACCAATGCGCTGCAGGGAAGCACGTTACAGTTAAAGATGCATAAAATATCAGCACTTTTTTAATGCTTGTGCATTCAGCAAAGACTCCCATCATAATTAACTGGTATGGAAATAAATAATTTTTACAAACTACCTTAGAAACACTTGTGCTACAGTTTTTGTCAAAGTCTACTGCTCTACAGTGATATTTAAGCCATTAGACACATTTCCCTCTAACTCACATATGCTATAAAATATTTAAACCTCACATAGAGATTTGAAAATGATATTATAAATCTAACTCTCCATGCTAAAAAGTAATTTATAATGATTAATTTAATTATACATATTAAGGTTTTGATATTTTTTTAAAAATTCTTTATTTGGGGGGGAACATGGGTCTTTGGGTCGATTCAGCATGTGGTGTCATAGTCTAAATTGTTTTTGCGGCTAATGACAGAGAAGACCCCAGGGCTTTGTTGTGGCAGCTGTAAATCTTCTTAAAGGCTTGAGACTCTTTTTATTTGTGGAATACAGATTCTCTTTTTGTATCTAAGATATATGAAGTCATCTCTTTTATCCTGAGGGCCTCCTGACATACAGAGACCGGTCCTGGTCTTACAAGTGGCTCACTGTCCAAAGGTCAGGTTTTCTGGCCCATAGTCAGGGAACATCCCGCATAAAAGACGACAGATGTCTGGGGTACCGATGGGTGTGGTGATAGACAGCACTAGTGCATCTTTGCCCACGTTGCCCCATGGAAGCCCCTGCCAGGGAGCAGCGAGAGGGGAGGCACGGTGGGAGCCGAGCGTGGCGGGCAGGGACCCCCGGGCAGGACACCGTCCCCGCAGCACCCAGGCTGGGGAGCACAGCAAGGTGGTGGCAGTGCACATCCCCCCGATAGTCCAGAGGTGGTCGGGCGGGGCAAGGGAACGAGCCGAGTCCAAGGTCAGTCCAGGCAATCCAAACAGCAGTCTGGGGACAGGCGCACCTGGGATGTCGCTGGGGCAGGGACCGATGCCCCGGGCTGAGCTGAAATTCATATTTAATGTTCCTCCTAATTCTTGGACTTTCTGCTGAGGCTGCCGACAGTGGGCACCTGCCTCTGAGGCCACAAGCTCCTTTCACATACTGTTGGTCACTGAACAGCAAGCTTGGATGGTAATGAGTTTTGGTCACTGCTGAAATAAGCAGGATTTAAGCCAGTGACCTAGAAGTGAAAGGCTCTGTATCTCCTTTCTGTTTCCCCGAGACATTCAGTCTCTCGTGACTGCAAATTTGAAGTATTGACATGGATAGTCCTCTGCTTTTCTGTGCCCATGTAAGGGAACAGATTAATTCCCCTGAGACATAGTCCCCCTTTAGGTTCCACAGAACGTTCCCAGTAAGATCAATAGGAATCCCACACGCAAAATTACTCTCTGGTACTTTTTCTTCTATGTCCTTTTTACTCAATTTAACAATTAAAACATCCTCCCACATCCCTTCGATTCCGTGTGTGTGAGATGCGTATCATCAGCAGCAGTAGTCATGTTTGTGTCAGCATTTCCAATGAAATCACTGTTTTCAGGTCAACAATAAAACTCAGTTGAGGCTGCAGCGTGGCACGTAGAGTTTGCTTTTGTCTCAGGAATCAGGATTTTTCATGTTCACTTGAGGAAAAGAAATCCCACTCTCCTGGAGAAACCGATGCATTTTACATAAAAAAGCCATAATCTTACAGAGATTTTTGTTCTAGCCTAGCTGTACGCCGTCCCGTTGGAGCATTGCTTTTGTAAGCTCTCCCCCTAGGAACTGGTAGTTGCTTTCACAGAAGTGAGCGGGAGACTTGCCACTGACATGGGTAGGACGGAGGGGAGGACTGGACCTCGGGTGCACAGAAACCACAGAACAAGTGCTTCTTCCCAGTGACTCTTGGTAGGCTTTTGACTGCAGTCAGCCAGGCATGGCCAGCGGTTTAGAAAGCAGGCAGCAGTCTGTCTGTCCCTAACTGTCAGCAGCCTGGGCAGGTTTCGGGTTTGTGCAACACCCAGCACGGTGCGGTGCCTGTTGCTGCCGGGGTCTGTGGCGTGCTCGTGCCCGAGAATTGCTGAGCATGGCGGGCAAGGGCAGGGCTCCAGAGCTGGCTCTGGTTCCCTTGTCTCATGGGCGATGGCAGGGTGGAAGGCCTGGCTGCAGCCTTCCTAGCTTTCCAGCACAGTCAGTGTGGAAGTGTTTTTGTGTGTGTGTATATATATATATATATATATATATATATA
>Ga0181612_100786_pt1 | contig 23476 bp, 11 predicted proteins | sample HoacroProtozoa21_FD_119630 | JGI IMG/M metagenome (GOLD analysis project Ga0181612, IMG submission 119630) | Hoatzin crop microbial communities from Cojedes, Venezuel. Combined Assembly of Gp0051906, Gp0051904, Gp0051908
GGTGCTCCTCTGATCATCTTTGTGGCTCTCCTCTGGACATAGTCCAATAGCTCCATGTCCTTCTTATGTTGGGGGCTCCAGAGCTGGACTCCAGGTGGGGTCTCACCAGAGCAGATCAGAGGGGCAGTCACTTCCCTTGACCTGCTGGCCACGCTTCTCTTGATGCAGAACAGGATACAGTTGAGCCTTCTGGGCTGCAAGCACACATTGGTGGCTCATGTCCAGATTTTCATCCACCAGTACCCCCAAGTCCTTCTCAGCCAGGCTGCTCTCAGTATAAAAAAAGGACCAATAACAAAATTTCTGAGATGTGACTGTGATCTTAGAAAACTCAATGTTAAGAAAGTCTAACACTTCCAATTAGAAAATGTCATTGCAGCCTCTTCTGGAGATTCTCACATGCTTCTCTGGTATGCAGCAGATATCTGAGTTCAGCAGAACAAGAGCCTGTAGGCTACAGAAGTTTACCTTTGTCTCACAGAATTCACATTCAGCCGAGACGTGCACTTCTGATGACTGTAGCTTCTTCCCCATTTTGTAATCCCTGAAGAACATTTTAACTCCTGAAGAACATTTTAACTGAAGCAGCTCAGTATGAACCCTCTGAGGCTGTAGCCCCACAGTCACCAGGCAGATGCAGCACCACGACCACGCTGCTTCAGAAAGCAAGTTGAGCGCATGGGACTAGAAATCCGGTGGGGCAAGACCTTTCATTCCTGAGACTCCACAAATGATTCAAGAAGCTATTTCCTCCTAGATGCACTGCATGGAGCAGGACCCTGTCCTGCACACATGGTGGCTGAGGGAGGGAGGGAGAATTGCCAGGTCTCTGCTGCTCTCTCTCATTCCTGGGACAATATTCTCTGGAGTCTCTAGTGGTGTCTTTTATCTCTGTACATTTTGCAGCACTCATAATGATGATGGCTTACGCACAACATCATTCTAATTACATGATCAAACACAACAGAACTGCTGTCTAATTCAGCAGCTAGAATGAATGAGGCAGAATTGAAATTTCACAAGGCAGAAGAATTTCACCTGAAGTTTTTGGGGCATAATTTACTAGGTATAAAAGGGTAGAATTTAGAATGTACAAAATAATCCATAACTGTGCTTTTCAAAATTTTCAGTTAAAGGATTGGCCCCTCTATAGTTAATTTATGCCTGCTCATAATAGATTTGACAAAAAAACATGTCAGTCCATCATAGATGGAAAACCCCTGTAGTTGTTGATTTTTAAATACAGTATATGGCCAACTCTTTCTTCAAATCATTCTCTATAATCTCTTGATTTGTGTTGATTAACTTTGGAAAATTCTTCAGTTTGTCAGCATTACAGTGATACCCAGAATTTTACATGTCACCATGCAGCATGTAGAGTATTCTCTGTAGTGACGAGAAAACATCAGCCCTGGACAGCTTTGTTTACATGATCTGTGATATTGATAAGTTCCCTCTTTGGATTTAAGTTACGTTGTTTTGGTTAGAGCTGGGCTGTTTTCATCTAAATTACCTGTTATTACACCTACTGATACTACATGAGTGGCATGACACAGAAACTGTGCAGGTTATGCTCAGAGTGAAGGGTCACTCAATCAAAAAAGCTTGATCACACATAAGCAAGAAAGCTGGATAAGCTTTGCTTATCTTACTCGCAAACACAAGATTTAACGTTGTCAAAGCAGTCCAACAAGTTCTTGGAAAACAGGCAGAAAGGGTTGTCAAGAGACACAATAAGGTTTCGTGAAGGTTTGGCTAGATGTTGGAGGATGGATATATAGAAATATAGACACTGTTAAGAGTATTAATGACACAGAGATGAGTGAAATTCTCTTTAGATCATGCTCTAAAGGAATGATCTGATTCCTGCCAGTGGTTAGTGGCATGGTTATAATTTTGGTGTGTTACTAAAAATCACAGAATGGGGAAAATTAATGTCACACACAAAGATTCAACAAGTGAAGCATGGTGGGCCCTAGATTTGGCTAAAACAAGTCACAACAAAATGACAGAGTTGCCTGCTGCCTGTCCAGTGTTTTGGATTCATATGCTGACAACCTCAGCTGTCATTATGGAACTGGTATAAAGTGGGTGATAATGCAAAAGGCAGAATCCTGGGATTTTTTTTCTAAAACTCATAGAACAGAAATATTCACAGATTGTTTGGAAAAAAAAAAAAAAGGCAGCCTACTATAGTTTGCAAAGTGCTGCCTATGGCCGCTGCCTGTTTTGCCGTGGCAGGTGAGAAGCTGGGACTCAGTCCAAGTAGAGCATGCTCTCCTGGACTGACTGCGTTCCAACAGGGCCTTGCTGCACTTTCTGCCTCCTCACCTTCCACAGGTTTCTTCACGTGAAGGACTCCAAGGGGGATGTCCTACCACACCATGTATTCTACTGAAGTATGAGGTCCTTGATTCATTATGAAACTCTAAAAGAGAACACTATCTGAAATTTGCTCTAACAGAGGCTAGATCATTGAAAAACCATCCTCATCACCAGCAATTGTTGAGGCAACAACCTAGTATGAGAAGATGGTGGGGAGAACTGCAGAAGATAACAAATAACGAAGTCCTAAAAGCCAACTGCAAAACTACTAGAAAACTATTTGAAAATGTACTGTGCACTTGTCTACAATGAAAGTCATTATAATACTTTAATTTTCCTGTGTTTCACTAAAACGCTTGCAGGCTCCAAGAATCCTATTTGCAACTGGAGCACCTCTCCAAGGAAGAAAACTAGTTCATCATAGAAATCATGACTGCCAGAAAAGAGGAGCACTGATGTATGAAAATATAGTTCATTGAACATCAGACCTGACAACCTCAGAGCATCTCCAGGCTAAGTCAGCTAATAACACCATTTTTAACATTACAGGTGGTTTCACACTAAGCGAAATGCTATATTCAAGTTCAGGAATATTTTGGCCTTGAGCTGTCTTGAAGATTAACAGCGAAGTGTATGTTAATTGATGAAGCCAAAATCTCAGAAGTACTGCAGTATGAGCAGAGAAATAAAATGCAGTTTTAAATGTTTAAATTTTCTTTGCTGGTCAGAAGGTAAAAATGTCACATTGCAAAATAATCCCCAAGGGAAAATTTTTCTCTTAGGTGCACAGAAAAATTCCCATCAGGCTAAATTCTAATTCTTGTAACATCAATGTTGTTCACTTTTACTGAAGACACAAAGGACTCCTTTTAAAAGCTTTTTAAATTTGACCGGTGATGGGGTAACCTAGATGAAAACACAACATAATTTAAAGTTTACCATGCAACTATTCTTCAATGAAAAGCAGCAGTCCGATTAACCCAAATCAACAGATCTTTGTAAATGTGACACAGAAAAATGCATTTCTTTTCTTTTCTTGAAGTATCTAAATCAGTGATGTAAAGGATTAAAATAAGCAGTTTAGAATTAATTTTCTACTTCATAATTTATCTTGTGCATCAACCTGTTTTAAGATTTTGTCATATTCAGAAATATATTTATCATTTATGTGCTTTAATGATTCTCTAAACTCTGAATGCTTAATATAAAGCAAAACAGATATTGAGAAGATTTAAGAGCAGTATGATAACAGCTCTTCACAGAACAGTAGAAAACATAGTCTTAAGATTTTCACAAACTTGATTATGAATAGTATTCCTATTGGCTTCAAACTTCATATTATCTGTACCCTCACTGAGGTTTATCCTTTACATTTTTCCATATTACTATTTCATATTCCCAAATATCTGACACCCAGTTAAGAATTACACTGTTGTTTCAAAAGAATATATATAATGATCACAACCAATAACTAAAATACTCAGTATTTCTTTGATTTACATGACCTGCATTAGAAGTTGCAGCCTTTTATAGAGATCACTAGATGTTACTTTTTAAATTGCTATACTCCACCACATTATTTCAATCGCTTACAGTTATTTGACATCTGAGTCATGTAATTCCACACAGTAAACTATCTAGAGGCATTTTCCAAATGTGCTTGAACGAGCTCTTGTGTCTAATCATTCATTACTAACTTACAGCACTACAGCTGATTAGCAGTCTTAAAATATATTCATTAATTCTAGAAAGCATTTCAGAAGATTTTTTTTCAAATTCTCTGTGAGCAAAAAAGGATTTTGGAGTAACATTTTAAGTTCTATTCACAAATTACTTGTTAAAGCACTTTGCTAGGTAAGGACCTCCCCCTGCTCAAGATCAAGTTAGAAGAGATTTTCCACTGATTGAAACAGGAACAGGATCAAACCAGTAAAATCTTACTAGTACTTTGCCTATACAGTAAAATCATAATAAAATGTAATGTCTAATAAAAGAAGTGAGAACACTAATACTAAGATGTTGCGTCTTTATGGCCTTTATTTTCCTAGAAGAGGCCTGGTGTAAAGCTAGTAAATAATAACTTCCTTATCCATCTAAAATCTCAGTGAGAGTTGTGGGTACACAGGGCAGTATTACAAGAGCTGGAACTTCCCAAGGCAGCAGGGCCAACAGCTGTTCCCACGGAAAATAAAACATGAACTATAACACCCTCCAGCACTCAGGAATTCAGCTTTAGACCATTTCTAAAATATGCTATCTCTAAAATCATAGTGGTTTTTAACTCTAGAGTCACGATTGAAAGTCTATCACATCTCAAACTTTAAGATAACTCAGGTACTTCTGCAGTGGTGTCTTCTAGGAGCCAAGGGAGATAAATAAGAACTAGGTCTGAGGAAAGAGTTTGCAGCCTGAGGCTGATGCAGAATAACTAATCTTGCTGCTCCAACTACTATGCATACCGAGAGAATTTGCTGCAAATGAGGGCTATACTATGTTTGGCAAATTTCATCCCCAAGCCACTGGGCAGCTGAGGGGTTGGAAGTATCCACGGAAGATGTCTTTTTGCTTGTTATTTCAACTGGAAATGCAGCAGACAGAAGCAGTAGCGTGCCTAAATTTGCCATCCATCTTTTTTCTTCTCTTAATGACACCAACTGCAGCAATAATTATACCACTGAAAAACCGTGTTACTCTGGAAGGTCCATAATTCATAGATTTTTGACTTAATGTCATGTCATTGCATCATTTGCAAAAATCCACCTGGAAGCATGGCTCAGTTGTGCCTGTGCCAGCCTGTCCCTGTTTGATTCACACACCATCTGCCAGGTAATCATAAAAGAGCCTAGCTGGCTCTTTGGGACTGTCACGCTCTATGTAGTAAACACTTACATAGCCCATCTAGTAAACACACATGGCCCATGCATATATGTCTATACCTGGACATATTTCTATGGAATGAATATAGTATGTTAGTGATCTGCTCTTCAACAAGGACAGTAAAATCAGTTTCAAGAAAAGCACAGTCAGGTGAGAAGATGTTCATGAAACTCGACGCACTATTAAACAAGTTGGAACAAGAACAAGAGACACTGGAGACTGGAAACTCAGAACTGCTCAGTGATGCAGATTATATGAAAGCCTTCCAGGAAATGTTTTCCTTTCCCATCGTATTCTCCTAAATACACCTTTTCCTGAAGTTTTCCTTTCCCTACTCGTTGTTAAAAAAAAGTGTCGGAGGGGACATAGCTATGGATTTAATTGCTCTCCCAGGGTCTCAACATCCAGATTCCAGACCCTGCTGACTCTTCATCTGTCCCCTCTGCACTCAAGACATTTCTGTCTTGGGGAAGACGTAGTCTTCCTTTACAGGTAATAATACTTGAAAGGGGGTTGAAAGAATTTCAACCTGCACTATGTCATGACAGCACTCAAGACAGTTGTTTGCTAGGCTGCTGTATTAATTGACACATTATGTGCCACCACAGCTACCAAGAACTGCATCAGGTCCCAGGGCAATTAAAGCACCCGAGATTTTCCCTTCTCATCACACTTCACTTTCCTTCTGCACCTCCCTTAACAGAAAAGTTTTAGTCCTTCTTTGGGGAGGTTACAGCTGCAGTTCCAGTGAAAGAAATGGCTAAATTTCACAAACAGAAGATTAGAAATTTGCAACATTGTCAACATCACACACCTTGCACCGCATTTTCCATTTTGAATTATAACTGCAGGAGACACTCTGTCTAAGTAGTTCTTATAGCATATATTGCAAATCCTTAACTCTTTCCCACAGGCTTGTACATGGAAAACAGAAACATGTTATGCATATTCTCTTCCTGGTATGGGATCATCACCAGAGATCTGCACTGATGTGTCAGCTGTCTTTGATCATAAGACACTGATATGGTTTGAAGCCACAGTATAGGTGAATGGAGCTACTCCAGGTTTTCTACTTTTTTTCAGAGATTATATTTCATTGATACACCTACTGCAAGAGGGCCAATTCTCCATACTTGCCTGTAAGATTCTATACTATCATCCTTTTTCAATGGGCATATGAACAACATTTCCTACCTCTTGTCAAAAAGAACTTGGTGAAGCAAGGCACAGGGCTTTACCATGATGAAAGAAGGTACATAACATTTTTCCTTTTTTTTCTACTGCATGCTGGAGGGGTGGCAACAGAACACCTTACCTACCTAGCACTTCTGTCTAAACAGAACATAAAAGGCCATCTAACCATCAGGAAAAACAATTTCCTACTTACGCAAGAGATACTAGAACCCATAGTTTGTGCGTTGCTTGTCCAGCACATATAGGCTGTCCCCTCTTTAGCTACCTTTTTTTTTTTTTTTTCAAATGGCCTCTGTAGAAACCTCAGATACAACCAACTGGCAGAGGAAGGAGGTGTTTTGAAAACTCTATAAAACCACTGATAGACTGTCCCAGCTTAACTGTTGATATGGAGCAGGACAGAAATTCCAAATTTGTAAATTTTATTTTTTCTTTAGTCTTTCATCATTCAACTTCAAAGAGCATGGAAAAGAAAAACAGAACAAGAGAAAACAAAACCAGAAAAGACAAAGGTGTATTGGAAGCAGGCAGCTACAAAACAGAGCATACTTCAGAAAAACCAGGGCAGTGGAACTTCTGAAATGTGCTTTGTTTCTTCAGAAGCTTGAAGGACAACTATATTGCAAAGCACAAACCTGCACCACTGCTTAGCTAACACAACCACCTTCACTAGAGCTTTGTTTCTTTATTATTTGTAGACACTTCCACTCTTTGTATCCAAAGCAGCAATAAAGCAGCTTCTAGGGCATACTATGTATTATGTTAAACACTGTCTAGATACAGACAAAATATAAATATAAACCTTAAATATAGAGCAGAGGAAGCTAAAAGATGTTAGCCAGAGCTTAGAAAATTTTCACTAGCTTTTCTGTAATTGTATGTTGTTTGTTTATTTTCATCAAATATTCACCTATTAGAATGACAGATGCAGTAATAAGTGTTCTACAACTTTGGACTCAAGCCTTTTTTATTTGCCACCTACTATACCTATTAAATCATCCACTGCTGATTAGCTTGAGGGCTAAACTTTAAATGTCACAGTTAATCTCAGTTCTCACTTAAAGTTAGGATTTCCTTCTGTATGCAGTTTTACAGTGTTGGCAGATGAAAACATTTGCACTGAAATTTCCTAATGAGCAAACATTATTTATGACCCTATGCAAACTTGTTGATGGCTTACTTTAATATCTCTCTATTTTGAGGAGTTTCCTAAATGAATTGGTCATATAGCGATCAAACTGTTTCACTGACGCACTGTGCCGATCTCAGTTGCTCATCTGTGTTGGATGGAAGTTAGGAGGAGGTAAGGAAGTAAGAGATACACCATGTTTATCTCCACTGAGTGAAGCTCAGATTCAAGGTTCAGGAAAACCAAAAATAGATGTAGGAGGTCTTGCACACAGTCAGACCCCAAGTATTTTTCTTTCTTATGCTACAGAAGAAACCCTGTAACAGGAAGCAAGTGCTGAAAAATCGAAAGGAAACATAAGGCATTAAGTTGAGGATAGTTCACTTTCATAACCCATGGGGCCAGGTGTGGAAAAAACTGAGATTTGCGAACAGTGGGGTGGGGCTGCAAGCACATGCACATCTATGTATACATTTATACATATATGCAGTTTCTGACTATGCATTTTTGCTAACTTCTTAAACTCTCTCAAATGAGCTAATTATGCATAATGGCCAAATACAAATTCTCAAATGCTCAAAATTAAGACGAAGCCAAATGCAATGGAACATTCAAAAGCATCTCAGGAACCGATATCTTTACAGTGTTAGGTGTTCCACTGCACAGCAAACCTCCATACCCCTTCATAAAATTAATAGTACTTTTAAAGCACTGTTCTAGATTAACAAGAAGATACTTCATTAAAAGTTCTGCCCTCCCCCCAATGCTTTTATCATCTGCCCTACCTCAACAAAGATAATATGACTACCAGAATAAATAGCTCTTGAGGCTTAATTCAGAACTGTTCATGCAAAATTAACCTCACTTATCAATGCCGCTACAGAAATGTTTGTTAGACTCCCATATTATGCAAGCATAAGTTCATTCTGCTGAAGTCACTAATTCCATCTGATTCTCTGCCACAGACTGATGTTTTCCTTAATTTAACAGTCTTGGAGTACATTATTTTTCCAGGATGACATGAAATGAATATTTTCTCCCTGTTCTTATTCTGATGCTAACACTTCCCATATTCCCGAGATTCCTGTACAGCACAGTGCCTACTGAAGCCTAGAAAGTGGAGGCAAGCTGCTAAAATCAATCTTCAGAAATAATCAGCATCAAAATACAAAACAGACTTCACATCACTAAGCATTTTTCCAGTTATGAAACACGACCGGATCCATTCAAATGCAGGATGCCAGGGACAGGCTTGAAAGCTATTTCATGGCTGTGGTTTCAATTGTACAGCAGCTAATATGATGGAATTTTATCCTACTGTGCTAGAGTCTCTGGCTGACAAAAAAAGAAAGACAACATTGTATTTAATTTTCTCTCTCCTCCACCCTAATTCTTCTTCCATTACACACAAATAATAGAAGGCCATAAGGATGAGAAATAAATTAACAATTCTGAAGCCTGATTTATAATCACAGATAACAGCAATAAACTCCAGCTGCAGAATATCCTACTGCAACAGTTACAGGACTTCAGGCATAAACCAAGGAGAATGGTAACATTCATGACATCACATCAGTGACCTGTGTGAAGCAACTAGGAAATCAGAGGAAAGCATTTTCAGAAATAACACAGCACTAGTTCTTCACTAATTATCAAGCCTACAAGTTATACTACAGTAGTATCATACAAAATAAAGTTAGACTTCTCTTGTATTTTAATTTTTAGGCAAACAGTCTTGCTTTAGGAGAATTACTCTAGCTCTGTGGAAAATCCACTTCGGATTTCACATATACATGAAGGACATGTTATAGGAAATACGCTATAAACTGCTGCATAATTGAAATGCAGATATATAGACATCGCAGACATATATTTTCTTTCTCATCACTTTATCACTCTGTACTGATGCAAAGCAGTAACACTTCAACAGAAACCTCAGTAGATCCTCCAACTCTAAACCACCTCCAGTGGCTCTACTCTACCAGCTACATTAGGGCACTCCTCAGACATCTAAGCTGTGTGAAAACAAATTGTGCAGGTGCTTGTCTTATTAACTCTAATTTTGTGAGATTTGGGTTATCAGACAGAATGTGTACTATTTGAGAAGAGCGATATAATTAGCAAGCAAACAGGCATCTGGCAGTTTATAAATCATGCGAGTGGCAGGGTTGCATTCAGTTTACAAAACTGGCTTTATCTGGATTACGAAAAGTGAAAAAAAAAGTCCCAAATCCTTTAAGAGATTTTTTTCTTCCAATAATTTTCCCATTGAAAAATAAGTATGTGCTCTGATTAGCAAGGAATTAGAAAAATATAAACCATGAAAGCCAGGCTAGTCCCAAATTAAAAGGACTCCTATCCTGAAAGCTGGCCGCTGCAGAGGGACCATTCAAACCACAGAATGCCTTCGTCAATTTGAAAACCGTCAACGTCAGGGGATCTGACTACAGAATTAGGATGTTTAGATTTACAAAACTGTAGGAACATCCCTGCAGGTCTTTTGTTTGTTTGTATTGCATTTCTATTTTACCTCTGAAAAATTGTAACATACATTACTGTTTTCTGATAGAACAGCAAACATATCTTTCCTTGCTCTATATTCAAAATACATGAGAAAATTATATGGTAATCAACATGACTATAAGTCAGATAAGCATGAAGAAAAATAACAGAAGGTACAATTTTGCTAAGAGGAAAAAAAAAATCCAGAGAAACAGAAGAATCCTCAGGAATGTTGAAGGAATAGCTATAATTTTCTTTCCAATAGATTTCTGGCAGTAGAAATAGAATAAGTAACATCTGTGCACCGAGTTTCAGATGCACAGAAAGAGGATTAGTCCTGTCAAGTCTTTGAGCAATAGCCTAAACTGTTTTCTATATGTTGTCTCCTTGGGAAAAAAAAAAAAAAAAAAAGATCAGAAAAAAAGAACAGAAAACTGGAAGAATAACATTCTGTGTAATCGGGAACTGGCAGGCTTCACTCCCAGATAGTCTTTTCAAAATTGTCATTGAATATTTTTTGATGATTGAGCAGACTTTGTCCTTTCTTTTATTTGATCTTTTTTTCAGACACTCATATTAGGCATAGATATTCCAGAATAAATGAAAGCCCTATTCCCGTTTAGAATAAATTTTTTAAAAGAAATTGTAAAAATTTTATACTAAAATACTTTTTCTAGAGAAAAAATATTAAAATGAGATTTGGCAGACCAAGACCTAAAACTTCTGTTCCACTGAAAGTTTTAAATTAGGTCACAAGTGACAGCAATTTATTAGACTGAAGAATAAAAAGTTTTAAAATATTTCTGGTAAGAATCAATCTGTTCCTTCAACTTTCTGAACATTTCAATGCAAAACTTTTAATATCTGTTATAAAACTCTTCCTCACACTGTCTGGAAAAACCTGAGTATTGTTTGTTTTAATTATATCCTATGAAAGTGTAGCTGCTACAGATTTTCTTCTCTCCGTAACTTTCTGATTAAAATGTTTTTTGTGAACGTATTATAGGAAAAAGAAGCATGATCCTTGCAAATACTAGATTTGGGCTGTGCATTGTCACCATGACTTGGAAGACCAATCTTAAAAAGAAACGTTTTACCAAGTGCCCCAGACAAGCACTAAATGCAGTGAATAATATGCAGTAATTTCTTTAAAAAACCGTATACCTGAGGGAATAAAGTAAGTAAACACAGCTGAATACGGTTGGTGAAGCTTTGATTCATTCCCTCCCTAAAGGGATGCAGCTTATATGTGAGGTTTTGCTGGTGTCTCTGAAACTACTAAACAAGAGCCTTCTTCATCTTAGGGGTTTTGGGGTGGGGGAGGACAATTAAGCAGTGCTGATGAAATCTATCAATTTTACTGTAATCGGCTGTCAAGACTAAGCAACAGGCAAAAAGGCTAAGACAAGGAAAGGAAAAAAAAAGAAAAGGAGCTACATAGCAATGTACTATTTCAACCACGATGAGAGATACTGTACTTGAAATAACTTAGAGATGTCTGCGTCCCTGCAGAGTCTGGTTTATAGCTGCTACTGACTGAAAGTTATATCAAAGATTCAATCCTGCTATGGATGCAACAGGATACCCCAGAACTGCACAATTCTTTTACTGAAACTTTCAGTCAAGTTCAGCATAAAAAGAAAGCAAAATTCCTATTGTACAGGCAACTAAATTCTAAGTCTAAATTCTAGTACTGTCTTCCCATGTGACTGTATTTTACTTACAAATCCTAAATTAGTTTCAATTGTACTGTGATACAAAATATAGGCTTCTTCAGCAATTAACAAGGACACCAAACAGTTGAGCCTGCACTCGTTGATGTCTATACACAGGCATTTCCTTCTTGAACCACCTTGTGACATGCATGACAACCTTACTTCTGCTACTTCAATGTGTTTTGAGGTTAACAGATATCCAAGACAATTTAAATTAACTTCGGGACAGACTCCGACAAGCTGCTGCACCGTGGCAGAAATGTTGCCAGCCTTTTGCATGCTCTTGCTGCAGGGAGGTGTCTAAAAGCACTCGCTCTGGCCACCACTGAAATACACATTTACTGGACACTGATTTCCTTATCTACCCATGTTGCTGCCCCAGTACACAGCTTAGCAAAGTGTGTTCCAGTAGGTTTCTCATTTGCTACTACCAGACACTGTGAAGGCCATTCTACCTGAAATGGAGTCTGTTCTTGTCTCTCGGTCAAGGAGTACGGCTCTACACACTCCTGAACACACAGGTGCCATTAATTTCTGACTGCCATTGCCTCAAATACAGTTAAGTAATTAAGAAGTTTTAGGGGCACACTCCTATTGCCTGTTTTACTCTGCTAAAAACTAGCAGCAATGCCAATTTAAAAAAAAAAAATTACTATGAATTTGCACTGCTGCAACTGAAAACAGAATGAGGTTATTACTGTATGTGACCAGTTCTTAAGTCATAGTCAATGTGCTTTGTACTTGACTGTAAAAAAATACAAATCCTTCATAAACTTCAATTGCAACTGAAATGTGTTGTAAAAATATCTAGGATGTATAGCACTGAAGGTGCAGACATTAGTGTACTATAACCCATTACCAGAAATAAATGATGGAGGGAAATAGGTGGTGTTTTCAGATCATGTTCCTGCTACTCCTCAACTGCTAAAACAGTCACTTAAAAGGTCACTGCAGCTTGCAACACTTGTGGTTCCCTTGGGACTACTCCGAGTTGTTAATTCAAATGACATGCATGCTTAAAAATCTGATAACCAAGGAACTGTACAGTGTCATCCCTTGGCATCAGAGAACTGTAATGAGCAAGAGTCTCAAGGCAACCAGATTAATTTTTAAGATCAAGTAGAAGCTCTGAAGATACAAGACATACAGAACTGTGTTTCTTTTTCAAGAGCAGTAAAATTTAATGCTGCTTCAGCTACTGACTTGAAATCACTAGTCTCCTCCACCCCAAAAATTATCTGGTTGGGACTTACCGTTACTCCAAAGAAGTTAGTTTCATTCATAGCATCCAGAAAAATTTTGCCAAGTCTGTGATTTGTATAGTTAAAATCTTCAATTTTTTGATGCTTGTTGGTGGCATTGAGATATTTCATTGCCCGCTGCAGAGTCTTAGCAATCACCCATATTCCATCATAGGCATAACCATGAAATTTGCTAGATTGTCCATCACCACGCTTAGCATTGTATTCCTTTTCATATTGCTGTGGAGTCTGCAGAAGAGAAAAACTTCAGGTTTACTTCAATACTGAATATTTTACAGATTTGGGTGCAAACCTACACCTTGAACTGCACGCTCCAATTTAGGGATGCGCATCAGTAATACAGAAAAGACTGTCAAAACAAACATTAAAGAAGAAATGTGTGCTGCCTGACTTACAAACCTGATGGTGAGACCAGGTAGGAGATCTAGGAGACAGAGAGACTGAAAAGCAATCGTTCTGCTTTTCTGCATGAAGGACAACTGGGGTTATTTTGCTTTTGTAGAAAAGGCTTCAGTTCAACCAAAGCTACCAGCACACTGGTAAGGCATAACTCTAGAACAGGGAAGAAGTCTGTATCGTGAAAATTAGTGGTCTGATTACACTTTATAGGTTAATGGAAATCAAATCACCTTTACTTGGGCAACTATTTGCATAATGTGAAGTTATACGAGTGGCAATTTGTCTATGTTTTACAAGTTCACTATGCTCTTGGTGGCGTGCTGTCTTATGATGAGCTGACTTTTTGTAAAGTTGTCTGTTGTGCTTACTCAGCAAGGCACGAAAGACAAGTAAAAAAAGGTGAAAAGGAGAAAACTAGCATGTTTATTCATTGGCCAAAATTTGCATGCATTTGTTCTGTGATAACATGTTGTGTACTTTGTGGAAATACCACATACTTACATATTTAAAACACGCCCTGATCCTGAATTTCAAGAGGCACAAATCACCAGTGAAATTAGCCATTTGCAGGATTTGGGTTAAACATAAAAGATTTGTGTTTCTGTGCTCAACTACTTAACTTGATATGATGCAGCACGTGACATTGCAGACTATAATTCAAGCTTTACTGTACATTTAAGTATAATGTTCTTAAAGAAAGAACAGGAGAGATTTCAGGCAAGAGACTTTACTGTTTCCTTACCCTGCAGCGAACTGGAATTGATTTCCAAATATATAAAAATTGCTAACCAGTGGAAAGATGAGAATAACCTTATGACTGCCAGCTCTCTTTACAGAAGAACCCTTCAGCTTCACCTCCCTCCCCTGTGCTTTGCTGTGTCAAGACACTTGTGAGACTACTAATTATATAATAAAACAGTTGGAGGGAAAATACTAACCCTTCCAGATATAGTCTTTATAATTTTTGAGCTGAGAGGCTCAAAATCCACTCCTATATAACCTTCCATTGCTGCAAGAAGATTTTTGCTGAGACACTGTGAGGAATTAATCCAGGATTCCCACCAAAGGTTTTCATACCACCCTGGAATAATCCACTGGTACTTGCTGCCATACATTTCTTCATCATAAGCCTACAAAGAAAGAAAAGTAGAAAAGTTAACAGACATTGTAATAGGCATAGTGAATATAAAATTAATTGTTTTCTGTTCATGTTTTTTCCATTATTAATGAAATTATGGCATAATTGAGGGATACACAAGTACTTTGAACAGTTTAGAATAATTACTTGCAAACAATGAAGACTCCATTCTTGAAGAATCCTGTCTTTAAAATTCAGGTCATGAGAAGAGAATGTACTAAAACCTATTTGCTTTCAATAGAATATTTATTCAAAAACAGAAAAATAAAATACTGGATTTTGAAATAGGGGAAGATAAAGAGGAACACTGGCAGACGGCACAGCATTGGCATAAAAAATTCTCAATAGCACAACTATTACATGAGTGGTAGGACCACCATGCTACTGCTAAATTATTATCATCCTAATAAACTAAACTAAATTATTATCATCCTAATACCATCCTAAAGATCACACAAAATAGGGCAAGATTAAACAAGAAAATTTGGATCCTAGGCAATATCAAATCACAATGTTGCAAATGTGAATTCTGTCACCATGCTAAAACAGAGAAAAGGAGACCGCAGGGATATTAAGTAATCAGTTTCTTTTGAGGAGCATGAATCAATAATAAATTGATAAAGCAAGCAAGTCTCAATGATTTCGTTCTTTTCAGGAAGAAATTTCTTCAGGTGAAATTCTATATTGTTTGAATACTGAATACAGTTCATTGTACGCCAAGATACTGAGATGGTGGTTATCTTCTTTCAATACATAGAAGATACATATAACAGGAAACAGAAATACTTTATTAGTCAGGCACACATGCTGTTGTGCCTAAAAGATGATCTATTCACAATAGATATTCTATTCCATCGTGAAGAGTGTTTTAGGATAAAATTCGCAAATTTGATCTCAGATGTTTCACTGTCTTGTAACTAGATATTTTTCTTTTGACATTTCAGTCAGACTCCATTTCAAAGCAGCAGGTTTCATGCTTCTTTGGCTCCCAATATAAGCAATACTGGAAATACAAGACATACTTATGAGACAAAAAGTTTTAGAAATAACAGGGTGCAACCTTAGAGCTTTTAACTGGAAAACTGCTACATATTTACAGAAGAATATGTTACAGCAGGAGGAAATTATGAGAATGCAGACAGGACATATTAGTCATTCAGAACATAACCATTTTGAAAAGTATCCCAAAGATCATACCAAAAGCCTACCAGATAAAAAAAGATGAATAGTAAAAAATATGAAATAGGACAGCCTCCTAAATATGTTAATACCCAAATTAAAATTGAACTTTAAATCTGTGAAGGTTATTGTAATGGTGGCAACTCAGTTCATAAATGCATTGTGCACAAAGCAGATTTGTTTAGCTGCTGGTTGCGGGAGCTTTTGTTCAGCCAAAATCAAATTTCATACATTTGTATACAATGCTGCTTGAACACGCTTCTGTCTGAAACTCAGTGTCTTGCATTTCGTATCTTACTTGTTCCACAATCCACACACATTTTTCTTCTTCTGCTCATTAATTCTACCTTTCCAGAAGCACATGTGCTTTTGCCCTCCTGCCCACCTCCAGTGCTCCTGCAGCTATGGCGACACTGCATCCCAGGTTCACCTACAAGCAAAACATCCCATCCTGCAATACTTTCTGATGTCTAAAAGGCTTTCCATTACACAATTAGGTCATTCAAGACCTTTCAGTGACACAGTGTCTTTTATTTGACTGTTTTCAAATCACTGAGGACACAAATTGAGAGAGAATAGTGCTTTTAGAGAAGAACAATCTTCTGTAGCTTCTCCTGCTAGAGAGATTAAAGTATCAAATCATGTGTTGCAGGAAACTATTGGCTGTGAACAGTTCTGAAATCTGAGCTGTTGGAAATTCTCTGATTGCATAACCACTTGAGCCTGTTTCCTGCATAATCTGTAAATGTCCTGGGATATGGACTGAAAATTAAAAAGTTTCAAAACAGCCAGAAATTCCATCCTAGAAACAAGGGATCATTCCCAACAAGGTTGCACTGAATCTTTCACATTCCTGCAAGAATCTGGTTTAAAAAAAAACAAAACCAACTAACACTTTAAGAGTTGGCAGTTCTTCATTTGAGACCTGGTGGAACGATAGAGCTTGAAGGGTAGTCTGGGGAGGGCAAAAGAAGGAACAAAATCAGCTCCTCCAAAGCTGACTGCCGTGGCCATGCAGTCATTTTTCTAGTGACAGCACTGTCACGAGTGTTGAACATTTCAGTGTTTGGGTTCCAGAAGACTTATTTCAAAATAATGCTTTTTGCCACCATTTCCTCCTGTTGATTCTGCTAAAGGAAGGTTATTATGATGCTTATAAGACACATTTCCTAGAAATATGTGGATCTTTGCTGAACTGTTTGAATGCACACAGACCACTTCTTACAGGTGTTAGTTTCTAATGGGAAGATTTGTCAGCACACAAGAGCAAGGTGAAGCAGGTTTACAAGTGCTTTGTACCAACAGAACAGCATAAAGTAGCCGTATGTCTTCCTAATCTTTCCCACATGCCCTGTCTAGGCTGCAAAGCCAGGAGTTACTGTCACGCAGCCAGGGAACTGTTCTGGAGAGTCCTTTGTGAGACTGATTTGTTTCATTTTCTTAAACTTTTCATTCTTGTTTGAATCCACAAAGAGATGCATTTCGGTAAGACATCTTTCCATGTGTAGTAAACAATTACTAGCAGTTTGTTCAAACGGGCCTGCAAAACCTTACTGCCATTGAATATCTATCATGTTTCCAACATGACAGCATGGACACATCCTACATCCCACCTCTACGTGAATGCCTATAAACTCCTGAACTGCAATGAACCTCCATATGTTTCTCATTAAAAATCAATAGTGTCTTTAAATCCAAAACAGAGATTCAGTAGTAAAACTGTCAGCTCAAGAACAGCGTTCAGTCCAGTGCCCAGACAGTATTAAGCCTGACTTTAGTTATTCTTAAACACTGTTATTAATATTAAAAGTTTACTAAAAGAGCCACCTAAAGCTCATGCAGTGACCTACATAATAGTCATCTTCTTTAATTGTCTTCAGAAAAATAATTGTATCAGCTAGACATCAGTCTTGATGTGTGCATGGTTATACTGCATTATCTCTATGGCTCCAAGATAGTATGTTGGAAAAATTCCCACTAACAATTTTTTTAAATGAAATTTTCTGCACAACTGTAGTTTTCATTGGGAAGATGCAATTTTGTGTTAATCCAATTGAAAATGAAAAAAAATTATGTCTATCCAACACAGCTGATCATTTTGATTGTTGAAGTGTTAAGTTTTGAGCAAAATGCTCTAATTTCTATTCCACAAAAAATACCACATTCATCCCACTGAGGTGAAAACAACAGTAGAAAGCTAAGATTTCCAATAGAATTAAAATTGCTAACTGCTTTTGACACTGGTGTTAAATGAATAGCTAAGCTTCTTTAAATCATTGTAGGAAACACCTGCTAACATTTACTTTGGCTTGAGTTCGTCCCGTCATGTTTTTAAAGTTTGCCACTGAATTAGAATATCTTTTAGTCCATTTCTCTTTACGTGCTCCGCATATTTCATGTGTGTGTGTTTGGGGGGTGGGGGAATAGCCAGGCAAAATGAAAATGAGCATATAAACTCCAATGGATGTCCTGAGAAAACCTCACAGCGTATGACTGTTGAATCCAGACACAAGACTGAGGCAGACTTTAGAGATTTTCCCACCCACATAAATCCTTAGCAAAAACTAGTCCGGTTATAACCACAATCAGAAATAAAAATATCTTGCACAGCACAGTAGCACCTTCCTTTAACATACCCAAAGCCTATCTCTGACTGACAGACACCCTGCAAAATACGACAATCACAAGTGAAACCTGTCTGAAGACACACCTGGGGGAGGGGGCTAAAAAACTTGACATATCTAAAGTATTGTGCTCTTAGACACATAACTGTAGGAGCGCGTGAGTCAACAATATATTTTATGACTAATAAAAAGCTTACTGACATATTGTAGTGCATTAATGTATAAATGACCTACTCTGAACTGCCCTCTCCTGCATTCAGTCTCCTGCTGAAACTCTCACATAAATACATTTATACAAGCCTAAATACTTGATCTCTCAGATTTCTCCAGGCTCCAGAAAAATCCACCTTATTATTTTTGACTCCAATGTATTTTAGAAGCAGCCATCACTCTTTAAAATTCTCAGAGTTATGCATGCTTCCCAAGTTCATACCAAACCCTTGCGGCAGAAAGCTGCACCAGACGTTTGTGTGGAAGAGACATCCCCCACCCGAAATCCTTCAGACTAGAGCGGTGCAGACAAGAGGACATCCTGCCCCTCTGAGGACCTCTAGGATTTCTTCAGTGGCCTCACAGGCACACGGACTTGGAAAAGGATTGTAGAGAAAGGCAAGTAGATACTAAGGGCAGTGTCTTATGCAAGGCCAATCTGTTGGCTTACGTTGGGTTGGGAGTTCTGACTGGGACCCCTCAGCTGGTGAAAAGTAGCCCAACCACAACAGATCTGAGGAGGAGCTGGGCCACAGAAGGACCATTCTTTCTCCCAGGAATGGAAAAATGGGAGATTATATCTGTCAATTCAATTTAAATGCGGGAACAAAAAGATCTATACACAAAGACCGATCAGAGATAAGAAGAATAAAAAAGAAAATAATGCTTTCCATTTCCTTTTGGATGCAAACAGATATTGTTTCTTCCAAATATACTCTACAATCTCCTTTCCAAATTTTGCCAGCAATGGGGACAGCTGCTGAGTAAGAGCCAACATGTGGCTGAGGCACATGTAGCGCACAGATTTTGAATTTCTGCCTTTCCTTTCTTTGCTTGGATAGGTAACTTTGTCTCTAAGTGAACACTAAAAAACACCCTCTGAAATTTAGATGCAATCATTATTGCTTTTCCATTATCTTTATTGTGTTCTTGGTTCATACAGGATTAATCTGGTTATTTAGACTAAGGACTCAATACCAATACAAAATTTAGACCACTAAAATCTGCCTGTTTGGGATTTCTTTTTTTTTTTTTTTTAGCAGGTACAGATAAAGATCACATTTTAATCCTGCTTTCAATGACGATCACATTGTGCATGTTTGCAGCACACTCACACACACAAACAAGTGGAGAGGACAGGGAATTTTATGCACGCTGGTCTTAGCAGAATTGTTTTAATTCAAAACACTTTATTTTTTACAAATCAAAATTTCCTTTCATGTAAAACATGTAAAATGTACAGCGTCAAAAGTGCATGACATCTGTACAATTAGCAACATTTTAAGCAGCAGAAATTATTAGGATTGCTTAGTTAACATCTATAGGAACTGCTTGAACTTCTTATTCTTTTCAGAAGAAAACATGCAAAAGCACATACATGCAGACATTGCCACAAGAACACAACTCTTGGACAAGAGTCACTTCTTGCAGTTCTCTGTATCTGCTGCTACATATACAAGCATTTCCCTAGATCTGACACGAAGAGAAATGCTCAAGCTCGATTGGCACTGAATTCCACTACAGGAAAGCAATAAGAAGTAGTTAACCATACAGTCCATGCCTAAATTCCACTGAAGTCAAGTATAAAGTATTTTATTGAAACAGAAATGGAGCTAAGCATGTGTAACCTCTCTTGATGATATAAACCTTGACAGAGCTGAACACCATGAAGAAATGTTTATGCTCAAATGTATTTTTTATTCAAATGCAACACATTCTTTATTCTGATATGCAATTAAATATATTTACTTACACAGCAGAAAACTTTCACAGCCATTTCCTCATCAAACTGGCCAAGGATTATCCGAACATCATTACCCTGCAGATTGAATAAAATACGTGGCAGTCAAACACAGTCACAGCCTTTCCAGAAACCATATCAGATGGCCATTCAAATCGTGTAGAGAGTTAGCACAGACTACAGCTGCAGACAGCCAAATTAATTCAGAACTATTCCACTTTCTGCAAGTTCAAGAACTTGAAATACTGCAAGAGAGAGCAGCTGAGGTGTTTGAAGAAAATGATTAAGCACTAATGAGAATAAAACTGTAATGTTTACCTTGTCAAATATTACTAGTAAATAACACTAAAGTATCAAATATTCTTTTGATCCCTTTCAATATTTCTTTAAAAATTTTGCATATTAAAACCAGCTGAAAATCACTGCTTATATAAACTAATGCTGTAAAGTTGAGAGACTGGAGATTTTTAAGTGAGATAAAATGCCTTGATATTATGCCTGCTTTAGTAATTTTTAGAGGTTTTACTCATACAACATCTTTACAGTCACTATAACACAATGCCAATCCCTCCTCTTCACTTCCACCTCTACACATCAAAATAAAAAAAAAAAAATCACACTTTAAGAATCTATGACTGAAGTCAAGAGATATCATTTTACTTTCTTACTTTGAAATATATTAAGAAAATACTCCTAAGTTCAGGAGCACATGCAGGAAAATATTTCTTCAGGAACTGGGCTAGCTTTTTTCTCATGCGAAAAATTGCTGCTAACATCTATAAAACACACAAGAGACAGCTTTTTATGACTTAATATTACCTTTTATTTCTCACAAAAGCTGATATCTCGGCAAAAGGTTGAGCAAATCTAATTTTTCATTTCTTTTATAAAACACTTGGTTAGAATTACTAATGGCTCTTCCCCTCTCCAGAGAAAAAAGAAACAGATGATTCAGTGTGAATTTCAGTGGAAAAAAACATTTCAGTTTTAATTAAATCAATTTATCAAAGATTTTCAGTTTAGATAATTTTGATGTTTATTTTCTGTTCAGCAGAAAATATTATGATGGACAGTGCAAAAAGACACTAAATGTTTCTACAATTAAATCCATGAAATTAGTATCACTCTTAGAATGGTTAAAGTCAGAAAGAATGTAATATGCTTTGCTCATTCTGAACCTGTGTATTTTCAGGAAGTCTCCTTCTCTTTATTTTTACATTCAGCTGCAGATCAGTAATGTGAATCTTAATGAAGTGGATTAGATTCTTTTTAAATCTAACAAGGTCACATGAAACTAAACAAACAAATTACACAAATTACAGCAATAGTATAATAGTTTTGTAAGGACAATAATGGATTTAGGAATTCTGCAGAAAAATATCCCCTCATTCATTATTTTTATTTTTCACATTTTAAAAATAATTTTGACCACTCTTGGAACTCCGATTAAATTGCTTGACCTCTCTGAACATAAAAATGCAGATTGAATGTTTCAAAATAAGAGTAGCAAAGTTTGGTTAAAAAATAAATGACACACCATTAAATTATTAAACTTAAAATTGAATAAATTTTTTTAATTTTATAATGATAAGAACCAATTTTAAAAAAAACAGCACTTGTGCCGCCTCATAGTTTTAGAGCACCAGAGACTGTAGGCAGGTTGTAGAGAGTAACTGTATAGTGTATGTGCAACTATGATGCCCACTGGCTATGCAACAACCTTCAGACTGAAGGTGCAGTGGCTGTGGTATGTGGTACCATGCCTTAAGACATTACTTCCACCTGATTATCCCATAAACCAGAGTACATTTCCCACAGTTATTATTTTTTTACTGTAAAGCAGTACAAAACCTGTACAGTTCACCCTCCTCCCCCCCCGCCCCATCCTCTCCCATTCAATAACCTTACTGTCTGCAAGGATTGTCTTACACTAACACCATCGTGCAATTAGTTTGGAAGTAGCACTCAGACACATTCAGACACATGAATATGTGGCTTTACAATTCCTTTTGTCTACAGGCATGCAAGGAAACAGGTACTCAAGAAACTCATCTTGAAAATGTTTTTCATACAAGGCACAGCAGAGCACCCATTCCAACACTGACAGTCAATCCTATTTTCAAACATACTGTGCTCTTCAGGCACCCAAGCAAAAGGATGTATTTGCTGATTTGTCCAGCTGTTAGCAGATCCCAGTTCTGAATGTCTGATCATCTTCATATCTGACTAATGATTTCAAGATTTTCTTGATTCTTGGATTTTCTGTCAGGCTGCAACCTCCGCTTCCATCATGAGCTGAGCTTCCAATGCCAGAGCAGGAAATTTGCAAACTGTGAGAACCACATCCAAACCAAGTTGAGAATCACCGAAGCTCAACTAGAAATCTACATGGTCCAAGTTCAAAGATCAGCAATTGCTCTAGAACTTGACGATCCCTGATGTTCTGTATCCTTGGGATGTATGATCGAGCTGAGATGCAATACCCAAATGTTCTTTTGCCTAAATTAATGAGTTTCCATGTAAACACATAAATTACTGTTTTTGAAGCACTCAGTACAGTAAGGAGGACATCAACATGTCTGTGTTCACTAAAAGATTTGGATGGTATCCAACCACAAACTGACTGAAGAAGATCAAAAGAAATGTTCTATTACCACTTATTAAAGAATAGGTCATGAGTTCTTCCTTTAAAGTGCCATTGAAGACTACAGCAAAAGAAAGATGAATTCTGGTTTTTTTCCAAAGACTTTGAGGTTATAACCTTAAAAATGTTTTTTCCCATGTCTTTTTATGTGCAATATGCTAAGCAAAAGAAGGTTTCTCTGACAAGAATATGAATCCCTAGTTCTCCTCAACATTTGTCCAGCTGTTAACCCTTTGAGGGATGGGGAAAATCACAGTCCACATACGTTTAGTACTGGCAAAGAGATGGATCCAAGAGGATAATGCGTGATAGTCAGCAAATAAAGTGACTGGAGGTAGGAACCAGTGAGAGAAAAAAGGGCACATGGGAAGGAGAGACAGACCCAATAATGAATCTGAGTAATGAGTATTTACACTTTTTAGGCAAAGATGGAGCAAACTGCTGGAGAGGTAGCAGCAGGATTGAGACCAGTATTGAATAAGGGGCTTGGGAGAGAGGATTAGTACTGTTCAAGAGTATGGCAAATAGGAAGGTTCA
>Ga0181612_103640_pt1 | contig 23472 bp, 10 predicted proteins | sample HoacroProtozoa21_FD_119630 | JGI IMG/M metagenome (GOLD analysis project Ga0181612, IMG submission 119630) | Hoatzin crop microbial communities from Cojedes, Venezuel. Combined Assembly of Gp0051906, Gp0051904, Gp0051908
AAATAGTCAAAAATAAAGTAAGCGCGCGACACCCCCCCCCGATTCTGACTACTGCTCCCAAGTGTGGGCAGGATTTGAAACCGAGAGTCAGTGAAGAAGGCGAAAGTGCCGTGTGCTGTAATTAACTAAGGGAGACCTGCGTTCCAGCCCGGCGTGTGCTCCTCTGAGGCAGTGTGCGGATCCTGAGTTAGGCTCCGGGCTGTCCAGCGCGGCTGCCAGCCGTGAGGCTGCCCAGGCCCAGCGCGCTCTGGTCTGGCTTTGGCGTGCCGCAGGCACCAGTATGCCACAAAGTTACTGTGAAGTGTCACAGAGGCAGCTTTTTCGAAGCTATGCTTTCGGTGGGAGGGAGTACCAAAAAGTACACAATTTTCAGGTAAATTGATAAAAATAACATAGAAATCAATCTGCATGCTGTCTGTGGTTGCAAACCCAGAGTTAAAGGTGATCTAGCTGTGGTGCTCCTACGGCTTCGAGCCGTAGCTGCAGATCCTGAGCATTAGTCTGTCAGCCTGCAGTTGACAGTTTCTTGTTTTAATTCCCTTTTAGGGCAGGTCATTGAGGTCAGTGTCTTTTGGACTTAATAGTCACAGTCTTGGTAAAGCGGCTCTGTCATCAGGGTTGGTGCAGAAGGGCTGTTTCCTCATGGTACCTCTTCCTCTTGGGTCTGAGTATCTCCACGGGTGCTTCACACTGGGCTGTTGTGCCACTCTCAGAGCCTCTGCGAACAAACTGCCCCCTCCTTTGCGCTGCTTCCGTAGCATTAAGAAAAATGACAAACCAACCCTCGTTGGCTCGTTGTACGTAATACTTAGCATGTACAATGCTCAGAAGAATTAGCGTTCTTAACAACTTCCTAATATGCAGGGGACTGAAGGTTTCAAGATGGATGAGTTTGGAATATAATTAACCCAGCTTGTCTAAAGATAGAGTAATAATTACCCCAGAACGTTGTTCTGTCTGTTATACAAAAAACATACAGTTTTTCTCTGTGGAGATTGTAATGGTTGTGATGGGAATCTATTCCCCCCCTGCAGTGTATGTAGAGAATTTCACTAATATATCTCAGTATTATGCTTTCTAATACATGTTTTTCAATGGACATCCTCAGTCTGCACCCATGTATCAGTATCTGGAACGAAAAATGTTTAAAGAAGCCTATCAAATTGCGTGTTTAGGAGTAACTGATACTGACTGGAAAGAGCTGGCCATGGAAGCCTTAGAAGGGCTGGAGTTTGAAACTGCTAAAAAGGTAAAGCAAACATTTACTTATTTAGCAGAAAGCTTGGTTTATATATTTTATACATACCTAGTGTGAGTGTGTGTATAATGTGTGTTGAAGTGGTGTTGCTGGGTTAGCATCTTGCTTGTCTGTAGGGTGTGTGTGTTACTCCACACCCCAGAGGGAACGTGGGTCTGTCACATGCTCAGGATCTCGAGAGGAGGTTTTAAACGGAGATCGAATTTATCCCTCGAGACAAATGCCATGTTGTAAATCAGTGTGTTAGATGAAAGTCAAGTGGTTTGTTTCGCCTGCCGGAAGACGCGTCGGCGAGCGAGAGCGGTGCCGCTGACCGGCGGGCGGCAGCAGAACGGCACGGCTGGCTGCCCCCCCGGGGGGCTCGGCGTGCTGCTGCTCCCCCGGGGTTCGGCACGGCCTCGCCCGAGCGTGCAGGCTTCACAGACCTTCTGATTGGCGCTGATGGTCCTTGAAGGCAACGGTGATGGGGTGTCATCGGTTTAGTCGTTTTCTCTGGAATGCCTTGGGTTTGGGAGTGGTCTGTAAATGGGTATGTACGGAAGAACAGCGTTTGCTCCAGCAGAAAATACTTCCCCGTTGTCTTTCACTGCCTTTTCTCAAATAAGAGAGGGCAAACTGAGTTCAATGCCATGAATATTGTGTGAAAGACAAAACATTCTAAAAATATGCCCGTAATGATGGCATCTTTTAATAACAGATATATGTTAAAAGGAAATGAAATGCTTTTTCTTTTTTCCTTAAGTAGAAGCATCAGAATAATTCCAGTTTCATAGATGGCTTTATGCAAATAGATACCTTCATAAAGAAGTTTTTGGTGCCGCCTTGGAATTTTAAAGTAGTGCCCTCTTAGAATTAGAGCAGATTAATTTGAACACAAGCAGCTTCATGACATTAAAGGCTCCCAGTTCCTAGTCTGATCTGGTGTAAGCAGAATATTCTGTGCCCTCTTAAACGTTACTTTGGTTAGAAGTCTTGAACGTGTGGTCTAAAGAGTTAAAATTTCAATCTTTTTTGAAGCATGTCAAGAATAAGTGCTAAGCTGCTGTAACTTGCACGTGACTTTGCCACTTGAGACTTTGGGTTGCACGTTTATCTCCGTTTGCAGAAGAGATTACACTGTCTTGCAGTACTTTTATCTTACCGTCATCTTACTTGCTTTTCTCTCCCTGAGCTACTTTCATACTAGGTTTTCAGAGTGGTATAAAAGTTATAAGCATATGCAGTATGCTTTGACAATACAGTAAATTGTATGTTCTACCTTGTAATGGTTTCCTGAAATTTCCTTGTCTGTATCACACCTCACGTCAAAATGAAAAAGCTATAAAATAGCCAGAATAAATATATATAATATTTTAAATGGCATTCTGTATTTCGGGGGGGGACTGACATACATGTTCCTATTAGTCCCTGCCTTTACTGTTTATTTTCAGTGCTAAGCTGTTTGGGTTGTAGCCTGGTCTTGCTTACTGTAATGCCTCAGGGCCCCAGTTGTAGTCGGAGCCCACCAGGTTAGGCATTACACAAACGCCAGCGTATTTCTGTCTGTCCTGTTTGTGTGAAGACAGCTTGATTTATTCATAAAAATATTGTGAATTTTGAAGTTAAGTACTTTTATTCTTTTTTTTTTTTTTTCTTTTCAATAGGCGTTTACCAGGGTACGAGACCTTAGATATTTAGAATTGATCAGCAGCATAGAGGTAAGAGTGTTAAAGATGGTGTATTTTCTTACACTAAGTACTATGCCAAAATCAATACTTTCTGTTTTGGAGGGACTTTTGCTTGGATAGTGCTTCTGACTGTTGGAGATGTGTTTAGAGTGAAAAATCCTGATTAGCAGAGGTGACTCAAATTCTTGTAATACGACTGAAACTTCATGGAAAAAAGAAATGGAGGGGTGGGACGAGAACTTCTGAAACTGTGTTCTGGAAAGCTAGAAAAAACATTCAGTATTCAATTAATAATTGGTAGAATACTACTGTGCTAACAGAGCTAAGTACAGAATCCTTCATAAACAGGAGTTAATTAAGCCTTTCCTTACCCCCTGGAGGTAGGTAATTACCATTATCTCCTTTTTGCAGAAACAGGCCCAGAGAAATAAAATGACAAACTCGCGGTCTCATGACAAGTCTGTGACAACTGGAAATCGAATTTGGAATTTCTTACTTCCATACTGTGCTCTAATCACTAGTTCTTACTCTTTTCACACTTCTTGATAGAATTTCACCAGACAATGGCTGTCTGTCATGAGCATATGAAGAGTCATGGTATCACCCTTGTCCTGTTGCAGGGACTGCATGATAGTGCTTAGTTTAAAGATCTGCACTGAGATGGCGTAAATGGAATTCCTCTTTCTCACGCTAATTAGATTTACACCTTTTCTGAAATAATAAATTCCTTGTCTTCAATTTCTGCAGAGTTGTCCAGATTCTGTCAGAACGCCAGTTGGTGTCAGTTAACTTTTCTTGGTGTCTAACGTGGGACAAAGTTCTGCATTAGGACCCCCTCTTTTTTTTCTCTTTTCTTTTTTTCTTTTAAAGGGTAGATAGTTAGAGGAGAGCATTCTACTGAGGATATCGAGGATACTCTGGAATTGTCATGTTATATTCTGTTTAATGAGAAAGATTCCTTCTGTGAATGAGCAAAAACGTACTTTCAGACTTCTTGAAAATGCTCCTTCTGAAGTGAGAGTTCTACATCACTGCTTACTCTTGCTGGCGGTGTATCAGATTCCTTTTAAGGCTTGTAAGGGTGTAACTAAGCACACATGTTCCATTAATATGATGATTTTCTCTCAGTAATGACACTTTTTTTTTTTTTTTAATTGATGACAGCAGGAAACATAACTGCCAGATCTCTGTATCTGGCAGGATTCTGTGAAGTCTTTAAAAAATGGTGTAACAATTCCTCTGATTCTTCTTTTAACCAAGTTTTTAAAGGGAACTTTCAACACCAGTCCAGTATCAGCCTAGTCAGTACGCGTGACCAGAAGGAGTGATGGCTGAGTCTCCTTTGGCAGTAGGGAATTGAGTCTGAATGATTTCCCGCCTTTCATGCAGCTTTCTTTAAATTCGGTTCACATCCATGTGTTCCCATGTGAGGTGGCTAACAGCAGTAATAATTTCATCCAGAGCAGGGTAGTGATGTGTTTCTGAGATACAGGATAAAGCACACACGTGTGCACGTGTGTGTGCATGTGTATGGTGTGTGGAGTCAGTGTTCCTCTGTGGGTCTGCTGCGCGGTGCCTGCCCACACGACGAGCGAGCGGCTGGTCGGCCGCAGGGTGGGTGTCGGGGCTTTGGGAGCACTGCTGCCTGCCCGACATCAGGAGCTCCTGCACGCGGGAACAGCGGTGGCCACACCGGGCGGGTTAACGTGCTTTGTTAATCCACTTATTGATAGCTATTATTTTCATGTTTGTCATCCCACCCGCACATATTGTTAATTTAGCCAAATTATATGCTAGTGAGTTTCTACAGGAAAAAAGAAGGAACCCATCAGATGCTTTTTTTAAAATAGCATAGCATAAGGATAGCGTGTGTTCGTTTTCCTGTGTGAAATCAAGAAGTGATTTTTCATCACTTTGGTTTGTATAGTGACATTTAATTTTGCTTTTCCTAATTTTAATTAAGAAGGGATTTAAGCTTTTAATTATAAATTCACCAGAAACGTAGGAGAGGCATAATTACCATATCCTGTTACAGGTTTTTATTAACAGTTAAAATCTAAGCCTGAAAAATCTAATTCCTCAGTAGCTATTTCTCAGCTACGTCCTGATCATCTAGAATATTTTCTGCATCTCTCTTTGGGTTTTTTCCCAGGAGCGGAAGAAGCATGGCGAGAACAACAATGAACTGTTCCTAGCAGATGTTTATGCCTACCAGGGAAAATTCCATGAGGCGGCGAAGTTGTACAAAAAGAGTGGACATGAAAACCTGGCTCTTGATATGTATTCTGATTTACGCATGTTTGACTATGCAAAGGTAATAGTTTGCAGCTGAATACTTAAATGCAGAGATGTTAATATAGCTGTAACTGTTTTCAAAGTATGGTCCTTCAAAAGGATTGGATGAAATGTGGGCTTTGAATGCCAACTTTATTTTCCTAGTTAATTGGTTGAAGTTCGTTTGGCTTGTGAGGGGGAAAAATGGCTGTCCTCTGGGTCTGGATGTAACGGTAGCCTTTTTCTTCAGTCTGCTACTGAGGCAGCAGATTGTGGTTTGTATAGTATCAAATAGGTTCGTGGAATTCACAGCTTTACAGTGGATTTTTTTTTTTTTTACACTACCGAAGGTGACTCTTTCATTGTGATTACAGCATTATCCATAGTAATTTTCCTTCTTTCAAAAACTAAAAATCTTGGGTTTATGACTGTTTCTTCCCCATTATCTGATTCAAGTGCCTTTTTTTTGTCTTCCAAAGATAATAAGGTAGTACACATGCAACATGGGAGCGAGTGCATCATGCATTTAATTCAGTACCGCATTGTAATAAAAATATTTTTCTTTCAGAGTTTGAACTTAAATATGTTAGTTCTATATTAATGTATTTCATAAAGCGTGTAATATACTAACATAGTATGGGGTTTTTTTTAGTAGAGAACTTGCTTCCAAAGATTCAATGTGTCTTGGATTTCTTTTTTTAAACTGTTTCCATGTAGAAATAATTGCATATGGTTTTAAAAAGTGATGTTTTTATGTGTTGATAACAAAGCATTACTTGGCTTTTAAGCCTTCTGTGGTGTTTTCTTATCAAAATCCCTGAGAATGTGTGTACTGTTTAGTGTCATTCATCACTCATCAGAGCCTTATTCTGCCCATTACAGGACAAAGACTTTACCATGACATGCATATAAACTGTTTTAGCATAGATTCCGCAAACTGTGCTACAGAGAGATCTTTTTCTTCCAAGAGCTTAATATAAATACTTTGGGGCTTTGCTGATGTAAGTCTGACTTCCGCTATTTTTGGCTGATGCGTCTTTGTTAGCTTCTGTGTTTTGGCTCCTCTTGAACATAAATGTAATTCATAGATGAAAATTTTCCCATAAGTCTTCATAAGAATCTTTTAATTCTTGGCCTTAGTCATGTCTATATTTAACTAGCAGAGAGCAAGAGGTCTTGTGTCTTCTATCCTTGAGAGTAACTCCATGCAGAGGAAATTAAAGGTATTTCATAGCGTATGAAGGAAGCTTCTTGTGCAGGGAGTGCACAATACACGGAAGAATATGTAAAACCCTCTTGTTTGCCCATTATTTTTCCAAAGAAAGATATATGGGGAGGTGGTTTTGTGTTGTTTTTGTTGTTGTTGTTTTTTTAATGCTGCCAGAATTCCACAAAGGGACCTGTACAGAATCTGATTGCTTGTGCTTGACTTTGATTCGCTCTGGCTGGAGAGTCCAGACTGGAGGCAGAGGTCAGGAAGTCCCTTGGTATCTGGTTGTAGGCTTGTTATCGCAGTACCAGATCACAAATTACTGAGAACTCGCAAAAAACTCTGTATACTGGAAGAAGCTGTGCTTTTGATTTTGGACTTATTTTGGTGACCTAAGCTGGAAAATAAGCTGTGTCAAAGATACTGTTCAACTTGATGCTTTCGCTTCAGTTTTTCATATTCAAAGATTATCATGACGTCTTTACAGTTATTCACTTGAATCAGGGCTGTGCTGCAGTAGATAATGATAGAGCAAAATCCTACATGGAGCTCATTTACGAGCTGGTGTAGGGATGGGGTATCATTCTGTACCTGTCGACTGGCTGTAGCAGTGAAACTAGTGAGTTGTGGTAGTGGAACAGATCTGTTGTGTGGGTGCTTTTTGTGTTTGTTTGTTTTTTCCTTTTTGTTGTTTTGTTTTTTTTAAACCTGAATCAGAATTTAGCAGAAAGAGGATAAGGTAGCTTTCCACTTTTTTCCTCACCTTCCCATTTCTTTGTTCTAATTTTTCATTTGATAGAAGCTGTTTTAATAGACAGTAGCCTGTTCTGTTAACAGACAAAATTGCCCTTAATTTATCTTTTTTTTTTTTTTCCTTTTTTTTTTTTCCTGGCACATGATATCAACAGATGTGAACAATGTGGTGCCAGGGCTTTGGTATTGGCAGAAGCAGCTGAACAAATGATTAGAAACATTTCCAAAATGGTCATCATCACAGCATCCAGGCTTGATGTTTGCATTCCTTGCAGAAGTCCAACCTGTAGTTCAGAGTCACTCTTGCTTTAGAGCAGCTGTCATTCTGTCCTTATAAAATAACTTCTTTGGTATATTGTAATATAATTATCAAGTGTCTTTGCAGAAAATGAAATTTCAGCCTTTAATTGATTTGTGGCGGGGTATCCTGATGCTAACATATGACTAAGTTGTATTGTTATTATTATATTATATTGTTAACTAAGCATGAGTGGGGTTATGTCATCTTTGAAAATGAAACCGTACCTTCTTGGCTCGCAAAAGAAAATCTGCAATTTAGGATTGATCTGTTACGGTTTTTGAGTTTAGCATTTTTTTGTTTTGGAAAGGCATGTTCCTGAAAAGCATGCAGAAATCGTAATTTGTATCCACTTAAACAGGCTCAACAGAGAGCAAGTTTTCCAAGAAGCTAAGTGGGAACGTGTTTATTACCTCTGAGGCATCTGTATCATCGTTCTCCTGGCCCTCCCAGGATCTCCTGCTTTGTTCTTTTTATTAATTGAAGACTATCTAAATAGAAGGCTTGCCATTGTTTCCTGCCAGACGCTGGACCTTGATGATTAGTTACTGAAGGCTTGATCAGTTTGTGTTGCTCTGTTTGCAGTATTTCTTTTCTTAGGAAGCATAACGATATTAATTGAAAAAGTCACAGAATCACAGAATAGTAGGGGTTGGAAGGGACCTCTGTGGGTCATCTAGTCCAACCGCCTGCCGAAGCAGGGTCACCTACAGCAGGCTGCACAGGACCTTGTCCAGGCGGGTATGTATTTTAGAGTTTGGACTGTAACAATGTTTGTGACCAGACAGTAATGCAGCTTTTGTATTTCGCTATTTCAGGACTTTCTGGGCTCTGGAGACCCCAAAGACACAAAGATGCTAATAAAAAAACAAGCAGATTGGGCAAAGAATATCAATGAACCAAAAGCAGCAGTGGAGATGTACCTCTCTGCAGGCGAGCACATGAAGGCCATAGAAATCAGTGGGGACCATGGCTGGGTTGATATGTAGGTTTTAGTTCCATCTCAGAGATGATATATAATAAAAACTCAAATGAGTAGTTATGAATTCTGCATTATGTGCCTTTGTTTATATCAAATTGAGTATCTGAAGCGCATCTAGAATTAATGTTTTAAAAATGTCATATTTTGGTGAGTAGGGACATAAATATGTCATGAAAACAAATTCGTTACAACAGTAAAGACTACAGATGGCTCATCTGTAGTATGAGACTGTCTTCTAAAGTATGCATGCCTTAAGCGTTTCATCACAGCAGTGCTTATCTGTGATAGCCCGTTTCTGCTGTTGTACGCTGCTAAGGATAATCATCTAGTGGGTAGAGAAAACAACTGGAGCACAGAATCCCTAGGGATTCTGGGGCTACTCCTGTCACTGGTCAAATTCCCCTCGATTTGCAATTGGTGACGCTTTGGGTCATTTGCCGAATTAAGATCTTGGGCAGGTCACTCGGCCTTCCCTTGCCTCAGTTTTGCTGTGTGGCAGAGAGGTAGAGGTTGTTCAGGAGCCTTGTTTAGGTCAGGGTTGAGGCCGTGTGTCCCATGTCACTAGGCCGTGTAGGACCTGCTCCCTCCCTCCAGCCTCATGGCTGTACAAAGAGTCTGAGATACGGAGTTGTACACATGAGCAAAGATTGAACGAATGGGTTTTGGGTTTGTGAAAGGAAAAAAAAGAATTTGGAATGTTTAGTGAAGACTGTTTAAAAGTGTTGCATAGTAATACTAGTGTGATATTTAGTAAATAATAATTGATTAAAGGTGAAGTTATTACAGTAATTAAACAAAAGGCAAAACAACAGGGCAGAATCTGAAATATCTGGCTTCTTTTTACTGCGTCTAGGTTAATTGAAATTGCTCGAAAACTGGATAAAGCTGAGCGTGAGCCTTTGTCAAAATGTGCCTTCTATTTTAAGAAACTTGATAACCCTGGCTATGCAGCAGAAACCTACATGAAGGTTGGTGACCTGAAAGCACTGGTCCACCTCCATGTGGAGACTCATCGCTGGGAAGAAGTAAGTGTGCCCTTGCTGTCTGTGTTCAAAACCGCTGCTTCTGAATTGTCTCTGGTTGCGAGAAAGGGAGACAAACGCCCTGCTCCCCCACCGCCGTAGTGAAGGGAGAGGCAGGAAGGTTGGCTTCTGCAGAATGTCATTCAGAGTATTGAAGTTAATTTTTTATGCTTAGTGTTGGTTTGGTAGTGGCTTTGGCGTTTGTGGTGGGTTTTTTTGAGTTTGTTTGTTTGGTTTTTTGGTTTTTTTTAGTTTCCTGGTTAAATATTTCTTGGTCTCATTTCTAAGCACCTTTTTTGCCTGTTGAATTATAGTTGCCCACTTCCTATGATAATCCATGGGATGTTTCTAGCCCATTAGAAAGAATAAATAGTAATTATATAGTGGGAAATTCTGTTTTGAACTGTATTATTTATAATTTGGACACACCTGAGTGAGAATACCACGGATATAATTTAGATCTGATGAATGTGTGCTGTGTTAGTGTGGACCCCCTTCTATAACTGGATTTATGCTTCTGGGTAGGTAAAAGTCTGACTACACTGGATTTTTTCCACAAAAACAGGGGTCTGCCAGTACCACCCACTTCACTTTTGTTCTTGTCTCTTCACATTAAGTTTTTGATAGGTGTAGTTTCTTAAGGAAATGTTTTCAAAGTGCTGCTGGAATTGACAAACCCCCTCCCCCAGTTATATGGGTGCTTTGTATAATTGTGGACTTAGTCCTTTATTGACTAGCTAGAGAGTTTAGAAAGTGAATCTAAACTGTGTTTATTATGTTACTTCAATTTCTTTAGAAGATATATTCAGTAAAAATAAAAATATTTTTTGTCTCTTGCTGTGAAATCTACTAAATTTCCTAGATAATCACTTTCAGGTTTCCCTGATTCAATAACCAGACTGTTGCTATGCTTAGCTTCTTTTCTTTTGTTGTCGATTGCTTTTTATTTTAAAATACATTAGTTTCATACTGGAGAAAATATGGATTATGCTCTCTATTCTGTGTATGTATTCTTATTGTGAATTTACTTAGAGCTAAAGGATTGATCCCATGGAATATTCTAAACCCTTTAACTGTTTAAACCATGCAGTATTCTAAAAATGAGTTTTTTATTTACCTCAGGCATTTGCTTTGAGTGAAAAGCATCCTGAGTTCAGAGATGATGTCTATGTCCCTTATGCTCAGTGGCTAGCGGGGAGGGATAGATTTGAAGAAGCTCAAAAAGGTAAGAATGTCACCGATGGATGACTGGTCACTCGGAATTTACTCCGTGCTTTTCCAGTACAGAATATGCAGTCTCTGCCCTGGAGAGTCTCTTACCCGTGGGATTCAAAACCAGATAGAATCCATGTTTTCATACCAGTCTTAAAGTAGCTGGAATTCTCCTTATTTTATAAGAAAGTGTCATGGATCTATCAAAAATGATGGCATCTAAAGACAGGTCCAGATTTTCCATGTCATCGGATATGAGTGTGGCATGTGGCAACAGTATTAAGCATATAATCTGAGCTGCCTTTATTAATATTTTTATCACAGTAGTATTTAAAATATGGTGACCACCTTATAAACCTGTGTGGAAAGCATTGTTTTTCCTTATATTTAGGTAATGTTGGGTTTGTACAAGGTAAATTTTCCTGTTTCTTTAAGAATTTTCATGTATTTTGTTAGGCTTATAAAATTACCTTTAAAGAGAACTGTCAACCTTCCATCATGTGGACAGGCTTCAAAATTTAGTTCATAAACTGTTCCAGGGAGAAGGAGATGTTGAAGCAAGCTCCAGGTGGAGCCAGCACGATCTCAGTGTAGTTACTTTCCTCAGGTGCAGCTCCGTGTGACTGCTGCATCTGCTGTTCCAGAGCCAGCTCAGATCTAACTGTGTAACTGCCTGTGCTTACTAGGGAACGTGCCAGGCATGGTCTGTCTCCACACAAAACTAGTTTGTGTGTTTTGGCACCAAACCTAGGTTTAGGGCAGTTTGGTAGTTTGTGCTAGAACTCTGTGAATACAGGTATATTGCTCCCAGTTTGTTCCACAAAGCTCTGTGCTGCTGAGTGGGCTAGAGATCGTTGTGTAGCTGCGTGAGGACTTGGTGGTATCGGAGCTAGCTGAAGTCAGGAGGCAGCTGTGCTGTGGGGTTGGGGTTTCTGGGGGTTGGGTCCCCCCTATCCTCATTACCCTACATGAAGACTGTGTTTGCCAAATGCACATTTACCAAGTGAAAATTCCAGATCTTACTTTATACTGGCTTCTGAGCATCAAGTAAAGAAATGCTGTTAATAAATAACAGAAGGATATAGTAAATGCTGTACTCTTTCAAAACATTCACCATTACAAGCCAGAGCACTAACTTCAAACATTAATTTGTCGTAGTTTTGAATGAAGTTGTGATTTGCAGTGTTTAGAGATTACCATTGTTTGTGTAGAGATCTAATTAACATAGTATTTTTTCTCTTTTCTATATTTAAGAAAAACCAACCAGCATCATACAAAATGTCTGAGCTCAAGAGCTGCTGAGACAGTGCAAAAGGCACAAAATACCTGCAGATGCTTCTCGTGTTCCATTAGTGTCGCTGCTTTCAAGGAGAAAAATACCAGTGTATAATCCTTTTTATCTTGCCCTGGATAGACTATTTGATCTTGGCTGAATAGACTGCTCTTAATTTAAAAACATTAATTTCAGTTAATTGATATAATCGCGCTGTAAAATCCTCTTTGTTTTGGCCTTCTTTGTAGCATTTCACGAGGCTGGCAGGCAAAGTGAAGCTGTGAGAGTGCTGGAGCAGCTAACACACAATGCTGTGGTTGAAAGCCGATTTAACGACGCAGCCTATTATTATTGGATGCTTTCCATGCAGTGTTTAGATATAGCCCAAGGTAAGTAACTGAAAGGAAGTTTGTATTTGTTACCTTATTGTGCATGTAGACAAACAATGACTGAATTGTGATAGCATTGCTGCAATTACTTCACTGTTGCGTGGCTTTGTTTTTGTTGGATTTTTTTAATTCGGTGCGTAACTCTGGCTTGTGCTATTTTTGTAGTCCCTCTGGTTTTCCCATGTGCTTATTTAAAACAAGTAAGCAAACCAGCAACGTCAGCATGCATGGGTCTCCTTTTGAAATCTGACCCCAACCAGAATCGTGCCTCCTGGCCGGTGTATCCTCATGTACCTTCCCACAGCACACTTCAGCTAGAGAAGTGATTGGAGGGTTAGTGTACTAGTAAATAACAAGATGATCTCGGAGTGTGAGATACACCTAGTATTTGAGCATGGGTTGGAGAGGTACTTTACAGATTATTTCTGCCAGCAGAGGTAAAACTGATTGTTTGTTAGCTGTCATCTTGTCTTCTGAATGTATTTCACTGGGAGAGAGGTGGAGGCAGTAGTTGATACGTGTAATTTAGTAATAATGAATACAAAAGATTGATAATACTGCCTTTTGCCTGGTGCTGTAACTACCTTTGGGGTTTGGGGGGGAGGGAGAGGGTGCAGTTTGTTTTGGTTTTTTAGTTCGGCTGATTGCTGATAGTGCTGATCTGTTACCCCTCAGGTAGAGGGTGAGCATCTCTCTTACAGAGATGCAAACTTTTCCAAATGGCTTAGTACTGTATTTGATATTTATGAAACAAATGTTTCAAAACTAATTTTATTTGTAAACTCTGAAGTTATGGATGAGGTTTGCAGTGAGGCACACCTACTGTTTTGTACTTTAAGCTAAGCTATGGCCTCTAGCTATGTTAAAACAATTGCCTCAACTGTTTTGCATTTTACAATGCTTGGTTTAGACCAGAAATTTTCTCAGAAAAGTGGCAAGACTGTATGATGTGCAGTTGGCACAGGTGGATGGGACACACTTGAACTGGTACATACCTCTTTTGGAAGTGCTGGTGCTGCAATCATGATACGTTGTTTTTGTCCAGCTGAGTCTCAGACTCGTCTTGGAGACTTACACTAATGCCTTTGCCTCCCACAGAGAATGAACAACAGAAGACTGAAATGTTGCAGAAGTTTCATCGCTTCCAGCATTTGGCAGAAGTTTACCATGTCTATCACTTTATTCAAAGATACACTGTAAGATATGTGCTTCAGAAGTTGTGTATTTATGCTTCCTGACCATTTTTCTTTAGGGAGTCCAGGCATAGCTAGGAATAATTAATAACTTTTCAGGCAATTAAATACTGAGTGTAGATTAGTGGTACTGTATAGTAACTTTATTTATTTCTTTGCCTTCTGCTGTACTGTACAAGATCTTCTGTTGTCTTAGTTCCTAAAAACTGCAGTGCAGTTCTAGCAGATCTATGCTTGTCTCAGTGCGGGTAGAAGATACGACAGTGGCTGACTTCCCACCCCTAGTCCTTTTTTGCTAGGTGTATCAGTTTGGTTCCGCAGTGACCCGAGCCTCTGGTCCTACACAGGCTACCGTCGGCTTTTCCTTAATCGTGGGAAAACAACATTGAACTGGAGAAGGCACCCTAGCTTAGGGATTCCCACAGTGTGGTGTGGATATCAGTAGTGGTGTGTGTAAACTACTCCACAAATGATAAGCAGTCATGAGCAAAGAGCTCCTGCTACTTCCAGCAATTACAGTAATGTTGCCACCGATGTTGGCGACAACATCTTTTGTAAAGCATTTGAGAACACTTGATCTGTGCCCGTGCCCAAAAGAAGACTCTGCTATGGAGTCTTTGCTGGTCAGGCTACTCCAGACCTCACAGTGGTGGAGACTCTACACTGTTGCTGGCCAGCCTGCCCTCAGTTTTAAATAGCCTGTTAAAGATTCTGTTTCAGCTACGTGGATCTCTTTCTCTCTTTTTTGACACGTAGCAGGTGTGAGCTTTGGTGATAAAGACATGCAAAATCCACTTGCTATATTCTGTCAGCACCTCTTCTTTTTGCAACTGTATGAAAGAAACAGTGCTGGAGATGCATAGTGCTGTGACGCTTCGTGATAGAAGTTGTTGATTTTCCAGCTTAGAAATATGTGTCTGTGTTTTTAATACTGCAGGAGGAGCCTTTCAGTTTCCACTTGCCTGAAACCCTCTTCAATATTTCCAGGTTTCTGCTTCACAGCTTAACAAAGGAGACTCCTTTGGGGATCTCAAAAGTGTATCCTTCCAATACAGTACAAAATCCAGAAGTTATCTTGTGAGTTACATGAAAGGAATAATTGATGTTGATCCACAGTGCAGAGATCTCCTGTAGGGTATCTTCAGTTTCAGCTGTTGGTTATAGTTAATGGAAACTGACTTTGGTCCCTAAGGAAATAATCAGCATCTTGAAACCATTGTGTGTTTAACCGCGCTACCTCTTTTTTTCCCCTTTTTTAAATCGTTTTGGAGAGCTGTATAAATCAACTAACATGTAATTCTCAGAACCACCTGCCCAGTCTGGGGTATCGCCTTTGTCAGAGAAGCTAGTTCTAGGATCCAGTCACTGCAACAGGATGTTGGCTCTGAATCTTGACAGTGTTGTTTCAAGGAGACTGAACTGAGACAGGAGGGCGGGGGGGGAACAGGAGCTTTTGCTTCACAGGAGGCTGGAATAGCTGTGTCGTGTCTGTCAGGCTAGCATCGCGCAGCTCTGTCGGTGCGTATGGCGTCTTTGGAGAGCCCTGCATAAAGGGTCTGTGTGAACCCTCTGGGAACGCACCTGGCTGTGAAAGATAACAAGAGGGGTCACTGGGTGCCACAGGGAGGCCCGATTTTCTTGTTTTCACTTCATTTATGGCTTTGGATGGAACATTAGCTTTCCTTTTCAGAAATTCCTCACCTAGAAATGTGTAATCTTTCATGAAGTCTTTCATAACATGCCTTGTGATCAGTAGCTCTCTAAACAGCCGTTACTGTTATACTCTGATGAAAGGGAAAGACAACCCTTGGTCAGTGACGCAGAGCGTATGCTTTGTTTCCAGTAAGATCATGTGTATTTAGTTGCTGTCCGTGGGTTGTAAGATTTTTTTTTTTTTTCTTTTGGCTGGGGGAAAATCCATTCACCCTAAAGTTACTGAATTTCTGTAAATGAAGTCAGAATATTTAACCAAAGCAATGTTTATGTAGGATCAATTCCTTACGTTGCTAATAATTGCCCACAGGCATTTTGATAGTTCTTTCACACTTGTTTTTAAATGGAGTTATGTAAATAGACTTCTCTTGTTTAAAGTACTGGTACCGGATATGCTTCATTGCACAACTTCTCTGATTAGGAGGAGTACCGCAGTTTTTCATAAATGCGATGTGTATTTTTATTCCTTAATTAAATTACAGCAATACGTTATTTGCCCTGGCAAAACAGAGTAAAGCTCTTGGTGCATATAAACTGGCTCGTCATGCTTATGACAAATTACAGGGACTGCAGGTCCCAGCGAGGTTCCAGAAGTCAATTGAGCTGGGCAGCCTGACAGTCCGATCCAAGCCATTCCATGACAGTGAAGTAAGTTGTAGTGTGTTTCATGTTAATTGCTAATATGTGGCCTAATCCAAGAATCTGAGTTGCTGTATGCACAAAAAAAAAATCTGAAATTTATTATGCGTAGCTCTGTGACATGATTATATTTCTGCTGGCAACACAGCCCTTTTATTGTTATTCTTCAGGTCAGACTTCCTTTTGCTCTTGAGAACAAATTAAAATCAGCGCTTTCTTTACGGGCAGCTTCCATCCTCCCTCTCCTGCCTTGCATCTACCTTCCTCTCTGCCTGTTAGTTCTTTCAAGTCTTTTTCTCCCCGATCAGCATGCAATTACTCCACAGTCTTTGTCTCTCTCTCCAGCTGGAGCTCGCTTTCATTTGTCCCACTCCTAGCACTCCTTCCCTCCTCCCCCTATCCCTCGAATGACCTTCCTTCCTTAAGTCTTATTTTAAGACCTTTTCTTCTTTAACTGAAGTCTGACTTTCTGCAGTGTTCTATAAAGCCATGTCTTATGGAGTACTCACTAAAAATAAACTGTATTGTGCAAGTGAACATGCACCTGGCCACCTGAAATAATAGAAACAGTCTTAAGAACTGCCTAAAATAACTGTGCTCTTGAAGAGAGATGAATTAATTGGAGAACTTAAATTTGACCAAATCTTAGAGCAAAAAACTTTGCTTCGGTAACCTTCTCTTCAACTTCTTTTGTCACTGGGTGTTTGATGCAGAATTCTGCTTCTGTTACTGCAAAGGCGAGGTGAAAATTTAATTGTTAGAATGGTGAAGACAGCTGTTTTTTAATGTGAAAACTTGCTGGTTTATTAAAAATGTAAAGCATTGTCAGATGTTAAAGGATCCGATTTCGCAGCAGTATTTCTCCAGATGAGCGCTGATGTCGTATCAGCGGGGTAAACCTAAGGAGCCCATCTTTAATGGAAAACAAAGAGTTCAGGATGTGCTGATCTGTTCACGATTGTTTGTGTCTTTGCAGGAGCTTGTGCCCTTGTGTTACCGGTGCTCTACCAACAACCCTTTGCTAAATAACTTGGGGAACGTCTGCATTAACTGCAGACAACCTTTCGTCTTCTCCGCTTCCTCCTATGGTGCGTTGGAATGTCAGGCTGGGTTGGGCTTTTCAAGTAGATAAATGTTAACTGAACAGACTAGGTTAGTACTTAGTTTGTACTCTCTGCAATGATATTTGGACAAACAAATCTTTCCTTTTAATGTTGTTAGATTTGACTAAGTGGCTGCCTCTTGTCCCAGGGATTGTTGAATTTCCTTGCCAGATAGCAGCTGCAGTAAAGCATTGCTTTATTATGAGACACTGAATGTACAGTGTGTTTCACTAACACAGATGCAATCCTTTCAGGAGTTGAGGGAGTTTGGGTGTATTTTAATTTTATTTCACTTACTTCATGAGAACATGTGGGCAGAACACCACCATCACAGAAGCCAGCGGGTGTTCGTTTCTTCAGGGGCACAGCATCTTCTAGAAGGCATTTTCTGAGTTCCTGCAGGTCAAATGCTCCTTGCTTTTCACACCGCTTTAGAGGTACTGCATCTGGTTGAGTTCTATCTGGAGGATGGCATCACAGATGAAGAAGCTGTAGCTCTCATTGATCTTGAAGCTCCAGGACTGCATAAAAGAGAGAATAAATGGCAAGAGATGACGAGTGACCGTATCCTTTTGATTAAAATTGGGGAAAAAAGCAACGATTTTTATTTCCTCCCTCCAGGTTTAAAATTTTCTTTTTTTCATATGACTGACGTGAGTACAATTGCATTGTGTTTCCTTTTCAAGTTTGTGTAACAACAAAAGTGATGTTTTAACTAAACCTAATATTTTCATAAAGCTTTTTCATCGGGACAATTTGTTTCTAATCATGTGAAATAGTTCTTTTTAACAATGGAATGCCATGCTTTACCTGTTCTAAGTGCTTTCGGTAAAGAATGGGGAGAATCTGAAGTGTGTTATTCACTTCCAATAACAAATTGCTGTAGAGGCTGCTTTCCCTTAGCCAAGGGAAACCAGCATGGACTTTCTTCATAACCATTCCTGTTGGAATCTGTTTTGTAATGCTTTGGCATCCAGAGCTTCCACTTGCTGTGGGGTCCATATAATATTAGGTGCAGAGTAATGGACAAGAAAACACAACTTGTGACTAAAGCTGCTCAAAAATGTAATATAAAAAGCAAATGAAGCAACCTCTTATTTGTCATGTGTCAGAAGGGGGCAGAGAGGGAAAGGAGGCAGAAGCTGATGTCATTCTTGGTTGTGGTCAGTTTTGCCATTCTGCAGCAGCTGCAATGATAAATTTCCCCGGTCACTGTGAATCACAGCAAGGCCTTCTCTAGTACTTTCCATAATAGTCTAGGCACCGCAGCAGTTTGAGAATACCCTGACCCCCTGGAGCCACAAGGATATCAATCCTGCTGGTATGTTTTTGATTTATTCTGTGAGTGCTAGCTGCTTGAGGGTAGCTAGTTCTGTAGGAAGTCTTTTTCTTCCTTAAGACATGCATCTAGATGCACAGAGTTTGAGGCTTGATGACAATACAGATACTACTGAAGATGATGATCCCTTTACAGCAAAACTGAGCTTTGAGGTAAAAGCCTTACCTGTGTCTTCCAGTTGTTTCTTTCTTTGCTACCAACAGGAATGAACAGAAAATGTTAACTTGTAATCCATGCTGTTCTTGTGGTGTGGATGTGTTATACAGACTGCCACAAGAGAGAGACGAAACAGGGGACTGGAAGAGAGGGAGGGAACTTGAGAGGGAAAGGGATTTTCCAGTTAACTCCTCTCTTTTTTTTTTTTTCCTAAATAAAAATAAAAACCACAAACCAACAAAGATCTTAAAGTAAACATTCCCGGAATTTGTTATCATACAATGATACAAGAGGGCTGTTCCACCGGGTGTTACTGTATCTAGGCAGTATGCCTATAAAACAGTCGTTACTGTGAGGTTTTAATAAAGACTCTGGGCATGGGTGTTATTTACAAGGAATTGTGCTAAAGTGAATAATGGAAGCTGGCTGAAACCAAGTTAGAGATGTGGCTGGATGCTGCTGTCGCTGAAGGTGTTGGTAAAACTGACAGCGAGTTTGGTGGGACTAGATGCAGGGCAATTCTGTATTAGCTTTTCTACTGAATTTTGGTTTGCTTCTTACAAGTTCTTATTAATCCTCAAAGGGCTTTGCAGTTGGTAACTAATTCTTTCTAAACCTGCTCTCCTGCAGCAAGGGGGCTCGGAATTTGTGCCAGTGATTGTGAATCGTGCTGTTCTCCAGTCAATGAGCCGGAGGGACGTCCTCATTAAACGCTGGCCAAAGCCGCTGCGGTGGCAGTACTACCGTTCCCTGCTACCAGATGCCTCCATTACCATGTGTCCATCATGTTTTCAGGTAGTGTTTTCATGGAGAGGTTTAAAAAACCCACAAAACCAAAAACCCCTACTGAGAACCCTATATCGGGAACAATTCTAATCACTGAAACCTCATACTTTAAAACATATTCAACAAATTCCTGAATGACGTAGAGACAGAGAAGGCAATGAAAAACAAACAAACAAACAAAAGCTGTGTGATGCACAGAGGAGTAGCTGCCTTCTGAAAACTTCGAGGTAGCTGAATTTGAGAAGTTGCACTGACAGCAAGTCGGAGCCTCTCGAGCAAACCTTGGCTGAACAACAAATGCTGATTTGTATTTATTTCTGTTTGCTCTGCCCCTCTGACTTTCAGCCTGGTCTAGCAGGGAAAATCAGTCAGTAATTAAGTTAGCTTGTGGTTCAGTCCCTCTCCCCCTCCTTCCCTTCTCAGGAAGGGCTTTTTGAAATACTGGAAGTCAGTCACATTTGTTTACACAGAAACTGTCTAATTTTTGTCCTTCCTTCTGCAAAAGTAAGTAGTTGGTTGGTTCGTGCCTCTTCAGCAGCATTGGCAGCGGTCTGTGAAATGCTTGCTGCTCTATTCCAGGTTATGGCGCGCTCAAGCAATTGGAAGTGAGACGACCAGTTCTCTTGTAATGGCAGCTTCAGAATGTCTGTGCAGAGAGAAGCCGCTGAGCTCAGTCTGCGTTTTCTTTGAGCTAGTCACAGGCTAACTTGTGCCTATATCTGTTCCTAATTAACAGATGTTTCACACAGAAGACTATGAGCTTCTTGTACTCCAGCATAGCTGTTGTCCGTTCTGTCGTCGGAGAATAGACGAGTCAAACCAATGAAGAAAAACAATCTTATACCTCAACTGACAGACGTCCCTATTGGCTTGGCAAAACACCCCTTAGCTTCATGGAGTTTTCCTCACAACTTAGTTAAGTCATCTTGTTCCATTTTGTACATTTTGTAAGTGGGACTGAGTTGAAGAAATGTAACTATTTTTTTTAGATGAAAATGTCTGTTGTTCGTGAATGTTCTCTACGCTTCCCAGGCAAGCAGTTGAAGTGCCACAGATTTTTACAGGAATGTTTCTAGGGTCAAATTCAGCCTCAAAGTAGTTGGTTTTACTCTGACTTGTGTTAGGACGTTATTTGTTTCTTAATATGCGCCCATTATTGACAAATCTTCAAATAAATGGGAGAATTTTTCACTACTCTTTGTCTCAGGATTTGCTGTAATGCTTCTGCTTCTGAGCTTGATTTTTTTTTTTTTTTCATTTAGGCAAGAACAGCATTAGAGTTTAGAGCTCTTAAAGTGTAATCTTAAAAGTTATCCATCTCTCACAGCCACACTGAGAGGAGAGGGACGAAGCCTTTAATGTGTAGAATTCACCCTTGTGGAAATGCAGAATGCCAGGTTGTGCGTGGAACATTAACATTTCGTGTTAACCAAGCTACTCAGGCAGGAGTACCTCCGCTGCTCGCTGCTGACTGTGTAATCCTAGTAACAGCACCCTGTTTACTACTAATGGAAGAAACGCCATTGACCTGATGGGCTAAACTGAAAGGATTTGCAGGCTCACAAACACGCCAGGGCGCCGGGCAGGAATACCAAAGCAGCTGCGGGCTCATGGCCAGCCCGTGGTTTCCCGCAGCACCTCCCCTGTACCCGAGACAGGAGAGTTCTCCATCGTCTGCTGAGAAAGTCGTGAGTGACGTAACTTGCTGTGGTACTGAGATCCCAGGATGGTTCCCCCGACTCCTGGCGTCCTGTCAGGTCCTGTGGTGTTTGTGATCCGAGCGAGGGCACGCACGCCCGCCTGCGCCCGCGCAGGTCCCTGGGCCGTCGTGCTGGCCGGCGGAGCAGCGTGCTGAAGGAGTGCTTCTGAGCAGTATTCTCCCAGCATTCAGTCCAGCCGTGGGCAAACAATGTGTGGAGGGGAGAGGAGAGGGACCTGCCTGCTTGCTGAGGCTGCGGGGATTTTCATGATGCAGCTGCTTGACCAAACGTGGTGGGTCAGTCCCAGGCAGCAGCTGAGCCCCCACCCAGGAGTTTGCTCACTCACCCCCCACCCCCCAGGACTGTGGAGGAAATCAGGAGAGCAAAAGCAAAGAAGCTCATGGGTTGAGATAAAGACAGTTTAATCGGTGAGGCAAAGCTGTGCGTGCAAGCACAGCAGTAAGGAATTCGCTCGCTGCTTCCCTGTGGCAGGCAGATGTCCAGCCTGCTTCCCGGAGAGCTGGGCCTCAGCGTGAGTAGCGGGGACTTGGGAAAGCAAACACCGCCAACACAACATCCTCCCTGCTTCCTGCTTTCCCCGAGCTTTTATTTCTGAGCATGACATCATCCGGTGTGGAATACCCCTTTGGCCAGCTGTCCCAGCACTGTCCACTCCCCGCTTCTTGCCCAGCGTTGGCCTGTTGCTGGGGGGGAACAGAGCGGGGAAAAAAAACCCCTCGGTGTGGTGCGAGCATTGCTCAGCTATGGCTACAGCCCTGTTTTGTGTTCAGCGCTGGTTTAGACACAAACCCAAAACACCGCACCCCGTGGCTGCTGTGAGGGACCCTAAAGCTATCCCAGCAGACCCAGCTCGCTGCTGTACGCCCGGGTAGCTGAGCCCCCGAGGACAGTCACCGAGTTGTTCTCCGACAGCGAGAGAGCTGCGCCGGCAACGAGCTGGGCTGGGTTTGAGCTGGGAAGCGGTAGGTCTCTTGACTTCAATCCAGTATAGATTGTGCCCATGTTACCATGAGTTCTATTGTTGTTAGGACCTCCCGTCTGTCACAGCCCCCCTTTGTGTGGAGTGGGAAATGGTGCTCCACTCTGCTGTCTGAAGCCACGGGCTGAGGTGGTCGGGTGCTGGTAAAGCAGCTACCATGCAGGCAGCACTTTGCACGTGAAACTGGGGATGTCTCCATCTCTGCTGGGGTTCCTCTTGGAAGTGGCACCCTGCGATGGCACAGCGGGGCTGCTGAGTCCCGCAGTGGTGCCTGACCAAGTTTGCTTAATTTGCCACTTCAAAAGCATTCTGCTCTAATTGCCTCATCTGCTTTTTGACTCATCTGTCACTGTTTGCAGTGAAGACTTTGCGACTGACGTGGATAAACAATGCTGTTGGAGACGTGAGCCAGAATGGAATTCGGCTCGTTCTCCTGGAGCTGAGCTGGCTTTGCAGAGCTAGTGGGAATGAAAAATGACAAAAATAAATAGAAGGGGTTTGCCGTGACACAGAGACAACATGGATCAAGCAAGGAAGCTTTTTTCTTTTTTTTTGAACAACTCTGTGAACGCAGCCTGGGTTTGAAAAGCGTATGGGGCTTTTCTGGGCAAAACCATACTGGACACCTCTCGTACGTGGTGATGATGTTCTGGTTCCAGACTGCCCTGTGCCGTTGAGGCCCTCGGGTCACTTCATGATAAGGAGTCCCTGGACGTCCCGGGCGGCCCACCACGGCTCTTTGGCCTGACGCTGTTGTGAGTGGTTGACCAGCAGTTTGCTTTGGCTTGCGCTGCTCCCCTACCCCCTCGCCGCTTGCCCGTCCCGCGGCTGTGCTCGCGTGGTGACGCACGCCAGGCCCTAAGCCCCGCGCAGCAGCTGCTAACCTCAGCAGTGGCTTACTGCAGCACAGCTTAAGGTGGCATATTTGTGTATCGGGGAGATAAACCTTTAATCCCTCTCGTACGCCCAGGTACAAGTGCGAAAAGCTGCATTTGCAATTAGATGGTGGCACTGCGCCGGCCTTGGCAACACCTGCGAAAAGTTAATTGAGAGGGACTTGGGAGGAGCGGAGCGTGTGTGAGGACGTGGTATTTTCACGTTAGCGTGAAGGCCGACCTTTGGGACTGTCCGGAGTGATGGTGGCCGGCCTTTGGCTACAGCCCGCCAGGCTCCTGTGTCCATGGTGCCAGCGCTTCAGCTCCTTCAGACCTTCCCCACGTGGGGTGAAGGCTTCCCAGCCTGGGCTCTGCTTTATAGCGGGTACAGCGCTTTGTGCTTTTTTGCTTTAAACTTTTTGCATGTGCTAAGCTAGCCCGCAGGGAACACTGGTAAAAACTAGGCCAGGACTGAAGAAAGTTTATTCAGGCCAAGAGGACGTGAGCTTCTGCCCACCTCACAGCCGTGAACTCCAGCGGCTCTGGCACATGCTCCTGTGCTGGACGAGGCTCTCCTGTTGCCCTCTCATCTGCTCTCTGCTGCGGGGAGCTCGCCGCTCAGACCTCCGC